>Ga0307424_1000377_pt1 | contig 23790 bp, 15 predicted proteins | sample SalMarWE160320MG_FD_202157 | JGI IMG/M metagenome (GOLD analysis project Ga0307424, IMG submission 202157) | Salt marsh sediment microbial communities from the Plum Island Ecosystem LTER, Massachusetts, United States - WE1603-20 | ecosystem: Environmental > Aquatic > Marine > Intertidal zone >... | reverse complement strand
TCGTTCGGTGGCGGGAGCGCCAGACGGTGTTCGAGAGCCTGGGCGCGTACGGTTGGGGTGGAGGCAACCTGTCCGTCGAGGAGGGTCGGGCGGAGCGCCGCAGCGGAGGTTTTCTGACTGCCGGCGTCCTGGAGGCGCTGAAGGTGCAGCCCATCCTGGGCCGGATCTTTCGGGCCGAGGAGGAGCGACCGGGCGAGGGCGGTGTGATCATCCTGGGCCACGAGCTGTGGCAGAGCCTCTTCGACGGGGCATCCGACGTCCTGGGTAAGACCGTGTACGTGGACCGACAGCCGAGGACCGTCGTCGGGATCATGCCCGAAGGCTTCATGTTTCCCCAGACGCAGTCCTTCTGGATTCCGTTGACCGTAGACCCGGTGGCCTCGGGCGACCCGGGGAATCCCGACCGTTGGATGGTGGTGGGCCGTCTTGCGGACGGCGTGTCCCGGGGGCGAGCCGAGGCCCAGCTGCGCAGTATAGCCGCGCGCCTGCAGAGTGAGTTCCCCGCGGACGACGCGGGTGTCGGCGTATTGGTGCGGTCGCTCAAGGAGCGCATCGTCCCTCCGCAATACCTGGCGCTCTTCTATACGATGCTCGCTACCACGTTCGGTGTGTTGCTCATCGCGTGCGCCAACGTGGCCAACCTGCTGCTGGCTCGGGCGTCGGTTCGGACTCGGGAAGTGGCGTTGAGAGGGGCGCTGGGGGCGGGCCGTGGCCGCCTGGTGAGGCAGATGCTGGCGGAGGTGCTCATCCTGTCGGTGGTCGGAGGCGGGATCGGACTCTGGCTGGGACTCGTGGGCCTCGACTGGTTCCAGGCCACCTTCGACCATGTCATGGCCGCCGCCGGAGGGAGGGCGGACGAAATCCCGGGCTGGATGACTTTCGATCGCGATCTCCGTGCATATCTGTTCGTTGCCGGTGCCACGGTCCTCTCGTGCGCGTTTGCGGGAATGGTGCCGGCTCTACGCGCGTCGGCTACGGAGGCGGGAGAGGCCATCAAGGCCGGGAGCAGGGGCTCCAGGGATCTGACCCAGGGACGGTTCACCTCCAGCCTCGTCGTCGCCGAGGTGGCCATGTCGTGCCTCCTGCTCATCCTGGCCGGGCTCATGGCCAAGAGCGTGACCCAGCTCGGTACGGTGGCCCTCCCTTGGCGGACCGAGGACGTGTTCACCGCGCGATTCGCGCTGCCCGAGGAGGAGTATCCGGAAGCGGCGGATCGGAGCGCGTTCTACGAGCGGCTCCTCGGGAAGGTGAAGACGATCCCAGGAGCGGTGGTGGCCAGTCTCAGTGACGGGCTGCCCGGCATGGGCCATGGCTCGACGGGTTTCGAGCTGGAGGGCCGGACCTACGCGGCGGACGAGGACCTCCCGCGGGCGCGCTTGGGGCGGGTGACGCCGACCTTCTTCGAGACGTTCGGTGTTCGGGCCGTTCGGGGAAGGGTGTTCGCCGACGCCGACCGCGCCGGTACCCTGCCCGTCGCCCTCGTCAACGAGAGCTTCGCCAGGACGCACCTGGACGGGGACCCCCTGGGCGACCGGGTCAGGACGGGCCGGGACGACGCGCTGTGGAGGACTGTCGTGGGCGTCGTTCCCGACCTGTCCATGGAGATGTTCGGATCGGGCGGGGACCCGGACGGCATCTATGTACCGCTGAGCCAGGCGGAAACGGACCCGTACTACACCTACTTCACCGTGCGGGCCAACGGTCCGTCGAAGGCCGTGCTCACGAGCATCCGGGACGCCGTGGGCTCCTTGGACCGATACCTGCCGCTGGAAATGGTGTTGCCCATGGACGGCATCATGTTGCGCCTGACGTGGTTCTATCCCGTCTTCGGCAAGCTGTTCATGTTGTTCGGGATCGTCGCGCTCTTCCTGGGCGCGATTGGCCTCTACGGGGTGATGTCCTTCGCGGTGACCCAACGGACCCAGGAGATGGGCGTGCGCATGGCGCTGGGGGCGGAGGGGCGTGGCCTGGTCGGCCTCGTGATGAGGAAGGGGCTGATCCAGCTGGCGCTCGGCCTCGGTATCGGCCTCGGTGTGGCGCTCCTGGCCGCCGGACGGATGGCATTCTTGATGTACGAGGTCGGTCCGCGCGACCCCTGGGTGTTCGCGGGGGTGACGGCAACGCTGGCGGCGGCGGCGCTGGTGGCCACGATCGTGCCCGCCAGGCGGGTCACCAAGGTGGATGTGGTCGTGGCGCTGAGAGGGGAGTGACTGCGGGGTCGCCGGTCAAGGGTGGCCCAAAAGCGCGTGTCTGAGCTCACGAACCCGAGGCCCTGCGGAAACGTGGCGTCGAGCTCGAGAAGCCCCAGCCTGTTCTCGAGGAGCGTCCAGTGGATGTGCACGATCCGCCAGCCGGGATGAACCCGCGCGAGCACCTGCGTGCTGCGCCAGCGCGTCCTCAACTGGGAGTCGTCCGCAGTTGTGTAGGAGGCGAAATCGAACGCCAGCACGGCCACGTCACCATAGACGCGCACGGTTGGGTTGATCAGATCGAAATGATCGAAGGAGGTCTGACCGGTCGGTGGTCCGTACATGTCCACCAGAGCCTGGCGACCCACGAGCAAAGAGTCGAACTCCACCGAGTAGTAGGTGACATCGTCGGTGCAGGCGTTCGTTATCCCGGTGGGATCCCCCAGGCGAAGGCGCTCCAGGCCGTCCGTCACGATACCGATGACGGTTTCCGCGACGGAGGAGTCATCGGGGGGAAGGCTGTCGGCCTTCGATCCGGCGCCGCATCCGCCCAGCATCATGAAGATCGTCGGCACCAGGAGCGTGGCGGTTCTCACCCCCCCACGGCCTCCCGGCGTCTCCCGGAAGGGCCACCGGGCTCCAGACCCGGCAGCACGTCCGCCAGCAGGATCCGCAGATCCGCCAGGGCGAGGGTCATGCGGTTCGCGACGGTCTGGCGCGAGATGCCCAGGATCTCGGCAGCCTCCTGATGGGTCAATCCCAGAAGGCGCACTGTCTCGACCGCCTCGCGCCTACCTGGCGTGAGCGCCTCCAATGCTTGCCGGAATCGGCATTCGATCTCCGAGGCTTCAGCCCATTCGGCGGACTGCTCCTCAAGCCGCATTGCCTCCGCCTCTCTGGCCGCCCAGTCCCTGCGCACGTGCTCTCGTCGCCGGTCATCGAATGCGAGATTCCTTCCGATGCGGAAGACGAGCGCACGTGCGGACCCGTCGTGCCACCGTTCTCGCAATTCCCACACCCGGATGAACGCTTCCTGGCATACATCCTCCGCGTCCTCACGCGACGGGAGGATCCACTCCAGATAGTGGACGAGGTCGTCCCAGGTTTCACGGACGAAATCTTCGAAGGCCTCCCGGCGCCCTGCCCGGATCTCGGCAAGAATCGCTTTCACGTCCCCCCCCGTTCTTCGAGTTCTCATCCCTGGGCACCAGTCACAAATCGGGCTGCGATTCATCCGCAATGCCGAGCGAGGATCGACCTGCCCTTGCGGTTTGCCCGCCCCACAACGGGCGTCTAGCTTGTCGGTCAACGTATTCGAGGGACGTATCTTGATTGCCTCTTTGCCGTCACCTGGCAGGTGACGGCGAAGAGCGCGCGGACTGCACCCGTTGCCCGCTACCAGACTTCGACTGCTCGGCCGCGCAGATATCGCCGGACCTCCAGGTATCGACGCCGGAGCCGTGCTCGCTCGTCCCAAGCTCCTCGCGCTGCTCTCGTATCTCTCTGCCGCAACGCCGGCGGGCTTCCACCGTCGCGACACCCTCGTGGGCCTGCTCTGGGGCGAGATGGACCAGGAGCGCGCGCGCGCAGCCCTGCGGCAGTCGCTCTACCATCTGCGAAATTCTCTGGGCAGCGGCGTCCTCTCCACGCGGGGCGATGAAGAGGTCGGGCTGGCCGTCGACCTCTTCGGCTGTGATGTGGCGTCGTTCGAAGAGGCCTTGGCCCGCGGCGCAGCCGAGGAAGCGCTCGATGTCTACCGTGGGGACCTTCTCGAAGGCTTTCACATCTCGGGCGCCCCGATGTTCGAGCGCTGGCTCGATCTGCGGCGCGACGATCTACGACGACAGGCGCGCCGTGCGGCCTGGAAGCTCGCGACCGATGCGCAGGCGGCCGGAGCCCCAGCCGCCGCCGCGCATTGGGCGAGGCGGTCGCTGCAACTCGCGCCGCTGGACGAAGCGGTGCTGGGGCAGGTGATCGGGTTGCTCGATCGCGTGGGCGACCGGGCTGGAGCCGTCCGGGAGTACGAGGTGTTCGCCAAGCGACTCCGTGAGGACCTGGATCTCGAGCCCGCGCCCGAGACGCGAGCCCTGGTGGATGACATCCGCACGCGACCTGCACCGCCGACACCTCCGGCTGCATCCAACATCGGAGACGGCGGCACACGGGTGGCATCCCTGGTGCCATCGGGGGAGCAGGAGGGAGCGCACGTCGACGAGGGGACGGCGCCTCCTCCCACGTCCATAGCGGTGCTGCCCTTCGTCAACATGAGCTCGGGCCCTGAGGACGAGTATCTCAGCGACGGGTTGGCGGAGGAGATCACCAACGCGCTCACCAAGGTGAAAGCCTTGCAGGTGGCCTCACGCACGTCCGCATTCGCGTTCAAGGGGCGTAGCGTGGACGTCCGAGGGATCGGGAAGGAGTTGGGGGTGGCGACCGTGCTGGAGGGGAGCGTCCGCAAGGCTGGCGGCCGGCTCCGCATCACGGCGCAGCTCGTCAAGGCCGCGGACGGGTACCATCTGTGGTCGGAGCGATTCGATCGCGGAACCGACGACGTATTCGCCATCCAGGACGAGATCGCCCAGAAGGTGGCGTCGGCGCTCAAGGTCATTCTCACCGATCGGGAACGACACGCCCTGGCGCGGATGCCCACGTCGAACGTGCGCGCGTACGAGTATTACCTGCGGGGGCGGCACTACCTCCATCAGACGCGCAGGCGGAGTCTCGAGTACGCCCGCGAGATGTTCGCGCAGGCGATCGCGGTCGACCCGGACTTCGCGCTCGCGCACGCGGGCGTAGCGGATTGCTCCTCCCTCCTCCACGTCTACTATCCGTCGGTGGAGTCGGCCCTGGAGCAGGGGGAGCTGGCCAGCCGACGGGCGGTCGAGCTGGATCCCGACCTACCGGAAGCGCATGCGTCGCGTGGCTTCGCGCTGTCGCAACAAGGCCGCTACGACGAGGCAGCCGTCGAGTTCCGGACGGCGATCGAGCTCGACGCGGGGCAGTTCGATGCGCGGTATCACTACGCGCGCCAGTGCTTTCAGCGAGGGGCGCTCGCCCAGGCTGCAGCGTTGTTCGAGGACGCCGCAGGGGTGCGGGAGGACTACCAGGCACGGTTCTTCGCCGCGCAGTCGTACGAGGCGATGGGGGAGCGCGACCACGCCCTCGAGGCGTACCAGCGTGCGCTCGAGGTCGCCCGGCGGCACCTGGAGTTGTGCCCCGACGATCCCCGCGCGGCGACGATGCGCGCCGTCGCGAGCTGTCGGATCGGGCAGCGAGAGGAGGGCATGCGTTGGGCCGAGCGCGCGCTGGCCATCGACCCCGAAGACGCGGGGGTTCGATACAACGTCGCCTGTCTCTACGCGGTCGAGGGCGAGCGCGACCGGGCCTTCGCGACCCTCCAGGAGTGCATCGAGATGGGATTCGGCAACCTGGAATGGATCGCGCAGGACCCGGATCTCGCGTCGCTGCGGGACGACGTGCGGTTTCAGAGGCTCGTTGAAAAGCGGTAGGCCGCGCACCCCGTGCGGCTGTCGAATCTGCTAGAGCTTCAGCGCGACGACCGGTTCGATCCCGGTGGCACGACGAGCAGGTAGATAGGCCGCAAGGACGACCACACCCGTGAGCAGGCCCGTGACCCCGAGTATCGCCGGCAGGTAGGAGACCTGGAGGAGGACCAGGAAGGAGCGGGCGACCACCCCCAGGAGCACCGGCCCTCCGCAGCGAGTAGAGGAGGCGGGGGCTCGTCGAGCCCCTCGATCAGTTCAGTCTTGTGGTCTCCGGACCGTAGCCCCGCCATCGCTCCCTTGACCCTCGAACGGCCGTGCCCCAAAGTATAGAAGCTCGATATATCGAACTTCGCCCTAATACCCTGCGTGCCGGTGAAACGACCCATCCTCGAGATCCGAACCCTGACCCCGAGCTGCAACGAGGTCCTCATCCTGACGGCCCTGGAGCGGGGAGCCGGACACGGCTACCAACTCGCCGTCGACCTGGAGGAGCAGAGCGGCGGCTTCTTCGAGTTCAAGCATGGGACCCTGTACCCGATCCTTCACAAGCTCGAGAAGGACGGCCTCATCGAGGGGACGTGGTCGGACGAGGGGCAGAGGGGGCGGCGCCGGCACTACCGGGTGACGGCGAAGGGGCGGGAGTACGCGCGCGCGCAGCGTGAGGCTTGGCGACTGTTCGCGGAACGTCTCTTCGAAGTCATCGGGAGGACGGAAGGATGAGCCGATTCACGGTTGTGCTTCGTGACCTCAGCGACCGGCTGAGCCTGCCTCAGCCGGCGCGCTCACGGATCCTGCTGGAGATCTCGGGAGACCTGGAGGCTCTGTTCCAATCGTTCCTCGAACGAGGTCTCTCCGAGGAGGAGGCGGAGCAGGAGGCTCTGGCCCACATCGACCTCTCGAGCGAGGCGATTCAGGACCTTGGGCGGGTTCACGGCGGGTGGTTCCGCAGCTTCGTCGATACGCTCGCGCACCGGGCGGGGCCGAGGTGGGAGCGGGCTCTGCTCGTCCTCCTCATCCTGGGTGGCGTGCTGCTCAGCGGCGCCCTCCTCAACGCAGTGCCGATGTCCAGGGCGGCGGGAATCTGGTTCCTGCCCGTCGGGTGCACGGCGCTGGGCGCGCTCATCGTCAGCGGGTGGAAGACCTACGTCCTGTTTCTCCTCCGCGACCATCGGCCCAGGCGACTGCGTCGCGGTCTCGATACCCTGCTCGGCCTCTCCGTTCTCCAGGTCTTCCTGGCGTTCGGCGGTGTGTGGTTCACGGGCGTCGGTTCGGTCCGCTCCATCGCGCGTGAGCCTCTTCGGGCTGGAGTCGTGACCATGCAGTGGCTCCAGCACTCCCTCGCACTGTTGATCCTGGCTCTGAGCCTCGGGCTCCTCGCTGGGTTGGTGTGGTTCTTCCTGCTCACAAGAGTCGTGTCCATCGAACACCAAGAAGCGGCCGCGCTCCTGGCGGACTAGGTGCGCAAGGGTGGTGGCGGTCCAACGGGAGGATGTGGAACATGTTGCGGATCATAGGCTACGCAGGTCCCTGGGCGTTTCCACTTGCGACGCTCACGGCCGTGCTTGCCGTGCTGATCGTCCGGGCCTTCGTACGGACGGTGACGAGCCGGAAGGGTGATCCGGCCCAGATGGCCGGCCTCGGAAGCGCGATCCTGTTCTGGGGATTCGTCTCTGCGGCCCTGGGGTTCCTGGGCCAGTGCGATGCACTCTACAGGCTCATGGGCGTCGTCGTCACCGCCCCGGCGTTGTCGCCCGAGGTCATGGCGGAGGGTTTCGGTGGGAGCTTCGTGCCGACGCTCTGGGGTGCGGGCCTCCTGCTCGTGTCGGGCCTCGCGTGGCTGGCCTTCTCCAGGATCGGCCGCACGGGGGCGCGTGTGCTCGCGATGTTGGCTCTGCCGCTCATTGTCATCATGGGATGCGGCAACGCCACCTCCCAGGCACCCACGGACATCACGCAGGGCGTCTGGGTCGGGAGTGGCGGAGCGGACCAGTTCCTCTTCGACCTCCGTGGCTCGGTGCCCGACTCCCTCTTCGGGGTGGTGCACGTCCTGCACGCCGGCAAGAAGAGCTCCGAGCTCCCCATCACGCGGGCGTCGTACAACGCCCCCGACATCGAGATGTTCATTCAGAGCACGAACGCGACGTACAAGGGGCGGGTCGAGCTCGACAAGGGACGCATCCGGGGCGGCCTCAGCTTCGGAGGACAGCCGGGATCCCAGATGGAGCTCCGTTGGTCGGATCCGTCGGGTCTCCCGGGCTACCGGGCGTTGGCCGGGGCCGGCCCGTATACGTACCGCGAGCCGACAGCCGGGGACGATGGTTGGCAGGTAGCGTCTCCAGAGGACGTGGGCCTCGACCGAGGGGCCCTGGAAGCACTGGTCAACGCAGTCGCTCAGAATGAGGCGGGGCTGATCCAATCGCTCCTCGTCGTTCGCGACGGCAAGCTCGTGATGGACGAGTACTTCCACGGCTACGGCACCGCCGACGTGCACCCGATCGCATCCGTCACCAAGAGTGTATCCGGCCTGCTCGTGGGTGCCGCTCTCGACCGTGGGCTGATCTCGGGACTCGACACTCCCCTCCTGCAGTTCTTCCCCATGAAGCCGTCGGTGGTGGATCCGGGCTGGGAGAAGGAGACCCTCCATCACCTGATGAGCATGTCCATGGGGCTCGACTGGACGCGCGAGGAGATGGACGGTGTCCACGGCACGGGTGAGGACTTCTTCCTGAGGGTGCTCAGCCGCAAGGTCGCAAATTCCCCGGGAACCAGGTGGGACTATGTGAGCGCGAACGTGGATCTCCTGGCCGGCGTGCTCTACAACGCGACGGGCAAGCACGCGGACGTGTTCGCCAAGGAGGTCCTCTTCATTCCCCTGGGGATCCAGGCGTACGACTGGGAATACGGCAAGGTCGACGGATACGACCTCATGGACGGGAGCCTGCAGCTCAGGCCCAGGGACATGGCCAAGATCGGCACCATGGTCGCCGACGGTGGACGCTGGAATGGGAAGCAGGTGATCGGCGAGGCGTGGATCGACGAGTTCACCAAGCTCCACTTCCAGACCGGCGAGCCGCTCGGCGGCTACGGCGATCTCTGGTGGCTGGGGGAGCTTCCGAGCAGCGGCGGGATGGAGCCCATGATCGTGGCCAACGGCTGGGGGAGCCAGTTGATCGTGATCTTCCCCCGTCTCGACATGGTGGTGGTCACCACGGGAGGCAACGAAAGCAACGGACGTCACCTGGACATCGGGCCCGTCCTGGCTCGCTACCTCCTTTCCACCATGTAGCTGTCGAGAGAACCCCGGACCGAGCGCGCTCGTCCTGGCGGCGTGGCTCGGTCCGGGCGCCTCGGGTCTCCGGCGCCTATCGATTCGTCGAGAACTCGAGAAACTCCACGGGAGCCCCGTCGCACACCACGAAGGCCACCATCACGCCGTCCGACGGGCTGTTGGGCTCGATGAGGATCTCGTGGCCCTCGAGAGCGCGGGCCAGGTCGTCGACCTCGAATGCCACGTGAGGAACCGTCTTGACCAGATCGGGCAGCGGGCAGTCCGGCTCGAAGCGCATCCACTGGATGCCGAAGGGATTGCTCTCGTGGTCCGTGCAGAATGTCTTGAGCTTCTCGAGGTACGTCTCCCCCTCCTGCGGTGTCGCCGTGGGGATTCCGAGGTGATGGTATCGCATCCTAGCCCCGTTATGAGAAGGACAGCGGCGTCATTCGAGCGGCCTCAGGACTTCGAGCATGTCTACCTCACCGGCTCAACCAGTAGCTCACCTTGACCACGAAGGTATTGCGCATGGTGTCGCCGAACATCTCGCGCAGGTCGCGGAAGGCCCGGAACGTGGGATCCGTGGAGTCCCCGGAGCTACCGTGGTTCCACACGAGGAAGAGCGTCGAACCAGGGACGTATTCCCATCGAAGCACCAGGTTGCTCAGCAGCGAGCGCAGGCGGAAATCGGGGTTGTCGAATTCGATGGGCTCCGCGGGCCCCCCGCCGTCGGGATCCGCCCCGTAGCTGTTCGTGGCCTCGTCGAAGGTCAACGTCGAGCCTTCGTCCAGACCGTAGCGCAGGAAGTCGAAGCTTCGCGTTCGCGCCAGCTCCTTGAAGCCCCCGTAGTCGCCCGTCGCGACGAGGGGCTGTACGTACCATTGGATGGTGAGCTCCGGGGAGAGCGCCACGCTCGCGCGGAACGTCCCGGTCAGGTTCTTCTGATCGAGGGTGGCGAACAGGTACCGACCTCCGTACGTGGCCGTCGCCGTCGGGTCCACGGCCTGGTCCACATAGAACGCCACGGCGTGCGTCTGGTCGAAGCCGAGGGAGGCCGACACCTCCACGGCGCTCGTGGGGCGCGCCGTCAACTCCGCGCCTGCATCGGAGGCCCACCCTTCGTACTCGTTGCGAACGTAGTACCCCCTGAGGCCGACGCTCATCCGCTTGCGGGGGTCGGATGACAGCGACAAGCCGACCGACCGTGACGCCGGGGAGACCATCATCGGGCCCCCCCGGGTCCTGCTGTCGTCGAGCCCCCGCGAGACGATGTTCGTGCTCGCAAAGAGGCTCCAGTAGTTCAGGAGCTCGCCGCTGAACCCCAGGTACGCGCTCCGACTTCGCCGAACGCCGCCGAAGTTCCAGCTCTGGGCCCAGGTCGCATCCACCTCACGCCAGCGGAACACCCGGCCGGGGTCGAGCCAGCGGCGAGTCAGGCGGACGCCGTGGAAGATGCGGTCGGCCGAATAGGCGAAGCCGGCGTCGTTGACCTCGAAGCCCGGCGAGTACGCGAAGAAGTCGGTCCCCACGACCCAGTTGCCCGCGACCTTTCCGAACTGGAGCGACGTGGCGTAGCCGCTCATGCTGGTCGCCGTGCTGTCGAGGAGGGCGTAGCTCTGGTCGGGGCGCTGATAGTAGCGAGCCGACGAGCGTTGGGCCGCCAGGATCGCGGGCGCTTCGCCGTGGATGCGGGATCCGCTCACCGTTCCGCTGACGGCCCACTGGTTGTTCGCGAACCGGTGGAAGAAGTCCGCGCCGGCGCTGTACGCGGTTCCTCGAAGGTCCTCGAAGACGTCCTCGCCCACCGCGCGATGCACGCCGGTAGCCAGCGCGCCGACTCCGGTGGCGCCGCCCCGGAAGTCCCTGCGCAGGCTCACCACCGAGTAGCTCGCGAGTGGCTCCACCGGGTCCTCCCATCGGGCGCCGTCCGCTCGCTGGACCCGGGCCATCTCCCGCCCCGTCACGGCCTCCAACGCCCCCACCGACCATCCGGCCGTCTTCCCGGACAGCTTCGCCGCACCCAGGATGCTCGTGGCCGCCGGGTTGTCGACGTACCCGCCGTCCTCGGACACCACGCGCGACGGCGCTTTTCCCACGCGGCGGGAGTAGAAGAGCTCTGGCGCGCCGAAGACGAAGCCACCGCTCCCGGCACCGAAGCGGAACAGGTTGGCGCCCTCGACGAAGAAGGGCCGGCGCTCGTCGAAGTAGGTCTCGTAGGCGGTCAGGTTGACCACCGCCGGATCCACCTCCACCTGCCCGAAGTCGGGGTTGAGGGTGGCGTCCAGCGTGAGGCCGCTGGTGAGGCCGTACTTGAGGTCCAGGCCGGCGCCGAGAGCGCCCACGCTACCATCGTTGAAGGGATTCGAGGCGTCGGCGGCACCATCGAAGTCCGCGCGGGCCGTGGTGTAGGGCAACACCTCCACGCGGCGCGGCTGCGGGATGTCCTGGAGGCCGGTCAGATGACCGAAGAGCGACGCATATCCTTGCTCGGTGTTGCGTGCCCAACTCCACCGCACTCTCTCGCCCTTGCGGAAGATCACCCGGCTGAAGTTGATGCCCCACTGCTGCTCCGTGGAAGCGGAGAAGCGCAGCTGCGAGAACGGAATGCGGATCTCGGCCACCCAACCGAGAGAGTCGATGCGCGTCGCGACCGCCCACACGGGGTCCCACGAGGTGTCCCCGTGCTCCTCGTCGTTCGCGGCGAGCTCGTCGAGGCGCACGCCCGCCGGGTTCACCAGGAACTTGAACGCGGTACGGTGGTCGTGGTACGAGTCGATGGCCACGCGGAAGATGTCGCTCGCCGAGACGTCGTCCCTGCGGGCGAGCCGGCTCGCGATCCGGTCGGGCTCGCTGTCGAACATGCGCGCTCCGATGTAGAGCGCGTCACGGTCGTACGCGACCCTCACCTCAGTGCGCTCGGTGGGTGCGGCGCCATCGTTGGGCTCCACTTGCGTGAAGTCCCCGATGACCGGGGCCGTTCTCCATGCGGGGTCGTCGAGTCGCCCGTCGAGGACCGGTGACGCCTGGGCGCGAACGGCGGTGGCGGCGGCTACCGTCCGGGGTCGCCCGTCGATCTGCCGGGAAGGCTGGGCGGCCGCCGGCTTCGGGGAGAGCGCCGCTCCAAGCAGGCCCGAAAGCACCACCGCTCGTATGCCACCATGCCCCACGAGCGTTCTGCACGCTCCTCGTTCCACCATCGTCCACCCCGCTTTTCGCCGCCCCGTCCCGGCCGTGGCCGACCGAGGTGATCCGGTGCACTGCTACGGTCCTCCCGGATGGAACAACGTGCGAGCGCCGACGCCACTACCGCATCGCGCACGGGGGGCGCGCATCCCACCACGCGGCCACCGTCCGCGCGGATACGGCCGCTTCGGGGCCTGAGCCAGGCGCGATGCCAAGGTAGGGAGGTAGCCGGCGCAGGCTTCCAATACTACATTTTAGCAATGGTTGAGAACCGATACCTCGGGGAGCTCGAGCAGATGGCGCTCCTGGCGGTCGCACGGCTGGGGGACGGGGCCTACGGGCGGGCCATCCGCCAGGAGCTCGCCGACCGCACGGGACGCCGCGTTTCCCACGGCGCCTCGTATGTGACGCTGGACCGCCTCGAGGCGAAGGGCTACCTGGCCTCGACCGTGGGGGAACCCGCGCCGGGGCGTGGCGGGAGGCCGAAGCGTTTCTTCAGGGTCACGCCGGCCGGTGCCAAGGCTCTGCGGGACACTCGAGCCGCGTTCGCCAGCCTGTGGGATGGCATGGACGAGGTTCTGGAGGACATTTGAGTCATCAGCCTCACCGTGGCCCGGAGCCCCCCGCGTGGGCGGGTCGGCTTCTCGCCCTCGTCATCCGCGACGGTGGGAAGCGGGCATGCCTGCTCGGGGATCTCCACGAAGACCACGACAGGATCGTCGGACGGAGGGGACGGACGGCCGCGGCTCTCTGGTACTGGGGAGCGGTCGCTCAGGTCCTGGTGAGGTGCGCCTGGGAGCGGGCCGTGTTCCATGAAGGCCGTACGCTCGGCCGACACAGAGATGGGTGGAGGAGGACGACGATGGGACCGCTCACGCGGGATATCGGTGTTGCCCTTCGGCACTGGAGGAAGGCGCCGGGCTTCACTGTGGCGGCGGCGCTCACGGTGGCGTTGGGGATCGGTGCGACGACGACGGTCTTCAGCGTGGCGGACGCGCTCCTCGCGAGGACGCCTGCGGGCGTCCGCGAGCCGCGCTCTCTCGTGGCTGTCCGCCTGTTCGACCCCAGGCACCAGGAGACATCGCTCTTCTCGTACCCGGAGTTCGAGGACTTCCGTGACGATGACAACGGCCTGGAGCGCGTCGCCGCCCTGGATCTCTTCCCCGCCACGGTGGGCACGGACGCCGGAACGGAGCCCGAGGTGGTGAGCGGCATGGCGGTGTCCGGATCGTACTTCTCGATCCTGGAGACCCGACCACACCTCGGGAGGTTCTTCCTGCCCGACGAAGATGTGGTGGGCAATCCCGTTCCCGTCGTGGTGCTCAGCCACCGGTACTGGACCCGGAGGATGGGGGCCGACCCGTCGGTGGTGGGTAGGACGGTGAGCATCAACCGAACGACGTTCACGGTCATCGGGGTCGCGGAAGAGGGCTTCGCGGGACACGTCGCCGCCTACGACTTCTCTCTTTGGATCCCCCTGGCCATGGCCGAGGCCGTCACCGACGTCGATCTCGCGAGCCGAGGCGTGCATCGCTTCTCCTTGATCGCGCGCCTACCGTCCGGCGCCTCGCTCGCGCAGGCTCGGGCGGCCGCCGACATGATCACGGAGCGGATGGGGGTGCAGCACCCCGAGGAGATGGAGAGCCGCTCCATCGTCCTCGATCCCTATTCGCAACTGTTCGAGGAGATCCGGGGACCCGTCACCGCGTTCATGGCCCTCCTCTTCGCGCTATCCGACGTCGTCCTCCTGATCGCCAGCGTGAACGTCGGCGGCATGCTCCTGGCCAGCGCCACGGGCCGGGGTCGTGAGATGGGTGTTCGTCTCGCATTGGGCGCGAGCCGCGGTGCGTTGGTGCGCCAGCTCCTCACCGAGAGCGTGTTCCTGTTCCTCCTGGGGGGGAGCGGAGGCGTCGTCCTGGCCACCTGGGCCACCCGGATGCTTGGCGCGGTGAACCTGCCCACGCCGGTGCCCGTGGCCCTTGACGTGCCGATGGACGGGGGGGTGCTCGTGTTCACCCTGGCCTGCGCCCTCGCGACCGGCCTCGTCTTCGGTCTGGCGCCGGCGCTGAGGGCGACCGGCGCCGACATTCGTTCCGCGCTGGTCCACGAAGGTGCCGGGGTCGGGGCGCGGGGCAGTCGCCTGCGCAGCGCCTTCGTCGTCGCGCAGGTGGCCGGCTCCGTAGTGCTCCTGGCCACGGCGGGGATCCTCGTTCGCGGGCTGGGCAGGGCCGGGGACGTGGACCTCGGTTTCGATCCCAGAGGCGTACACGTGCTGAGTTTCGACCTGTCGCTCCTCCAGTACACGGAGGACGAAGGCGTCGCGTTCCTGCGGGAGCTGAGGGAGCGGGCCGGCGCGCTGCCGGAGGTGGAGCACGCCGCCGTGGCCCAGGTGCTACCACTGGGCTTCTCGTCGTGGGCGACCGTCGTAGAGGTCCCCGGTAGAGAGGCCGACCCGGGACGGACGGGTATTGTGGTGGACCTCGACGCCGTCACTCCGGATTTCTTCTCCACCCTGGCGATCCCAACCGTGGCGGGTCGCGGCTTCGACGCCACGGAGGCAGCGGACGGCACGGCCGTGGTGATCAACCGGACCGCGGCGCAACGCCTGTGGCCGGGCGAAGCCGCCGTCGGGAAGTCGTTGCACGTGCTCGATCACGAGATGCCGGTGGTCGGCGTGGTCGCCGACGGCAAGTACCGGACCCTGGGTGAGACGCCACGCGCGATGGTGTACGTGCCTCTCGGCCGCAGGTATTCCGGCGAGATGTTTCTCCTGGCACGGAGAGCGCCAGGTGGCCCACCACTCGGGCGTGAGCTCCGCGACCTCGTCCGAAGCCTCGATGCGGACATCCCCGTCCAGACGAACTCGTCCTACGCCCAACTCATCGGCACGTCCCTGCTGCCCAACCGTGTGGCGGCCGGCGCCGCGGGCGCCTTCGGTCTCGCCGGCCTCGTGCTCGCCGCCATCGGACTGTACGGGGTCCTTTCCTACGCGGTGGGTCGCCGCGCCCGGGAAGTCGGCATCCGGATGGCTCTGGGCGCCGAAGTGGCATACCTGCGTCGAACGGTGTTGATGGATGGGGTGCGCCTGGTCGGGATCGGCGTCCTGGCCGGGCTACCCGTGGCGCTGGGGGCGAGCTGGCTGCTGCGGGGCATGCTCTACGGCACGAGTCCCCTGGATCCCGCTACGTACGGGGGAGTCGCGGGCCTCCTCATCGCGGTGGGAGGCGCGGCGAGCTATCTCCCGGCGCGGCGCGCCACGCGGGTGGATCCCGTTCAGGCGCTGCGAAGCGAGTGACGGCCCACCACGCAGGGACGTCCGGCGTCCGGTAGCTCTCCTGTCCCCCATCCGTTGTGGCTCGGGTGATGGGGGACGAGCCACTGCGGACAGGGGAGGCAACCGACATGAAGCACGCGACCATTCTCTGGGGTGCTCTGTTGGCGATTCCCGTATGCAGCCCGGCGGGTGCCCAGGTGAGGGTGGGGCTGATCTCGGGTGTGAACCGGACGCGATACGAGGCACCGAACGACGACGCCGCGCATTCGAGCCGAACTCGCTACGCCGTCGGCGGCGTCGTGGACTTTTCTCTCGCCGACGTTTTCGGCCTCCGCGCGGAACCCATGTTCATCCAGAAGGGTGGGTCGGCGCACGACGTCCCGGGCGACCGGAACACGACGCTGAGGACATCGATGCTGGAGGTGCCGGTGCTCGCGAGCGTGGGGTTCGGAGAGACCACGCGCCCCTACCTCGTGGCGGGCCCCACGTTCGCCGTGGTGCTGTCCACGCGCATCGTGACCGCGAGCGGCGGGATCCGTTATGAAGGTGACCTCGACGCCGTGACTCCGCGGCTCGAGATGAGCGCGGGGGTCGGGGGAGGCCTGAGCCACGACTTCGGGCATGTGGCCGGGTTCGTGGAGAGCCGGTACGTGTGGGGGCTCACGAACCTGATGGAGAACGGTGACGTGGCAATGTCCGCGGCGGACGGAGCCGCGGATGCGATGATCTCCTTCGACCACGAGATACACCGATACCGGTTCCGGGGGCTCCAGGTGCTCGTCGGGCTCACGGTGCCACTGGGAAGCCACTGAAGACGACGCCTTTTGGCGTGTTCCGTGACATGGGTATCCAAAGACGGATGGCAATCGGCTCGCTCGTCGAGAGCTTCGTGCTCGCGGGGACGCTCTCCTGCGGATCGCCCGCCGAGGTCGTCGACCTCATCGACCCTGCGGAGGTGTGCGGAGGCGAATGCTGGCCGGAAGCGAGCTGGACCCCGGCTCCTTCACCGGCCGCCCTCGGGTGGTCGGAGGCCGGGCTCGACGGTGCGAGGCGATACTCGCAGCAGATCGGGTCAGACGCGGTGATGGTCGTGGATCGCGGGCTCGTCGTCGCCGAATGGGGCGCCACGGATCGGGTCCACTGGGTCCAATCGGCCCGGAAGAGCTTCCTCAGCGCCCTGTACGGCATCTACGTCGCCGAGGGTGCGATCGATCTGTCCCTCACCCTGGCCGATCTGGGGCTGGACGACATCCCGCCGACCCTCACCGACATCGAGAAGCAGGCGACGCTGGAACAGCTCCTCCAGGCGCGCTCGGGCGTGTATCACGAGGCTGCGGCCGAGTCCCAATCCATGAAGGACGCCCGCCCGGCTCGGGGCAGCCATCCGCCGGGCACGTTCTGGTACTACAACAACTGGGACTTCAACGTGCTCGGCGTCGTCTTCAACCAGGTCGCTGGAGACGATCTCTTCCACGCCCTGTACGATCGCCTGGCCGTTCCCCTGGGCATGGAGGACTTCCAGGCCTCCGACGGCTTCTACCTCTACGAACCCGTGTCCGAACATCCGGCCTACCCCTTCGCCATGTCCGCCCGGGACATGGCGCGCTTCGGTCTCCTCATGGCCCGGGGCGGCGTTTGGAAGAGAGAGCAGATCGTCCCCGGGAGTTGGGTGACCGGAAGCACCCAGCCATACTCCGACGCGGGGGGCACGTGGGACTACGGGTACATGTGGTGGGTGGGAAAGCCCTCGTCCTACCACGGCCAGCGCATGTTCGCGGCCCTGGGTGGGGCGGGCCATGCGATCTTCGTGTTTCCCACGCTGGACATCGTGGTCGTTCATCGGGTCGACGCAGGGACCTATCGATTCGGGTGGAACGAGGTGGACGAGCTCCTCCGCCGGGTCCTGGCGGCCCGGCGCTAACCTCCAGCAGCCTGCGCGAAACCCCCGTGGAGAACCGCCCGTAGGGATTATTGACTTTGTCAAAATGATCTCCGAGGGCGAGACCCATGTCGCCTGACCGCATCCGTCCGCCTCCGCGTCTCGCGACGCTCCTGCTCGGGATCCGTCTCCCGAAGGAGGTGGCGGAAGCCGTGGTGGGTGACCTGGAGGAAGAGTACCGAACCCGGGTCGTGCCGAGAGCGGGGCGGCTTCTCGCCGACCTGTGGTTCTGGGGGCAGGTGGTGGGACTGCGTGCCGGCGCGCTGCGCCGGATCTCCCGGCGTCTCCGTGCGATGCGGCCGACGTGGGAGCGAAACCGCCCGCAGCGCTTGCGCGCCGTGGGGAGCGAAGAACCCGATTTCTGGAGCCGGATGCCCATGCGACCCGAGGATCTCAAGTACGCCGTGCGCCGCCTCGCGCGCAGCCCTGGATTCACGCTGGTGGCGGTGCTGTCTCTGGCCCTGGGCATCGGCGGCAACACGGCCATGTTCAGCCTGGTGAACGCGGTTTTGCTGCGGGGTCTTCCGGTGAAGAGCCCGGAACAGCTCGTGGAGGTCTACACGTCGGAGTCGAACGGCTACGCCTACTCGACGTCCTCCTATCCCGACTACATGGACCTCCGGGAGAACACCGACGTGTTTTCCGACGTCGTTGGAACCCGGACGTTCATCTCCCGCATGGACCTCGGGGGGGAGCCGGAGATCGTGTTCGGCGAGCTCGTCTCCTGGGACTACTTCGAGGCCCTGGGCGTACCCATGGCGCTGGGGCGCTCCTTCCTTCCCGAGGAGGACGCAACGCCGGGAACGCATCCAGTGGCCATCCTGGGGTATCGGACCTGGCAGCAGCGCTTCGGCGGCGACCCGGGCGCTCTGGGCCGGACCGTGCGGCTGGACGGTAGACCCTACACGGTGGTGGGCGTGGCGCCCGAGACGTTCACGGGCTCGATGCCCGTGTTGGTCAGCGGGCTCTACCTCCCCCTGATGATGACGGGCGACCTCCAGGGCTTCCAGGGACAGCTCGACCGCCGCGGAAGCCGCAGCATGTTCCTCAAGGCACGACTCCGGCCCGGGGTCACCGTCGATCAAGCGAACGCAGCTCTGCAGGCGTTCTCCGCGGCGTTGGCGGAGCGCTATCCCGACTCCAACGAGCACCGCAGCATGTCCGCGCTCCCCACCGGTGACGTGGCCCTCCACCCGTTGGTGGACCGGGTGCTCAAGCCCGTGGCGGCGCTGCTTCTCGGCGTGGTCGGCCTGGTGCTCCTCATCGCCTGCGCGAACCTGGCGAGCTTCCTGCTGGCAAGGGCCGAGGATCGGCGGAAGGAGATCGCCGTGCGGCTGGCCCTGGGGGCGGGACGGGGGGCGCTCGTGCGCCAGCTCATGGTGGAGGCGACGCTCCTGGCGGTTCTCGGTGGCGTGGTAGGGGTGGTGTTGGCCGACTGGACCCTCCACCTGCTGCTGAGCTTCCAGCCGCCGCTCCCCGTGCCCGTGAGCTTCTCCGTCCCGCTGGACCGGCACGTGCTCTGGTTCACCGCCGGTGTGTCCCTCCTGGCCGGCCTCGGCTTCGGGCTCGCGCCGGCCCTCCAGGCCACCAACCCCGACGTGGCACCCACATTGAAGAACGAGGGCACCGGGGGAGGCCGTCGCCGTCGGTTCAGCCTCCGCAACGGCCTCGTGGTGGTGCAGGTTGCGTTCTCGTTCGTCCTGCTCATCGGGGCGGGTCTCTTCCTGCGGAGCCTCCAGAAGGCCCAGCAGATCGACCCGGGGTTCTACGTCGGGCCGGCGGCCCTGGTGTGGCCCATGGCGGAAATGGCGGGCTACGACACTCCCGAGAAGGTGGAGGGGTTCTATGAGACGTACCGTGAGCGCCTCCTGGCGCACCCCGCCATCACCGCCGTCGCCATGGCCGACCGCCTCCCCCTGGGAACGGGGATCGAGACCCGGAGCTACATCCTGCCCGGCGTGCCTTCGGACTCCCCGAACGGGGCCCATGAGATCGACAAGGCCAACGTGTCGCCCTCGTACTTCGAGACCTTGGGGGTGCCCATCCTCCAGGGCAGGGGCTTTCTGGAGAGCGAGGAGGACGGCGACCCGGTGGTCGTGGTGAGCGAGGCCTTCGTCACGCGCTTCTATCCCGGAGAGAACGTGGTGGGCCGCACCATCGAGAGCACGGCCGGCGATCCGCTGCGCATCGTGGGTGTGGCCCGTGACACCAAGGTGCGGACGCTCGGCGAGGCTCCGCGCCCCTACGTCTACGAGCTACCGGGCCGGCAGAGCTTCATCGGCATGCAGGTGGTGGTGCGGGGACGGGGGTCGAGCGAGGAGCTGCTGGCGGCGAGCCGCCAGGTTCTGCGGGAGGTGGATCCGGACATGGTCGTCATGGAGGCCAAGACCATGGACGAGCACCTCGCGTTCATGCTCTTTCCCCCGCGCATGGCGGCGCTCCTGCTGTCGGTGTTCGGCGGACTGGCGCTGGTCCTGTCGGCCATCGGCATCTACGGCGTGGTGAGCTACGCCGTGGCCAAGCGCACGCGGGAGCTCGGGATCCGGATGTCGCTGGGCGCCTCCGCCGGGGATGTCGTGCGCATGGCGGTGGGCGGTGGGATGCGCCTGGTGCTGGTGGGAGGCACCGTCGGCGTGGTCCTCGCGGCCGCGGTAACCTGGACCCTGAAGAGCTTCCTCTACGGCATCGCGTCCACGGACCTGATCACGTTCGCAACCATCCCGCTGCTGTTGTCGGGCGTGGCCTTCGTTGCCGCCCTGGTGCCGGCGAGGCGGGCCTCGGGGGTGGACCCGGTGCGCGCGCTCAGGAGCGAATAGCCCCGGGACGATCCCGCCCGGGCGGACGCCCACGGCGGTGGGAGAGCCGCGGTGCTCGCGTAGGGGCCGGTAGTGCCGACCCCCGCCCACCGTTCTTCTCTTGTGGCTGGATCACGAAACCCGGGCGGGCCTGGTCCGTCCGGACCGAGACGACACGCGGGTTTCGGCCGGATGGGGCCGGGAACCAGGGATGGGAGGACCGCGGTGATGGGTACGTTCCTGAGTGATCTCCGCTTCGGTGTCCGGATGCTCGTCAAGCGCCCGGGTCTGTCTCTCGCCGCCGTCGCCACGTTCGGCCTGGGCATCGGCCTCACCACGACCGTCTTCAGCATCGTGAACGGCGCGCTCTTCAAGGGGCTGCCGTTCCCGGACGCGGACCGCATCGTGCTCGTGGGACGCACCAATCCGGCGCGCGGCTTCAGGTTCATGGGGATCGGGGCCCACGCCTTCCTCGACTTCCAGACCCAGCAGGCCGTCTTCGACGCCTTCGGGGCGATGAGCGTGGGCCCGGTCAACTTCGCCGTCGAGAACGGCCCCCCCGAGCGGCTGACCGGCGGCTTCTTCTCACGGGAGGTCTTCGATGTCGTCGGGGTGCAACCGGTCCTCGGCCGCACCTTCCGCGAGGACGAGACCCGCCCGGGTGAGGACGCGGTCATCCTCATCGGCTACGACGTCTGGCAGGATCGGTTCGACGGCTCGCCGGACGTCCTGGGGAAGACCGTGCTGGCCCACGGTGTCACCCGCACCATCATCGGCGTGATGCCGGAGGGCTTCGCCTTCCCCAACTCCGAGCAGGTATGGCTGCCTCTGTCCACCGATCCAGGACCGGAGCCCCGCGGTCAGGGACCCGGCTTCATGGTGGTGGCGCATCTGGGGGAGGGCGTCTCCATGCGGGAGGCGCGGAGCCAGATGGCAGCGATCGCGAGCCGCCTGGACCAGGCGTACCCGGAGAGCGACGGGGGACTGGGCGTCGCCGTCCAGACCTTCACGGAGCAGTTGGCCGGCGGAGGGATCGGGTCACTGCTGCTCACCATGCTCGGGGCCGTCCTGGGAGTTCTTCTCATCGCGTGTGCGAACGTGGCGAACCTGCTTCTCGCCCGGGCGTCGGTGCGCACGCGGGAGATGGCGGTGCGCACGGCCCTCGGTGCGGAGCGCGGCGTGGTCGTGCGGCAGCTGATGGCCGAAGTGCTCGTGCTGGCCCTGGTGGGTGGGGTGTTGGGTTTCGGACTGGGCCTGGCTGGCCTCGAATGGTTCAAGGGTGCGATGCGGGTCAACCCGCCTCCGTTCTGGATCCGCTTCGATCTCGACCACCGCGTGTTCCTCTGCGTCCTCGGGGCCACGCTGTTCGCCAGCGTCGCGTCGTCCCTGGTGCCGGCCCTCCAGACGTCGCGCACCGACGTCGTGGGGACCCTCAAGGACGAGGGCCGCGGCGGGTCGGGCCTGCGCATGGGGAGGTTCACCGCCGGCCTCGTCGTCGCGGAAGTCGCCATCTCGTGCGCGCTCCTGGTCGCGTCGGGCCTCATGGTGCGCAGCGTGATCCAGCTCCGGACCGTGCCCATGCCGTTCACCACGGGCAACATCCTGACGGCGGCCGTCAACCTTCCCGCGCTCGAGTATCCGGACACCGCGGCGCGCGTCCGATTCTACGACGCCCTCCTCCCCCGACTCGCGGCGATCCCCGGGGTCGAGGCAGCGACGCTGTCCGACGGACTGCCGGCCGCGGGGAACGGCACGCGGGTATTCGAGGTCGAAGGGCAAAGCTACGCCACCGACGACGATTTCCCCGTGGCGAGGGAGGGCATCGTCACCGACGGCTACTTCCAGACCTTCCAGGTCCGCGTGCTGCGTGGTCGGTCCTTCGCGGCCTCGGATCGGCGCGAGTCCCAGCCGGTGGCCGTGGTTAACGATTCGTTCGCCCGGCGCTTCTTCCCCGACGACGACCCCATCGGCCGCCGCATCCGCATGGGCGTACGGGACACCACCGCGCACTGGCTCACCGTGGTGGGCGTGGTGCCGGATCTCTACATGGAGGGCATCGGCAACAACACCGCCAGCCCCGTCGGCTTCTACATTCCCATCTCCCAGAGCGGGGTGGGGAACTTCGTGAACGCCGCCCTCCGTACCCAGGACGCACCTGCGTCCTTCACCGGTGAGGTGCGGGCTGCCGTGGCCGCCATCGACCCGAACCTGCCCATTTTCCGGGTGGCTTCCATGGACGAGGTCATCCAGCGCCAGACCTTCTTCTACTGGATCTTCGGGAGCCTCTTCATGACTCTGGGCGTCGCTGCACTCTTCCTCGCTGCCGTGGGGCTCTACGGGGTGATGTCGTTCTCCGTGTCGAGACGATCCCACGAGATGGGTGTACGCATGGCCATGGGCGCCCGGGGCCGGCAGTTGGTGCGCCTGGTGCTCCGGAGGGGCGTGATCCAGTTGGCGACGGGGCTCGCGATCGGCCTGGTGATCGCCGGCCTGGCAACCGGGCCGCTCCAGGCCGTTCTCTACGACGTGCAGGCTCGTGATCCGCTTGTGTTCGGCGTGGTGGTCGCCACGCTGGCGCTCGTCGGGATCGCTGCCAGCCTCGTGCCGGCCTGGCGCGTCACCCGCGTGGATCCCGTCACCGCGCTCAACGTGGAATGATGTTCCGTCGTACCTGACTCCTCACGCCCAACGCCATCCCCGCCGGAATCGCGCCGACGAGGACCGGTAGCCAACCCGAGCCGGGCACGGAGATCGAAGGGACCAGGGCGAGGACCATCCACAGCGCCACCCCGCCCACACCCAGGCCGACGCCGGCCAGCACGAGCCTCATCCCGGAGATCCGCAGCTCGTCTTGCGGGGTCTTCACCGCCGTGTGGACCATCACCGCCAGGGCCATGACGACGTACGCTGCCACGAGGAGGCCGTAGAGCGGTCCGAACGTGTGGTAGAACCGTGGATGGTAGGCCAACTCCACCGCCAGGCACCCGAGGAGGATCACCCAGGGAAGGAACAGAGCGGCCGTCAGCCCCTTTCGGGTCGCGATCTTCTTCGGGTTCGGGAAGAGGAGGAAGAACCGGAGGAGGAGGAGCGCCCACAGGACCATGGCCGCGGCCTGGATATGGTCCCGCACTCCGTTCCAGCTTCCGAGGTCGGGGCCCGGGAGCGCGAGACCCAGGGCCAACCCCATGGCCGCCAGCCGCAGGGCGTGGGAAGAAGGTGCGACGAAGAGGGCCCAGACGCCGAACCAGATGAAGGACAGGCCCACGAGAAGGCCGCCCACCTGCATGTTGCGGGAGCCGCTGGGGCGCTCCCGGTAGACCACCTCGCCGGAGATCCGCTCCCCGTTCCGATCCACCACCATCGTGATGAACTCACCGGGGCGCCGGGCGAGGGACCGGGGCCAGCGCGAGTACATGCCGAGGTCGACGACGGGGATCCCCTCGACGCTGACGACCGAGTCCCCGGGCTGGAAGCCCGCGTCCGCCAGGGGACCCCCGGCCGGGGCGTGGACGATGGTATAGTCCGGCTCGAAGAGGGCGTCGGTGTAGCCACTGCGGTTCCCCAGGACGCCCACGCAAACCCAGACGGTGAGTCCCGAGGCGGCGAGGAGAAACCAGATCCTGAGGCGGCGGGCGC
>Ga0307424_1000376_pt1 | contig 23810 bp, 23 predicted proteins | sample SalMarWE160320MG_FD_202157 | JGI IMG/M metagenome (GOLD analysis project Ga0307424, IMG submission 202157) | Salt marsh sediment microbial communities from the Plum Island Ecosystem LTER, Massachusetts, United States - WE1603-20 | ecosystem: Environmental > Aquatic > Marine > Intertidal zone >... | reverse complement strand
ACCTGTTTATCGGCCACGATTTCGAGCGCGCGCTACCCCACGGCCACTCCTTCACCGCCAATCCGCTCGCTTGCGCGGTCGCCCTCGCCTCGCTCGGCCTGTACGAAGACGAGCGCACAATGGCGCGCATCGCGCACATCAATGGACGCCACCGCGCCATGATGCGCGCGCTCGCAGACCGTCCCGACGTGACGAGGACGCGCGTGCTCGGCGCCGTGCTCGCCTTCGAGGTGAAAGAAGGCGGTCAGTACCAATCGGAGGCGAGCCGCAAACTCAGGACTTGGTATCTCGCCAACGGCTTCAACATCCGGCCCATAGGGTCGACCGTGTATCTCATGCCGCCCTATTGCATCACCGACGAGGAGCTCGATCGCGCTTACGCCGGGATGGTCGAAGGGCTGGACCGGCTCGCCTCCGGCGCGTTGAGCACGCCGTAGACGATGTGCCAGGTCACGCGACCGCCGAAGCGCAAATTGGTGGCACGGAGCGCGCGGCGCAGCGCCCCAGCCGGCAGCGGCGCATAGCCTTCCCGCGGCGTAAGCCCGCCCACGGCCTTCATGCGGCGCAGGAAGGAAAGTGAATCATTATCGGGCGCTAGGTGCTCTTCCTCGACCACACCTGGAAGCTCCGGGAGCGGGGCGATTCCGCTGCGCAAGCGTTCTGTGGCAAGGATCGCGCGCCACTCCACGAAGCTGTCAGGCCCGAGCGAGGCATAGAGCAACACGCCGCCTGGCGCGAGGAGCCTGCGCAGACGTTCCAACGTGGCGACAGAATCCCTAACCCAGTGAAGCGTCATGCTGGAGACGATGAGGTCGAGCCCGGCACGTCCACCCGCCTCACCCGCATCCATCACCTCGTAGCTGACGCGGCCGTCTGCGCGCCCCGCAAGATTGCGGCGGCACTGGGCGATCATGGCAGGCGCCGCGTCGGTCAGCACGAAGCGCCCTTGCGGGTAGCGCGCCACGAGATGGCGGCTCATGAGACCGGTCCCACAGCCGAGCTCGAGCACGTTGGGGCTGTCGAGATCCGGCAATAGGCCTGCGAGTCGCTTGGCCACGGCTTCCTGCAAGCCCGCATGAGCCTCGTAGCTCTCCGCGCGTGCGCCGAAACGCGCCGCGATCTCGGCGCTACGACGGGAGAGTATCGGCGAATTCAAGGACATGACGGGCGCACCAGCGTGGGTGCCTCAACGGTAGGACATGGCCGCCATCCGGCGACCAGATGATATCGGTCCCTCGCCAGACGGCTTCGGTCATGGCGGTGGGGACGATGGGGTCGTCGCGGGCGGCAAGGGCAAGCATCGGACATTCAAGCATTTCCTTAGCCTCCCTGGCGTCCCAATGCATCAGCCAATCGAGGCCCTCGTCGAGCCGTGCGACATTCAGCGCCTCCGGCAGGGCGGAACCCGGCGCCCCGCAAGACCGCCAAAACGCTTGCATCGTGCCGCCGGGATCGCGTTCCAGCCCACGTTTCAGAGCGGCGACGCGGGATTGCGGCACGTGGGGACAGAAGCGGTCGAACCCCTGGATCGAGACCAGTCCCTTGAAGCGTCCCTCCCCCTGTTTCAGCAGCCACAACACACCGGTCGAATGGCCGACGGCGACGGCATCCTCTGGCCATTCCATGCTTCCTTTTGGACCCCCGGCGACGAAGCCGAGATCGACAAGCGTGACTTGCGCATCGCCGAGATGGCCGACGACATCGCCCCAGATGCCGGCGTGGAAGCCCCAGCCATGAACGAGAACCACATGCATGGCTTCAGGCCGAGACGGCCTTCGCCGTTCGCAGGCTCGCCACATCGCCGAGGGCTTCAAGCAGACGGTCGATGTCCACCTCGCCGTGGGCCGCGGTGAAAGCGAACCGCACCCGGGCCGTGCCTTGCGGCACGGTGGGTGGCCTGATCGCCGTCGCCCAGAAGCCTGCCTCGCGGAGCTTGGCGCTCAAGCCGAGCGCAGCATCCGCAGAGCCCGCGATCACGGGCACGATTTGCGTGGTCGAAGCGCCGGTGTCGTATCCGCGCGCCCGAGCCCCCTCCCGAAAGCGCGCGGCGAGACTTGCCACACGCGCGCGCTCTTGATCCATGCCGGGCACGAGGTCCAGGCTTGCGTCGATGGCCCCAAGCACCGGCGGCGGCAATGCCGTCGAGTAGATGAGACCGCTGCAGTGGTTGACGAGATAGTCCCGCACCGTCTCAGAACAGGCGACATAGGCGCCGAAACTGCCGAGCGCCTTGGAGAACGTGCCGATCACGATATCGGCGCCGTCGGACAGCCCGCGTCCACCCTCGCCCAAGATGCCCGTCGCATGCGCATCGTCGACGATCAGAGTCGCGTCGTGCGCGCGCGCGAGCGCCACGATCTCCGGCAGCGGCGTGCGATCGCCGTCCATGGAGAACACGCTCTCGGTCAGGATGAACTTCGGCCTGCTATCTGCTTGATACTGAGTCAGAAGCTCGGCGAGATGTGGGGCATCGCCATGGCGGTAACGGAGCTGGCGGACGCCGGCCGCCTTGCAGCCAAAATGCATGCTGGCATGGTTCAGGCGGTCGGCGAAGACCAGAGGCTCGGCGCCGAGCACGGACTTGTCGAGCAGCGCCTGAAGCACGGCGGCGTTCGCCTGAAAACCGGACACCATGACGAGCGCGGCAGGCTTCTGCTTCAGCGATGCCACCTTGGTCTCAATGCGCGCGAACAGATCGAGATTGCCGGTGACGAGACGCGAGGCGCCGGAGCCCGTGCCATAAGCCTTCGCCCACTCCACGGCCCGCGCGATCAGCGCCTCATGAAAGCGCAAAGCCAGGTAGTCGTTGCTGGCGAGATTGACGTAGCTCCGCCCCCCCGCCTCGAGGATGCGCGTATCGCGGGCAGCCACCGAGGTTAGCTCGCGCCGCAGGCGATCCTGGCCGAGGGCGTCGAGAAAGGCCCGGTACCGGCTTTCGCTTCCAACCATGATCCTGTATTAGCGAAGGGCCCACCCGCCAGCAATCTCAACCCGTGGAAACCGTGTCCGAAACCTTGGAAACCGTGAATCCTATCAATGGCAAGGCCCGCCGGGCGGAGACGCCGCTTGCGCAGAGTGGCGCTGCCAGCACCCGCCACGATTGGACCGAGGGCGAGATCGTCGGCCTGCTCACGGCCCCCCTGCTCGACCTCGTGGACCAGGCGCGGAGCGTCCACCGGCGCTTCCATGCGGACGGCCAAGTGCAGCTTGCCAGCCTGCTTTCCATCAAGACCGGGGCCTGCCCGGAGGACTGCAAGTACTGCCCGCAGTCAGCCCATTATGCCAAGAAGACGGGGCTCGAACGCGAGGCGTTGCTCGACGTGGATGACGTGCTGGCCAAGGCCAGGATCGCAAAGGAGGCCGGGGCGACGCGCTTTTGCATGGGCGCGGCTTGGCGCGAGGTGAAGGACGGGGACGCTTTCGACAGCGTGCTCGCCATGGTGCGGGGGGTTCGGGCGCTGGACATGGAGGCGTGTGTCACGCTCGGCATGCTGACCGAGGATCAGGCCACCCGCCTCGCCGAGGCGGGGCTCACCGCCTACAACCACAATCTCGATACCTCGCCGGAGTTCTACCGCGAGATCATCACCACGCGGACCTATCGCGACCGACTCGACACGCTGGCCCATGTGCGGAGCGCCGGCATGCAGATCTGCTGCGGCGGCATTATCGGCATGGGCGAGACCATCGAGGACCGCGCGCGGCTGCTGCAAGAGCTCGCCACGCTCGACCCTCATCCCGAAAGCGTGCCGATCAACGCGTTGGTGCCAGTGCCCGGCACGCCCCTTGAGGATCAGCCCCCGGTCGAGCCCCTCGACCTGGTGCGCATGGTGGCGACGGCACGCATCCTCATGCCGGCGTCCTTCGTGCGGCTGTCCGCGGGGCGCTCGGCGCTTTCCCGCGAGGCGCAGATCCTCTGCTTCCTCGCCGGCGCCAACTCGATCTTCTATGGCGACAAGCTGCTTACCACCGCCAACAACGACGTGGACGACGATCTCGCCCTGATCGAGGAGGCCGGCTTGCGCGTCAAACCGGCCTGCGCACCCTGATCAGCCCTTTTTCTTGAGAACGGGCGGGTGACCGGGATGGGTGTGGTAGGTGAGCAGCAGCATCGCCAGCAAGAACGAAGAGAACAGTCCGGCCAAGGCCCCGATTCCCACAGGCGCGGTGATCTGGCTGAAGTCAGCCACCTCTTTGGCCGCCAAGCCGGCTGCAAGCGACGCGATGATGGCATAGACGACGACGAGCACGGGCGTTCGTGAATCGTCAGGGCCGAGTCCGACTCCTTGCGCGACGATGAGATCCCGCACGATGGCGGCGACGAGAGCGCCGAGAAATCCAGCGAGAATAGCGAGATAGTCGGCACCGAAGGAGCCTCCGACCACTAGTCCAGTCACCGCTCCAACCACGGTTCCAATGAAGAAAACAATCAACAGGCTCGCTGATGTCATGTGCTTCCCCCTCTTTCGTCCGATCCCGCTTGTAGCGCCGATTCGATTCGCCGGACAGTTGAGTATGCCTGACGGGGTATGCCCTGCAAAGCGAACAGCGCCGTCTGTACGCGCCTTGCGTTTGGCGTGGGCCGGCGCTAGGCAAGCGCCAACATCCTAGTGAATGTCTCCCGCCTCATGTCCCGCATCGTCTATGTGAACGGCGTCTACGTGCCCGAAGAGGAGGCAAAGGTCTCCATCTTCGACCGCGCCTTTCTGTTCGGGGACGCCGTCTACGAGGTCACGGCGGTGCTCGGCGGGCGGCTTGTCGATTTCGACGGGCATCTCGCCCGCCTCGACCGATCGCTTGCGGAAATCGGCCTCGATGCACGGATCACCCACGAGGGCTTGCGCGAGATCCACGCCGAGCTGATCGCGGCCAACAAGGCCGATGAAGGCATCGTCTATCTCGAGATCAGCCGCGGCTCTGCGGACCGCGACTTTGCCTTTCCCGAGAGCGCCGAGCCGACCATCGTCGCCTTCACGCAGTCACGCGCGCTCGTCGACACGCCCTATGCCGATCAAGGCGTCAAGGTGGTCACCATCCCGGATATCCGCTGGAAGCGGCGGGACATCAAGTCGACGTCGATGCTGGGACAGGTCATGGGCAAGCAGGCGGCGAAGCTCGCAGGCGCCTATGAGGGCTGGATGGTGGAGGATGGCGTGGTCACCGAGGGAACATCCTCGACGGCTTTCATTCTCGATGCCGACGGCGTGCTCCGCACCCAACCGCTCGGGCCCCACATCCTTCATGGCGTCACGCGGCGCGCCGTGCTCCGGCTTGCACGCCAGGAGAGCGTGCGCATTGCGGAACGCCCGTTCACGGTCGAGGAAGCCTATCAGGCGCGCGAAGCCTTTCTGACCGCGGCCTCAGCCTTCGTTCTGCCGATCATCGAGATTGATGGGCACAAGATCGGCGGCGGGACGCCGGGCCCGGTGGGGCGCGCCTTCCGCCAGCTCTATATCGAGGAAGCGCGAAAGTCCTAGATTGCCTGGGGACAGCGCTATGCCGTTCAAGCGTGAGACGGCGAATCGGATAAGTTCCGAGGATGTCTGTCCCTTCACTTCCCGCCAACACAAGGCGCAAGATCCTCGCCTTTGCGCCCGAGATTTGGCAAGCGCTGTCGCTTCTGGCCATCGACAGCGGCCGCAGCATGCAATCGCTCGCCGACGAAGCGTTTCTCGACCTGCTCCGCAAGTACAACCGGCCGACGTCGCTGAAAGAGGCTTTGCGGGAGAGCGCGCGCCGCCTCCCCGCCAACGACGACATCCCGCCCGAGCGACACGGCACTTGACGTTCTCATTGGGAACCGTCAGCCCTTCCTGATGTTCGATTGGCTCTCAAGTAGTGCGGACGCGATTGCCACCGCACCGAAACTCGACGGCGCGCAGCTCGACCCACTTTGGGCCCTTCCCTTTGTCGGACTCTTGCTCTCCGTTGCCTTTCTGCCGCTGGCCACGCCGCATTTCTGGGAGCGCCGCTTCGGCACGGTGGCCGTGTTCTGGGCTCTCGCTTTCCTCTCGCCATGCGCGACAGCGTTCGGCCTGCCGACAGCCATCGCGAACGTGCTCGATGTTCTTCTGCTCGACTACCTGCCCTTCATCCTTTTGCTCTTTGCGTTGTTTGTGGTGGCAGGCGGCATTCGTCTCACGGGCAATCTTGTCGGGACCCCGGCAACTAACACCGCGATCCTCGCCTTCGGTACGCTGTCGGCAAGCTTTCTCGGCACGACCGGCGCCTCCATGGTGCTGATCCGTCCAGTCATCAGGGCCAACCAAGACCGCGTCTACAACGTCCATGTCTTCGTGTTCTTCATCTTCCTCGTCGCGAATATCGGCGGCTCGCTGACGCCGCTCGGCGACCCGCCACTGTTCCTCGGCTATCTCAAGGGCATCGACTTTTTGTGGACGCTCGAGGCCATGCTGCGGCCCATGCTGTTCAGCAGCGCGATGCTCTTGGGACTGTTCTACGTCATCGACCGCATCGCCTGGAACCGCGAGCACCACGAGGTGCGCGCCAAGAGCCTCGTCTCGCGGCAGATCCGCATCGAGGGCCTGCACAACGTGCTCTATCTGATGGCGGTCGCCGCCACGGTGCTGGCGAGCGGCATCTGGAACCGAGACGGCATGGTCTCCATTGGGCTCGGGCTGGAGATGCCGGTGAACGGGTTGGTGCGTGATGTGATCCTGATCTGCATCGCCACTCTGTCCTGGTGGACCACGCCGCGGCCGATCCGCGTGGAGAACGCCTTCACCTGGGCGCCAATGCAGGAGGTGGCCATGCTGTTCGCCGCCATCTTCATCACCATGATCCCGGTTCTAGCGATGCTGCGCGCCGGGTTCGACGGACCCTTTGGGACGCTCCTCCATCTCGTCTCCACATCGGATGGACAGCCGGTGGAGTTCGCCTATTTCTGGCTGACCGGGGCGCTGTCGAGCTTCCTCGACAACGCGCCGACTTATCTCGTGTTCTTTAACCTCGCTGGCGGTGACCCGCAGACCCTCATGGGGCCACGCGCGCTGACATTGCTCGCCATCTCGGCCGGCGCCGTGTTCATGGGCGCCAACAGCTATATCGGCAATGCGCCGAACTTCATGGTGCGGTCGATCTGCGAGGAGCGCGGCATCAAGATGCCGAGCTTTATCGGCTACATGTTCTGGTCGGGCGCGATCCTATTGCCGCTGTTCGCGCTCAACACGTTGCTGTGGTTCTTGTAAGGCGCGGCTATTTCTTCAGCCGCGACACGATGGCCTCGAGCGCGGCGATGGCCTCGGCGCGGTCGCGCTTCTGGAGGTCGAGCAAAAGCTTGAAGCCGTCCTGCTCCTCGCGGATGACGGACCCCTCGTCCACGAGATCGTCATAGAGCCCGAGCACCTTGTAGCAGCGCAAGGGCTCGGCGAAACCCTTCACCTTGATCGGCTCTTGCTCCTCGGCGGCCACCTCGTCCTTCACCAGCGCGTAGGTCTCGTGGCCGATGAGGATGCCGTCGGTCTCAGCATGAAATTCCAGCCGCGCCGTAGCATTCACGCAACTGCCGATGATGGTGTAGTCCATGCGGTCGTCACTGCCGAAATTGCCTACGGTGACATAGCCGGTATTGATGCCCATCCGCAGGTGGAAGGGCTGTTCGGCGCCGAGTTCCAGCCATTCTGCGTGCAGCTCGCCGAGACGCTTCAGCATCGCTATGGCCATGCGCACGCAAGCGCGGGCATCTTCCTTCACGCCCCGCGACTCGGGATCGCCGAAGAACACCATGATGGCGTCGCCAATATATTTATCGATGGTCGCGCCATGTTCGAGCGCGATGTTCGTCATCTCGGTGAGATAACGGTTGAGCAGATTGGTAAGCTCCTCGGACTCCAGCTTGTCCGTGGTCTCGGTAAAATTCTTTATGTCGGAAAAGAAGATCGTGAGCTTCTTCCGGCTCGACGTGATCTCGACGTTCTGGGCGCCGGTGAAGATCGAATGGTAGATTTGCGGCGAGAGGTATTTCGAGAGCTTCGTGGCGAGCGCATCGAGTGCCTTGTTCTTTTGCGCGATGAGCTCGTTGGCCGTGCGCTGCTCCTTACTCAGCGCGTTGAGCTGCTCCTCATTGCGGTCGCTCAACCGTGTCAGCCGGCGCGTGGCACGCAGCAGCTTCTGATAGTCCTTGAGCAGATCCTCGTAGAGCTTGCGGTCGACCTTGTCGGCGAAGCGGCCGTTTTCGAGCAACTCTTGCGCCGTGGCGATGACCTGCTCCTCGCCAGCAAAAAGGTCGTTGGGGGACATCAGCCCGGCATCTTCTCAAGATGGAACATGGCGGTCTCGAGGTCCTCGCCGAATTCCTCGCCAAGCTCCTGCATGGTGTCGTCTTCTTTGTCGTAGAACCAATGGACGTCGACCGCTGCGCCCTTCTTGGCGGCGGCCTCGAGCTTGTCCATCAGCATCATGACCGCCTTGGCGCTCGAGCTGTTGAGGTAGATGAGCTCGAAATCAAAACGGCAGCTTCCTTTGTCAAGCTTGCCGAGATAGGCGTCGAGCGCGTCGAAGACGGGGCGATAGAACTCGGTCACGTCCTCCGGGTAAGATTCGCCAGCGATCTTCAGGTGGTTGTTGGCAAAGTCGAAGACCACGGCCGGCGTGCGGGAGGTCGCCTCAATGTCCAGCTTATCTCGCATCAATACGGTCCTCAGATCGTCGCTTTCAGCGCAAAGAAGGAATACTCGCCATCGACGTCGGCGAAATCGAAGTCGATGGGCTGGGTGGCGCGCCTCGCGATCTCCATGAAGCCGAGACCGGCGCCCTTGCTGCCCTGCTCGGGATCGGCTCTGAGTTGCTCTTTGTAAAGAGCCTTCAACTCTTCCTTGCTCATGTTCCTAATTCGACTTAGCCGCTCCTTAAGTCGCGGGACATCGGACTGCCGGACAAGATTGCCGGCACAAACCATATAGTCGTTGCCTTCCCGGCCGATGGTGAGGATGCCGTAACGGATCTCGTTCAAGGCGCCGGCATCGGACGCAGGCGGCATTGGCTGGTGCGCCTTCTCGGCGGAATAGCGGATGATGTTCTGCATCTGCTCGACGAAGATGGCGAATACGCTGCGCAGGGTCTTGGTATCGGCGTCGTCGATGGTGAGCTTCTGCTTCAGTGCCTCGCCTACGCCGCTTAAAACCGGTTCGGTCACATAGCCGCTATAGGCGAAGATGACGCCTTGGCTATGCAACATCGACCGCAGATCCATGAGTTGGCCGGCAAGCATCGGGTCCTCCTCCTAGGCGTGCGGGATGAAGCCTAAGATGGTGAGATCATCGCGGCGGAGCTCTTCTCCCTGATAGCTCTCGAAGGCCCTGCGGAGCGACTCTTCTTGCTCACTCATGGGCGTATTCCGGAGCTTCCGCAAGAGGTCCCGAAAGCGGCGCTTGCCGAAGGAACGGCCACGGGGTCCGCCGATCTGATCGATCAGCCCGTCGGTGGTAAGGTAGAAGGAGTCCCGGGCATCGAACGGGAAGGTGTAATCGCCGAAGTTCGTCTCCGGCGGATAACGCCGGTAGCCGAGCCCTTCGCGGTCGCCTTTGATCTCGATGACGCCGTCCTGGTTGGCGCGCCACAACGAGAAGCGAGCGCCGGCAAACGTGATCAGCTGCTTTTCCGGATTGATGAAGCAGATACCGGCCTCGAGCCCGTCGTCGGTCTCGCCATGCCTCTGATCCTGGCCGAGCAGGCTCTGCACGCCTTGATGCAGCCCCGCTAGCACCTCGCTCGGCTTGTCGCTCGGGGCACTGCGCAGCATGCGATCGAGCAAGCCCCAGGCGATCAGCGTCATGAACGCGCCCGGCACGCCGTGGCCGGTGCAGTCACCGACCATGATGGCGTAGCCGTCCCTGATCGGCTGAAACCAGAAGAAATCACCGCCGACGATGTCGCGCGGCTCCCAAATGAGGAAGTGGTCGGCCGCCAGTTCCTCGAGCTCTTGGCGAGCCGGCAGGACGGCGGACTGAATGCGGCTTGCATAGCGCAGGCTCTGCAAGATGAGCTGGTTCGCCGCCGCGGCCCGCTGCTCGCTCTTCTTGACCTCGGTCAGGTCGCTATAGACGGCGACGGTGCCGCCAGTCTCGGTGCGGCGCTCGCTGACCTGAAGCCAGCGGCCGTCCGAGCGGCGTTGCAGGATCGGCTCACCGGGATTGCGGTGCTCGTCCAGGCGCTGCCTGATCCAGCCCTCCTCCCGGCCTTTGGCGTCGGCGATCAGACCGTAGGCCACCGCTTTGCGGACGATCTCCTCATAGGTGGAGCCCGGCGCGGGCGGGCCTTCGCCGGCATCGAACAGCTCGGCATATTTCTGATTGCCGAGGACGAGCCTGTCTTCGGCGTCGTAGAGCGAGAACCCTTCGGAGATCGTCTCGATGGCGTCGGTGAGGCGCTGCTCACTTTGCTGGAGCGCGGCCTGCTCCGCCGTCTTACGCGCGGTCACCTCGCTCCACGTGCCGATCACTTCGAGCGGGTTACCGTTCTGGTCCCTGACCAGGGTCTGCTCGTCGCTGACCCAGCAATAGACGCCGTCGGCCTTGCGGAACCGATATTCCGATGCGTGGCGCCCCTTCTCGAAGAGCTCATTTTGACTGGCCTCGACGGCGGGGAGATCCTCGGGATGCACGTGGGAGCGCCAGAAGTCGGGCTGGTTTAGATAATCATCAGGCGCGTAGCCGAGCACTCGCTTGATGTTGTCGCTGACGAAGGTCGGCGTGAAGCTCCCGGTCGCGGCGAAGCTGTAGACCACGGCGGGCGCACTATGGAGCATCAGATCGAAGCGTGCCCGCGCGGCACTCTCGGCCTGCTCGGCGGCTTTCCGCGCGGTGACGTTGCTCCATGAGCCGACGATCTCAGTGGGCTCACCCTTCTCATCACGCAAGAGGTACTGGTCGTCGCTGACCCAGATGTACGTGCCATTCCGTTTGCGGAATCGATACTCGGCGACGTGGCGCCCCTTCTCGAACAGCTTGCCCTGCTCAGCCTCGACGGCGGCGAGGTCCTCGGGGTGCACGTGAGACCGCCAGAAGTCGGCGTGCTCCAAGTATTTCTCAGGGCAATAGCCGAGCAGCCGCTTGATGTTCTCGCTGATGAAAGTCGGCGCGTAGTCGTCCCGTGCCTTGAAGCTGTAGATCACCGATGGCGCGGTCTCCAGCAAGACGGAAAGACGCGCCCGCGCGGCATCCTCCGCTTCCTCGGCGGCTTTCCGCGCGCTGATGTCGCTCCATGATCCGACGACCTCAAGGGGAGCCCCCTTCTCGTCGCGGATGAGATGCTGCTCGTCGCTGACCCAGCAATAGGAGCCGTCCTTACGGCGAAAGCGATATTCGAGAGACTGGGCGCCGACATCGAAGAGGTCGCTCACTTCGGCGTCGACCCGTGCCAGGTCGTCCGAATGTACGTGCTCACGCCAGAAGTTTGGATTGTCGAGATACTCAATCGGCGCATAGCCGAACAGGCGCTCAATATTGTCACTGACGAAAGTCGGCGCGAAGTCGTCCCGCGCCTTGAAGCTGTAGATCACGGCCGGCGAGGCCGTCAGAAGCCGTGCAGTGCGCTCTTGGGCCGAGGCTTCCACTTTCTTGCCGCGGGCCCGGGCCGCCTCGTCCAACGCCTGCTCGATGATGGCGGCGACTTCGCCCGGGTCGGCGTCCGCCCGCAACAGCTTCGTCAGCGACGCCGCGGCGTTTGCTGCATAGTCCTTCGAAATACCCATCGTCCCGTCTCAGTCCACGTCAACTCACCCGTGGAAGGGCTGGATTCGTTCGGCAAAATACACCGAATTTCCGCCGAGTCCGGAGCATGTTTCATGAAATCGCGGCAAGGTTACCGGGGTCGCCCAAGCGACGTGACGTTGCCAGCGTGCCCCGCTGACTTAGCGCAGCAAGTCTGTTGCTGCCGTCACAAGTCCCGCAGCTCCGAGGGAAATAGATTCAATCCCGCAGGGAGTTGCCCCTATTGGGGCGTCTCGGAAGCAGGCGCTTCCGTGGAAGGCGTTGACGCCGGCATAGTTGCCGGCGCCTCTGCTGTCTTACCAATCACACAGTTGAGCCACGGGCTGAAATCGCCCCATTCGCAATTGTGTCGCTTGGTCTGGACCACGGCGAAAATAGCCACGATGATGATGAGAAGAAGAATAATTCGCATGCGGGCACCCTCCCTGTTGGCGCCGGCGTAACCTATACGAACGGAGCCAAAACAAAAAGAGCAGGCTTCGCACCGCTGCAGGTCATTCCTCATCCGCGCGTTTCCGAACCGCAGTTCCTGTTCTGCCTGCGGTGTCATGATATGCGCAACTTTGATCAGGCGACCTATGTTGTGGGTGGATGCCTCACACCTCTGACGATGTGACATCCTCCCTGTGGTGCAGTGCTTATAATCCAGCGCGAACGCACTCTCGTATCAGACCTGCGCTACCCGCGGTGGATTGAGACTGCGTGGCCACACCTGTCGTCTTCTACAGCAAACGTCCCTTGACCTCCCAACCTAGTAGTTGGTAGGTTACCTAGATGATTGCGGACACGAGAGAGCGCCTCCTGAGCGAGGCAGAAACGCTGATTCGGACGCGCGGATACGCCGCCTTCAGCTATGCCGACCTCTCCGAGCGAGTGGGGATTCGCAAGGCAAGCATCCACCACCACTTCCCGACGAAAGCGGAGCTTGGCGGGGCGCTTATTGATGGTTACCTCATCAAGTTCGAGAACGCTCTCCAGAGCGTCCTTGATGACGAAAAGTCGGCCAGCAAGAGACTACAAAGATATGCCGACTTTTTCATCGGGAGCATGAACGAAGGCATGTTGCCACTTTGCGGCGCCCTGTCGGCGGAGAAATCAGTTCTTCCCAAGCCAATGCAAGAGCGCGTTCGCTATTTCTTCAAGCTCCATCTCAAGTGGCTCGAAGGTGTGGTGCGCGCAGGTATTGCTGCAAAAGAGCTCCGTCGAGACCTCGATGAGAAACGTGCCGCAACGCTCATCCTAAGCACACTGGAGGGAGCAAGCCTGGTCGCGTGGGCAATCGACGACGCAAGCGTGATTAAGCGCTCGACCCAGGAAGTTGTTGCCGGTCTCTTGCGCAGGCACAAGCGCGTTGAAGAGGTCTGAGTCCAGATCAAAGTGGGAAGTCACCGAAGGAATTACACTTAACCACATGTGCACGCCCAACCTCATATCGCGAAAGACCTTTTTGAAGGCCGGTCTGGCGCTCGCGGCCATCCCGCTCCTCCCTCATGCCCCGGCCTACGCTGCGCCCGCGGACGTTTCCGAGATCGCGCCCGGCGTCTACGTGCATCAGGGGCGCTACGAGGTGCAGTCGCCGGAAAATCGCGGCGACATGTCTAATGCCAGCTTCGTAGTGGGCGACGAGGCCGTGGCCGTGATCGACACCTCGGGCAGCGAGGTGATGGGCGAGGAACTGCGCGAGGCCATCCGCGCCGTCACCAACAAGCCGATCAAATACGTAATCAATACGCATATGCATCCCGATCACGTCTTCGGCAACGCCGCCTTCAAGCAGGACAACCCGACCTATGTCGGCCATTACAAACTCGCCCGGGCGCTCGGCACCCGCGCCGAAAGCTACATCACCGCCAGCAAGGAGATGATGGGCGAGAAGGCGTTCGCAGGCAGCGAGATCGTCCTGCCCACGATGGGCATAAAGGAGCCGACGACGCTCGATCTTGGCGACCGCAAGCTGCTGCTCGAGCCGATGCCAACCGCCCATACCGACAACGATTTGATCATCACCGACCTCAAAACCAACACGCTGTTCCTCGGCGACCTGCTCTTCTCGCAGCACATCCCGACCATCGACGGCTCGATCAAGGGGTGGCTCGCGGTGCTCGACGAGCTGAGCAAGCGGAAGGCGGACCGCGTCGTGCCCGGCCATGGCCCAGCAAGCATGGAATTTCCCCAGGCCCTCGGGCCCGAACGGCGCTATCTCACCACGGTCGAGAAGGATGTCCGCCAGGACATCGCCGAAGGAAAGACCCTCTCAGAAGCGACGAAAACCGCGGGATTTTCCGAAAAGGGAAAGTGGAAACTGTTTGATCAGTACCATGTCCGCAATGTCACGGCGGCATTCGCGGAACTCGAATGGGAATGATATACTTTTGCCCAACCAGCCATGAGGAGCCCGGCGTGATGCCCCATCCTATGAAGATCTTTGTCCGAAGCTGCGGCCTGGCGGCGATTGCCGCCGTAATGCTCGTTCTGGCCATGCCCGGCGCTTACGCCGAGGAAGATATGTGGCCGATTCTGAAAAAGCAGGCCTTCGGCGACCGCCCCATCAAGGAAGACGGCATGGTCGTGCTCGAGGCGCCGCAAAAGGTCGAGGACGCGGCTCTAGTGCCCTTGACCGTGCGGGTTCCGCCCGAGGTGAAGGGCAAGCTCAAATCGCTGACGCTGTTCATCGACAACAACCCCGACCCGAAGGTTGCCACCCTCACCTTCGGTCCGGCGCAGGGCACCGGCGGCGAGCGCAGCTTCGCAACGCGGGTCCGCGTCGACAACTTCTCCCATGCACGCGCGGTGCTCGAGACAGAGGACGGCAGTCTGCACATGGCGACGAAGTTCCTGGCCGCAGCCGGCGGCTGCGCCGCCATGCAGGCAAAGGATCCCGATGCCGACACGGCCGACATTGGCAAGACGATCGTCAGGGTGTTTCCGCCAGCGCTTGAGTCCAACCCGATCTGGTCCGGTCAGGTGATGGTCAAGCATCCCAACGAGAACGGCATGCAGCTCGATATCAACACGGCCAAGTTCATCCCGGCGCGCTACGTCAAGACAGTAACCGTGAAGCGCGACGGCGAGCTCGTGTTCAAGCTGGATGGCACATTTTCGATCTCCACCAACCCGAATTTCCGCTTCACCTTCGGTAAGGGCAAAGAGAACAATCTCAACGTGGTGATCGTCGACACCGACGGCGCGGTGTTCAAGGGCCAGACCCAGCCGAAAGGGTCGTGAGGCGCGGTCAGAGCCTGACGCGCTATTCCTTTGAGGACTCCGGCGAGTTCTCGGCGTCCTGCTTGCTGCTGTAGTAGATTTGCGCCTTGAGGAGAAAATCCTCGGGCCGCTTGAGGAACAGCTTTTTCGCCGTCTCGTTGCCGAAGCAATAGGTCTTGCCCTTGTAGACGGTGTTGACCGAGCAATCGGTGTGGACGTCCTTGCCGAGCGCAAGGCCCATTACACACTCGCCGCCAAACTCTCCGTCCGCGGTGTCAGCCGCGAGGGCGGCACTCGACCCCAAGCCGAGCATTGCGGTCAGGGTCATCACATAGAGGCTTGAGAATCTCGACATCGGAATTTCCACGTCCCTGGAAGGGTTGGTGGGCGCACAAGGACTCGAACCTTGGACCCGCTGATTAAGAGTCAGCTGCTCTACCACCTGAGCTATGCGCCCGAGAATGCCGCCCCTTTGAGGGAGGCGCACCCGGCCCGGGTTTCTTGAGAACCCGAGGGTGCTCCCCTTAGCATTGCCCCGGTTGGCCTGTCCAGTTTGCCTTTCCTCTAAATGGCTTGCCGGGCGGCCTACCACAAGGTCCTCGTCTCCTCGGGCCTAAAGACGACCCTGCGGTTGACATGGGCGTTCAGCACGAAGCCGAGGCCCACGATCATGGTCAGCATCGAGGTGCCGCCATAGGAGACCAGCGGCAACGGCACGCCGACCACCGGCACCAGCCCCGTCACCATGGCGACGTTGATGAACACATAGGTGAAAAGGGTCAGCCCCATGCCGGCCGCGACGAGCCTGGCGAAGATGCTGCGGCATCTCAGCGCCATATAGGTGATGAACAGCAGCGCGAGAAGATAGAGCGCGAGTAGTCCGACCGCGCCGATAAAGCCCATCTCCTCGGCAAACATGGTGAAGATGAAGTCGGTATGCTTTTCGGGCAGGAAATTGAGCTGGGCTTGGGTGCCTTGCATGAAGCCCTTGCCGGTCAGCCCGCCCGAACCGATGGCGATCTTCGACTGGAGGATGTGGTAGCCAGAGCCCAGCGGATCGCGCTCGGGGTCGATGAAGGTCAGGATCCGCTCGCGCTGATAGTCGTGCAGCGCCTCCCACGCGTGCGGCAGCGCCACGATGACGGCGGCGATGCCGGCTGCGAAGTAGAAATAGCTCACGCCGGCGAGAAACATGAGTCCACCACCGATCACCGCGAACAGCATGGCGGTGCCGAGATCCGGTTGGGCCAGGGCCAACAGGGTCGGCAAGCCAATCATCAGAGCAGGCGGCACAAGCGCGTCCGGGCGCCAGATCTTCTCCGGCGGCAGCCATTGGTAGTAGCGGGCAAGGGCGAGGACGAGCGCCATCTTCATCATCTCGGACGGCTGGAAGCTGAACTCGCCGTAGCCGAGCCAGCGCGTGGCGCCGCCGCTTTCGACGCCGATGAGCGGGACGAGGATCATCAGGACGAGCGCCACGAGATAAAGCGGAAAGGCGGCGCGCAGCCACCAGCGAATGTCGGAGAAAGCCACGGCGAACAGCAGCGCTAACCCGAAGCAGAAGCGGACGATCTGCCGGCTGGCCCAAGGGTCGAGCGACCCTCCGGCCACCGAATAGAGCGCCGCGGCGCCCACCAGCGCGATAGCGACGATGAGCGCGATGAACGGCCAGTTGATCAGCCAGAGCTTTTTTCTCAGATCGAGCTTCGGCGCGGGGACTTCAGCGAAGAGCATCTTCATCGCGCCGACCCGATCACCGCGAGCGCTCCCGGCGCCGCGCCCTCATTATTGGCGACGAAGGCCGGGCGTCCCGCGGGATCGCGCAGCAAGGCTTCCGTCATGACGTCGCGGACCACGGGCGCTGCGGCATGCGAGCCGCCACCGCCGTGCTCGACGACACACGCTGCCGCGTAGCGCGGAGCATGCGCCGGGGCAAAGGCAATGAACAAAGCGTGGGTCTTCGCCTCCCAGCCCTTGAGCTTATGCGCGTAGCGCGAGCTAACGACCTGGGAGGTTCCGGTCTTGCCGCACATTTGCACGCCTGGAATCTTCAAGGCCGAACGGCCGGCTGTGCCGTGTGGCTCATTCACCACGCCGAACATGCCGTTCCGCACGATCTCGAGATACGCCGGATCGAAGTTGAGCTGGGGAAAAGAGTCGATCGGATCGTTGGCGGACATGACGAGCTTCGGCAGCACCGCCCGCCCGGTGGCCACGCGCGAGACCATCACCGCGAGTTGCAGCGGGGTAGCCAGCACGAAGCCCTGCCCGATGCCGGCGATCACCGTCTCGCCCGGATACCAAGGCTGGAACAGTGCTGCGCGTTTCCAGGCCGTGTCGGGAATGAGGCCCGGTTTCTCGCCCTGGAGACCGCAGTCATAGGTCCGCCCCATGCCGAGCTCGCGCGCTGTCGCCGCCAGATGCTCGATGCCGGTGCGCTTCGCCGTCTCGTAGAAATAGACGTCGCAAGACTGCTTGATCGCCTCGTGGGTGTTGATGCCCGGGCCATGTGCTTTCCAGCAGCGGAAGCGCGCGCGCCCAAGCGCATAGACGCCAGGGCAACGCATGGTCTCTTCGGAGTCGATGACGCCGGCCGAAAGACCGGCGAGCGCGGTGACCACCTTGAACGTCGAGCCCGGCGGGTACTGCCCGCGGATGGCCCGGTTGTGGAGCGGGTGGTCGCGGGCCTTGGCCAACTCCTTCCATTGTTCGGGATCCGGATTGAAGGCAATCAGATTAGGGTCGAAGGCGGGCGTGGAGGCCATGGCCAGTATGCCGCCCGTTGCCACGTCCATCAGGACGACCGACGCCACGCGATGCTCCTTGATGCGGTCGAGCGCCACGGTTTGCAGATGGTGGTCGATGGTGAGCACGAGGTCCCTGCCCCGCGTGCTCGGCTTCGAGCCAAGCTCGCGGACCACGCGGCCATGCACGTCCACCTCGTATTTGATGGTGCCCGGGCTCCCCCGGAGCTCCTTGTCGAAGGACTTCTCGACGCCAGTGATTCCGGTGCGGAACCCCGGAAGCCGCATGACCGGGGCGAGGTCGACCTCGGCCTTGCCGGCCATGCCCACATAGCCGACGACGTGGGACATGGGCCGCGCATGATTGTAATGGCGATAGCCCGACCGGTCCGTCCGCATGCCGGGGATTTGCGGGGCGAGAATGTTGAGCAGCGCAAACTGGCGCCAGGACAATCCTTCGGCGACGAGCACGGGATAGTAACCGCTCTGACGCCGCGCGGCGCGCAAGACGCGGTCGCGCGTGGCCGCCGAGATCGGGACAATCTTGGAGAGCGAATTCAGCGTGCCCGGCAAGCTCTTGCAGAAAGCCGGCAACACGAGGAGACGAAGATTCTCTTTGTTCTCGGCGATGACCGCGCCGAAGCGATCGTAAATGGAGCCGCGGGCGGGCGCCACGAGCTGCACCGTCATGCGGTTCTCGTCGGACAGCAGGCGATATTCGGACGAGTCGAGAATCTGAAGCTGGTGCAAGCGCCAGCCGAGCAGCCCGAACAGTCCTGCTTGGCCGGCGCCGACCAAAAGCGCGCGGCGCGAGAAGCGGTACCGCTGCCGGCGCGCGTAGTCGGGCTTCTTCTTCCCCCCGTAGTCTAGCGGCGGCTTCTTCCTCATGAGCCGCCCCGGAAGATTGCATTCCGCTCTGGCCCCAAGCGTCCGTGCCGGACCCAGAGCAGGCCGTGCAACACCACAGGGAACAGCACGATCGAGGTCAGCGCGCCGAAAGCGATCGGCCACCAGTCGATCCAGCGGAAGTAATAGGCTGAGGCGAGCAGCCAGCCGAACCCCGCCAGCACGCTGACGAGCGCGCTCCAGATGAGCCAATGGAGCGCAAAATCACTGCTTTCGCGGAGCGAGCCTGCGCGGCCGCCGACAGTGGCGCCGATCAGGCACATGAGCGCCCAATAACCGAGCGGCCCCCCACTCATGAGGTCGGCAAGAAGTCCGAGACCCACCGCGCCGGCAGGCGGCAGCGCCGCGCCGGGAATGGTGCGCCAGCAAAACACCATCATCACGACGACAAGCGGCAGAATGAACGTCGCATCGGCTGGCAAACCCCACGGCACCGCAGTGGCAATCACCGCAAACAATACAGACAAGGCCGGAAGGAACTTGGTCATCGCTCTGCCTGCGCCTGCCCCCCAACGCTTGGAAGGGCGCCCGCCGCGCCGACATGCTCCATCATCGCCGCAATGGGCAGAGACGTACTCGCCGTTGTCGCGCTTTCCGCCTTTTCCGTGGGTGGCGCCGACAGAGCAACCGGACCGGGCGCCACTTGCGGATCGGCACGCTGCAAGGCAGGCGTATCGAAGAACAGCACGCTCACCGCATCGAGCGAATTCAGCTCCGCAAAGGGGCGCACCTTGAACGCCCCCGGGGTGCCGGTCACCACACCGACCCGCAAGCCCCGCGGCAGCACGCCATCGCTGCCGGAGGTGTAAACCTCATCGCCCGGGTACGGTTTGGCGTCGTCGGGAAGAAAATCGAGTTGGAGTTCGGCGCTGTTATCGCCGGAGGCGAGACCGCGCACGCCTGCGGGCCCCACCAGGACAGGAATGCGGCTGTTCAGATCGTTGAGGAGAAGCACGCGGGCGAAGGACTCACCGGCATCGACGGTGCGTCCCACCAGACCATCACCGTTGATGACGGCGTAGCCGATGTGCACGCCATCCTTCCGGCCGAGATTGATGAGGGCGCTGCGCACGAACGGGCCCCGGGCGTCGGCGATGACGCGGCCCGTGGCGAAGACGAGACCGGGCTCCTCCACCGCATTCAGCAGCGAACGCAGATGAGCGACCTTCCGCTCGAGCAGCTTGGTCTGCCATTCCCACTGCTTGAGGTTCTCGTTCTCCTTCTTGAGGCGATCGACCTCATCGAAGGCGGCCGCATAAAGCTGCACCCGCTCAGCGGCGCGGCGCGCTTCGATAGCTGGTATGGACGCGACCTCAAGCAAGGGGGCGGTGAGATCGACCAGCCCATCGCGTGCGTCGGCGATGGCGCCATGACCGATACGGCTCAAGACGAGGAGGACGGCGCAGAGGAAGTAGAGACCAAAACTGAGTAGCTCGACCGGTGCCCGCCATGAGGGCCGGTGCCTACGAAATAACGGTGAACCGCGCTCGCGCATTGCGTTCACTCAGGGAACGCCATGACGGCGTTCTGCCTCCCTTCGTCGCAGGGCTGCCGTTGCCGACAGCCTGTCTTCTTACTGCCCCCTAGGGCTTGATCAGCAGATCGGCGATCTCATCCAGCCGCTCCAGGGCCATCCCGGTCCCCCGGACCACGCAGCGCAGCGGATCTTCGGCGATCTTGAACTTCACTCCTGTTTCCTGTTGCAGCCTCACATCGAGCTTTTCGAGAAGCGCGCCACCACCGGTCAGATAGATGCCGGCGTCGCAGATATCGGCTGTGAGCTCGGGCGGCACATCGGCCAGCGCCTGCCGGATGCCGCCGACGATCTGTTGGATAGGCAAAGTCAACGCATCGGCGATCTCGTGCGGGCCGAGTGTGATCTCGGTGGGGAAGCCGCGCTGCAGATCGCGCCCCTTGATCTGGATGGCAACGTGGGTGCCGTTCGCCTTGGCGACAGCAGAGCCCGCCTCTTTCTTGATTGCCTCGGCGTTGGTGGCGCCGATGAGAAGATGATGCTTGAAGCGCGCGTAGTTGACGATCGCCTCGTCCATGGAATTGCCGGCCGTGCGGATCGACTTCGAGTAGATGACGCTGCCCATCGACATCACGGCGATGTCTGTCGTTCCGCCACCGATATCGACGACCATGGAGCCACGCGGCTCTTTGATAGGAAGACCAGCGCCGATCGCCGCCGCCACCGGCTCCTCGATGAGATAGACGCGCTTCGCGCCTGCGGAGAGCCCCGCTTCGTGCACGGCACGGCGCTCGACCGAGGTGGCGCTCGCCGGCACGCAAATCATGATGCGCGGGCTGCCGAACAACCGCCGCTTGTTCACGCGGCGGATGAAGTATTTGATCATTTCCTCCGCTGCGTTGAAGTCGGCGATCACACCGTCGCGCAACGGCTGGACTGTCTCGATCTTGCTCGGGGTTCTCCCCAGCATGGTTTTGGCCTCATGGCCGGCGGCGATCACCTTCCGGTCATCACCCCGCTGCTCGATGGCGACCACGGACGGCTCGTCGAGAACGATCCCCCGTCCCGGCACGAAAACGACCGTGTTCGCCGTGCCAAGGTCGATGGCCATGTCTGCCGAGACAGAGCCCAAGACCCGCGAGAACATGCACCCGCCCCAATCGGCTCACCGCATCACGGGAGCCCTTAACGCTACCGACACTTGCGCGAGGCAGAAAATATGGCCGTTCAAAGGGTTCGGCCCCCGCCGAGCGCAAAGCTATGTTGCGTCAAATCGCGGTGACGAGCAATGCGTGATACGCCGGTTTTAAGAAAACTCTTCGCTTGACGCGCTCGCCACGCCCTGCATTGAGCGTTGAGGCGCCGAACAGGTGCGCGCGACGAGGCTCTTTCCGTATGAGCCGTTTAGTGCGGCTCGCTAAGACGCCAGCAGAGAGTCGCTCCGCCCAAGAAGCCCGCATCGACCCACAAGACGTTGCGGCGGACGGGTTGAACCCGACCGCCGCAGTCTTCTTTGCCATATTTAGGCAGATGCCCATGACATAGGCATTACGGAAAGCCTACGAGGCGAGCATCGTCTCCGGCTTGCGCCGCGCGCCGCGCGCCAAGAGCTTGTTCAGCGCGCTGACATAGGCTCTGGCGGAGGCAACCATGGTGTCGGTGTCGGAGCCCCTGCCCGTGGCGATCTTGCCGTCGGCCTCGAGCCGCACCATGACCTCGGCCTGGGCATCGGTCCCCTCGGTCACCGCGCTCACCTGATAGAGCGCCAGACGCGCCTCGTGCGGCACCAAGGACCGGATCGCCTGGAACGTCGCGTCCACCGGGCCATCGCCAACCGCCTCGAACGTGTGCTGCTTGCCGTCCACATCGAGGGTGATGGTCGCCTTTTGCGGACCCCCCGTGCCGGCGATTACGGTCAACGCCACCACCTTGATACGATCGTGGGCGGATGCGATTTCCTGGTCGACCAGGGCCTCGATATCCTCGTCATAGACGTGCTTCTTGACGTCGGCCAACGCCTTGAAGCGCACAAAGGCATCCTCGAAGGCATTGCCGCCCAGCTCGTAGCCGAGCTCCTTCAGCTTCTCGCGGAAGGCGTGACGCCCGGAATGCTTGCCCATCACCAGCGAGGACTCTTTCAGGCCGACGCTTTCCGGCGTCATGATCTCGAAGGTCCCGGCATGCTTCAGCACGCCGTCCTGGTGGATGCCGCTCTCATGGGCAAAGGCGTTCCGGCCGACGATGGCCTTGTTGTACTGCACCGGAAAGGCCGTCACCCGAGAGACGAGCTTGGAGGCCCGAGTCAGCATGGTGGTGTCGACGCCAGTCCACACCTTCATGGCGTCGGAACGCGTGTGAATCGCCATGACGATCTCTTCCAGCGCCGCGTTGCCGGCGCGCTCGCCAAGGCCGTTGACGGCGCATTCCACCTGGCGCGCGCCCGCGACCACCCCCGACAGGGAGTTCGCCACCGCCAGGCCCAGATCGTTGTGGCAGTGGGTGGAGAACACGATCTCGTCGGCGCCGGGGACACGCTCCAGCAGCATGCGGATGAGCCCCGCGAACTCGTCAGGCGTGGCATAGCCCACCGTATCGGGGATATTGACGGTGGTGGCCCCGGCCTTGATGGCCGCCTCCACGCAGCGGCACAGGAAATCGGCCTCGGTGCGGGTCGCGTCCATGGCCGACCACTCGACGTCATCCGTATGGCCGCGCGCGCGGGCGACCGACGCGGTGACCCGCTCCAGCACCTCCGCCTCCTCGATGCCCATCTGATATCTGCGATGGAGCGGCGAGGTGCCGATGAAGGTGTGGATCCGGCCGCGCTTGGCCGGCTTGATGGCCTCGGCGCAAGAGTCGATGTCCTTCGTCTGCGCCCTGGCCAGGCCGCAAATCACCGCGTTCTGCGCCCGGCGGGCGATCTCCTGCACGCTCTCGAAATCGCCTTGGGAGGCGATGGGGAAGCCCGCCTCGATCACATCGACGCCCATCTCGTCGAGGAGCTCGGCCACCTCCAGCTTCTCGTCGAAGGTCATGGTGGCGCCGGGGCATTGCTCCCCGTCGCGCAAGGTGGTGTCGAAGATGACCACGCGGTCCTTGTCGGAACGCGCTTCCGTCTTCTGGCTCTTTTTCTCGGATTCCATAATGCTCGTCCTTAAACCTTTGGCCTCAGTCTAACATGACTGGCGCGGCGCTTGAATTTCGTGGGTTTGTCTTGCCATCCCCTGAACGCCCGCCTCGGCCAAGGCCAAGACTGCCGGAGCTCAGGGGCGTCTAAGGAGGAGTTTGAGGGTGAGCGCGCGTGCGGAGGCCGCCAGCGGAAAACCGCCGGTCTTCAGCCAATTCTGTCCGTCAAAGCGCTGCATTCGTCACTCTTCGCGGCGGGTCTCGACCCTCGCCGTGCCCGGAAAATAATGTGAACGCCCCAGAAGAGCAAGGGCAAGCCTCCCGCGACGCGTCATGCATCCGGGTTTGGTGAACTCTCCCCCTCATAGCCGAGGGGGATGGCGCGCCGAGAGACGCAAATCCTAATGGCTCGTGCCTTACGGCACGCGTGCGCCTTCCGGCGCGCCAATCGCGGCGGTTACGACGCCGGGCCCCGCTTTTCTTTGTTCTTGGCGCTATCGGCCTCTGGCCTACTTGAGCGCAAGAACACGTCTCAGCCAGCTTCTGGCGGGGGCTCCTAGTAGCCCCGGGGGGTGGCTCCGGCGCCGCCCGGAGGCCTCATTGCGAGAGAAGCCCGCAGGCGCCGCA
>Ga0307424_1000375_pt1 | contig 23841 bp, 22 predicted proteins | sample SalMarWE160320MG_FD_202157 | JGI IMG/M metagenome (GOLD analysis project Ga0307424, IMG submission 202157) | Salt marsh sediment microbial communities from the Plum Island Ecosystem LTER, Massachusetts, United States - WE1603-20 | ecosystem: Environmental > Aquatic > Marine > Intertidal zone >... | reverse complement strand
GGGGGCCGGTTGTCTACAGGGTCGTGAGTTCCGGGGGAGACCGGATCCAGTAGTCAGGCTGTTGGGCGGCGAGCAGCTCGCGCGGGAACGGGCCCCACAACACGGCCGCGGTTCGCACGCCCGCCGCGCGGCCGGCTGCCAGGTCGTGCGGCGAATCGCCGACGAACACGGTCGTGGCGGGATCGGCGCCAAGTCGTTCCATCGCGAGCCGAACCGGCTCGGCGTCGGGTTTGGGGTGCGTGACGTCGTCGGCGCCGACGATCACGCGAATGTGCGCTTCCAGGCCCGCCACCTTGAGTCCACGCAGGGCCCCATCTCGGAACTTCGAGGTCACGAGCCCGAGGCGACCGCGCGCGGCCAGGGCCGTCACCGCTGGGACGATTCCCTCGAACGGGCGGACCATTTGATCGTGGTTCGCGAGGTTGTATTCGCGGTACGTCTGCACCATCGCCTCGACCTCCGCCGGGTCGTCGCTCACCCGGGCGAACTGGACGCGGAGCGGCGTGCCGAGTCCCGTGAGCCACACGGCGTCGTCGGGGGCGGTGCCCCGGTGTACGAGCATCGTGTGGCGGTACGACTGCATGATGAGGTCGATCGAGTCGAGCAGCGTGCCGTCGAGGTCGAACAGGAACGTCTCGAGCTGGGTTGGGGATTCCATGATGGGAGAAGTGAGACGGGATGACGAGGTTGTGGGATGATGCGGATCTCTGACACTGGGGCACCATCCACGCGTACTTAGGCGCGGGCGGTTGGTCTAGGCTCCCTCGCCGTTTCCGTTCGGCATGATCACGGCCTTGGTCACGCGCAGCGCCTCGACATCGGCGAGGGCTCGCCCCGCATCCGTCAGTCCGTACCGCCCGCCGATCACGCTCGCGAACGGGAGCCGGTCGCGGTGCCGAGCGAGCAGGGTGAGCGCGCGCGCCACATGCCGGAACTCGGTGCCCCACTGCCCGCGGATGTCCGCGTGCTTGCGGTTCACGTCGGTGTGGAAGTTCACGGTCGCCGTGCCGACGTCCGTGTAGTGGCCGGCAATGACGTATGTGCCGCCATCCCGCAGCAGGCGGAGACCCTCGGGCACGGCCGCCGGGTTGCCGGTCGCTTCGATCACGACGTCCGCGCCGCGGCCGGCGGTGCGCTCGCGCACCGCCGCGTCCCGCTCGTGTGGGGGACAGCGCTCGATCGAGAGGGCCGCGTCGGCGCCGAACGTCATCGCCATCTCCAGCCGCGCGGCTGGAGCCCCAATGACCACCACCGCACCGGCCCCGCGGAGTCCGGCGAACGCCGCGGTCGCGAGGCCGACCGGGCCCGTACCCTGAACCACCACGGTATCACCCATCGCGATGTCCGCCCGGTCGACCGCGGCGAACCCGGTGAACAATCCGCATCCCCCGCCGATCACCTCGTCGGCGGTGAGTCCCTCGGCGAGCTTGAGAATCTTGACCCCGGGCTTCAAGTAGATCTGCTCGGCCCATCCGCCGAGGAGACCGTCCTCGGCCGAGTAGGTGATGCCGTAGACGCGGCGCGAAGGGCAGCGGTTGGGTTGCTTGGCCACGAGACAATAGAAGCACTGTCCGCACGTCTCGTGGACGTCATAGAACGTGGCGAGATCGCCCTCGGCCAGCGGCGTTCCAAGGGCATCCACGTGGATCCCGTTCGCGGCCGCCACCTTGCCAACGCTCACGTGTCCCGGGATGATGGGGAAGGGGACACCAGCGAGCCGCCCGTGATGAAGGTGGACATCCGTCCCGCACACCTCGCTCGCCACGGTCTCGAGCAAGACCGCGCCCGGCTCGAGGTCCGGACTAGGGAAGTCCCGTACTTCGATGGCCTTTCGAGGGCCCGGCATGATGGCGGCGCGAGGCATGAGAAAAGCTAGACGGTCAGACGGCTAGACGGCTAGACGGCGAGAAGGGAGCCGGAAGCGTTGTGACCGCGCTCAGCCAACGGAGCGCGTTGGGGGGGTAGATCGACGGCGCTTCCGACTCCCGCTGAATAGTGGGAAGAAGGCCGCGCCAGCGTAACTACTAGTACTAGTAGGGTCCCTAACGCGTTCTGGGAGCCTGTTCCTGACAATAAGTCATTGTAGGATAACGAGATAGACGGGATCGACGGCATGTGGCGGGCTGAGATGCTTGCTCGACTGCCCTCACTGCCCCCACTCCCCCCTCAGGGCAACCCGAGCAGCTTGTGCATCTGCAAGCTCACCTGCCATTCGGGGTGGTCCGCGACATACGCATGGACGAGGGCGGTGTTGCGGTCGCGGTCCGGCCCATCCATTGGCTGAAGCGAGTGGTACGTGAAGGCGAGATCTATGTACCGCTCGGGTCCGGCCCCCTCCTGGGGGTACACCAGCTTCAGCTCGTCGCCGGTGGTGACGACGAGCTCTCCGCGGGCCTTGGGGCTGACGCAGACCCAATCCACGCCGTCCGGGACCGGGATCGTGCCATTGGTCTCGATGGCGACCGTGAAGCCCTGCTTGTGAAAGGCGGCGGTGAGGGGCGGATCGAGTTGGAGCAGCGGCTCGCCACCCGTGCAGACGACGAACCGCTCGTCCGCCAGGAGGCTGGGCCAGGCCGCGGCCACGTTGTCGGCCAGCTCTTCCGGGGTCTCGAACCGCCCACCGCCGGGGCCGTCGGTCCCCACGAATTGCGTATCGCAGAATCCGCAGAGGGCGGTAGCCCGGTCCTTCTCCAACCCGCTCCACATGTTGCAGCCGGCGAACCGCACGAACACCGACGGGCGACCCTGATGATGGCCCTCCCCCTGGAGCGTGAAGTAGACCTCCTTCACCGCGTAGCTCATGCGGTTAGCGTGCCCGTGCGGTACGGCGCCGGATCCGGCATACCCAACTCGGCGAAGCCTTTGAGGCGGAGCAAGCAGGCGTCGCAGGCCCCGCATGCTTCCCCGGCTTCATCCGGATCGTAGCAGCTCACGGTGAGGGCGTAGTCCACGCCGAGGTTGAGTCCGGTGTGGAGGATCTCACGCTTGGACATGCGAATCAGCGGCGTGTGTACCGTGAACTTCCGCATGCTCGACACGCCCGCCTTGGTTCCGAGGTTCGCGAGCTGCTCGAACGCCGCGATGTACTCCGGGCGGCAGTCGGGGTAGCCCGAGTAGTCGAGGGCGTTCACACCGAGGAAGAGGTCCCACGCGCCGATCGTCTCGGCCCACGCGAGGGCGAGGGAGAGGAAGATGGTATTGCGGGCGGGGACGTAGGTCACCGGAATCCCGTGGCCGATCTGCGAGGGCGAGCGGTCCTTGGGGACCGGAATGTCCGCGGTGAGCGCCGAGCCACCGAAGGCGCGCAGATCCAGCCGCAGCACCTTGTGCTCGGCGACCCCCAGCGCCGCGGCGACACGCCGCGCGGCCTCGAGTTCCACCGCATGCCGCTGTCCGTAGGAGAGGGTCAAGGCATGCGGCGCAAATCCGCGCGCCTTGGCTACGGCGAGCGTGGTAGTGGAATCGACACCACCCGAGAGTAGAACAACGGCGGCTGGCTGGGGCACTGGCGAAAGGTAGGGGGATCCGGGCATCCCGTCATCCCTGGGCAGTGAGGGCAGTCAGGGCAGTGAGGGTTCGTTAGCGCCGAGGAGCGCGTTCAGTTCCGCTGCCCATTCCCGCGCTGCTTCTTCGACTTCGAAGTGACCCACCAGCAGGAGTCTCTGGCCGGCCGTCTTGGCAACGACCGCAAACGCGAGGTCACCGCTTTTTTCATCAGCCCAGCGAGACGTGACGGTCACCCCTCTGACTTCCGCGAACGGCGTTGTCGTGACGCCACTTCGATCGTACGCGCGCAGTTCTTCGCGTCGCCAATCCAACTCGACCCGGTCGGGTTGACGAAGGTGTTGCCACAGGCGGACGACGGCGAAACCGAGTCCGGCGAGGAGCACGGGAACGCCGAACGTGTCGAGCGCTGATAGTTGCCATCCCAGCACTGGCGCGATCTGCCAAACCAGAACGCCGCCGACGAGTCCCACGACCGCGGGGAGCCCCAACCCGCGACCGGCACCAAGACGTGGGGGCCGTCCCTTGATGATCGTGATGAGCCCGTTCGAGTGGCGGACGATGGAGAGCGACTGGGAGGTCTCTGGCATCTGCTAGAGAATGTAGACCGGCGCACCTTCCCGCCAGCTCGCCTCTCCCGCGTCTCCCGCTATCGTTTCGCAGAGAGGGCAGAGCGGGCAGAGAGGGCAGAGAGGGCAGAGAGGGTAGTGAGGGCAGTGAGGGCAGTAGGTGTAGAGAGGATCCCGTCCATCCCGTCATCCCCCTAGATTCTCGGATATGACCAAGCTCCCAGCCGTCGGGCCACTCCCCCGTCCCACGAACCCCGCCGAGGCACGCGAGGTGCTCAAGCGCGAGTCGTTTCCCGCTCCCGACGTGCAACACATCCATCTCGAGGCCACGGAGTTCACGTCCGTGTGTCCCAAGACGGGGCAACCGGACTTCGGGGCCGTAGAGATCGAGTACGAGCCGGCGGAGCGCTGCCTCGAGTCGAAGGCGGTGAAGTACTACCTCTGGTCGTATCGGGATGAGGGAGCGTTCTGCGAGACCCTGGCGGCGCGCATTGCCGATGACGTCGTCTATGCCATCAGCCCGCGGAGCGTAACGGTGCGGGTGCACCAGAACGTGCGGGGTGGAATTGCCATCATCGCCGAAGCGGAGCGCGGCGCGAAGGGGTGAGGCGCCGGGCGCTCAGCGCGCTTCGTACCAGTAGCGCCGCGCCAGTTGGTAGTTCCCGCGCAGCATGCTCCCGACCAGTCGCGGGGGCATCGTGAAGTGGTGCCAGTCCCCATGTCATAGGCGGGATGACGAGCGAGTACCGGGGACTGCTGGTCACACCGGGTCTCAGGGCACCTTGGCCGGCCGCTCCATCGAGAAGTAGACGGGCAGGCGTACCAGTGATGCCACGTTCTGGCCGCGCAGGCTGGCGGGTTTGAACCGCGCCGCGCGAACGGCAGCCTCCGCCGGCTTCCGGAAGATCGAATCCGACACCGCGACCAGCCGAACGTAGTCCTGATCGACGCGTCCGTCCTTGGCCACGACGAAGTCGTAGACCGCCCATCCCTGGAGCCCCTGGTCCCACGCGCGCTGCGGGTACTTGAGGTCTCCGAGCCGGACCAGCCTGGCGCTCGTGACCCCTCGCTTGCTCGTCGGTGTGCCGACGATGGGCTTGGTGAACACGCGGACCTTGGAGAGGTCAGGAAGCTGCGGCATAGCCTTGACCGCTACGGGGGGCGCCGCGGCGGGTGTGGGTGTGGGCGCGCGCTTGGCACCGCCGCAGGCGGCACCCACGAGAGTCGCGGCGGCTACGACAACGAGGGACGGGCGATTCATCAGCGCTCCGGCGTGCGGTTGCGACAGAGTACCCAGGTGCCTCGGCCGCGACAACGATGTTGGTCACAATAGCAGAGTGCAGAATAGGAGAACGCAGAAGGCAGAATGCGAACTCGGACTGCTGACTCGGTCGCCAATCGTCAATTGCCAATCCCTAGGCTCTCTCCCATTTCGAGGAGTCGGCCAGCCGCTCCGTCGAGTCCTTGTTCGCGAAGAACCGCGTCAGTCCACAATCGCGACACACCACGAGGTGGAACCGTCCAGAGACGAAGAAGCCGCCCAGTCCCGGCAGGTAATTGGGCGCGTACCCGCCGCCGGAGCTGATCCCGCGCACGCTCCGATAGAGGTTTGAACCTCCGCAATTTGGGCAGGGGGCCACACGCGCTGTAGACGCCATGGAAGGGTCCCTTTCGGTCGTTTGCAGCCGATAGCTGATGACGGTAGATGGTAGGACGGCTAGCCGCTATCGGATTCCCTACATCACATCGAGTTTCCTGCACAGCGGTCGGCACCAGGCGGATCAGGGGTACCGTACGTCGCGCGAATGAGGCGTGGCGGCCCCGTGGAGGGCAGCGAGAGCACGAACAAGGTCGCGTACTCGGCGTCACAGAGATCCTTGAGCTTCGGGCCGCCGAGGGCGCCGATGATGGCGGGAATGGTGTTCGAGTGCCCCACGACGAGAATCGTCGCCCCGGGTGGTTGCGCCCGCACCGCCTCGGCCACCGCCTGGACGTGCGCCGCCAACCCGGCCTCCACGCTCACCACGGTGGGTGTCAGGCCGCGCGCGCGCGTTACGGGCTCAGCCGTGGCCCGCGTGCGCAGGAACTGCGTGACGATCACGGCGTCCACCGGCGCCCCGGCGAGCGCGGTGGCGAGTGCGGTGGCGCGTGCGCGCCCGGCATCGGTGAGCGGGGGATCGGCGCGCGGCTCGTTCGCTTTTTCGGCATGGCGCACGAGGATCACGATCCGGTCCGCCTGCGCAGCGGCGGTTTGGGGCAAGGTGGCGACCGCGCTGGCGGCGGCGATCCCGAAGGCAAGCGTGAGCTTCATGGGCGGATCCTCATCGTCGGGGCTGCTCGATCTGGCCGCGCAACGCCTGGACCGCGCGGCGCGCCCGCTCGACCGCTGGTTGCAACATCGGATCCGCGTCCTTCCATGCGTCGATGAACCGTTCGTACATGACGATGGCCTCTGCGGATCGGCCGAGGTGCTGCAACAGGGAGGCCCGGTCGGCGAGGGTTCGGACCTGGAGGCCGGGTAGCGAGCCTACCACGGTCAACGAGTCCATCCATGTGAGTGCCGTCAGCGCTTCGTCGTCATCGCCGAGACGGGCGAGAATGTCGGCCCATCCGGCGAGTTGCGGTGGGCTGCCATTCTTCCAGTAGTCGGGGAGATCGGCGCGGAGGGCGTCGGCCCAGCGCCGGGCGGACGCGGTGTCGCCGCGCTCGAGCGCCAGGAGGGCGCGCAGGATCCGCAGGCGATCGCCGCTTGTGTCCGTGGCCGCCACGATCCGGTGGAGTAGCGTCGTGTCCCGATCGGCGAGATATGCTAGCAGCGCCAGGTTCGCCGATCCGTCAATGGCCGCTTGGTAGTTGGTGGTGTCCCCCGCGTACTGCCGGTCCACGATATCGAGCCACTCGTGAGCGGCGGCGGAGGCGCTGTCGGATGGCAGCCCGGTTTGAACGAACACCGCCACGCTGAACAACGTGGAGATGACCGCCCGGGGGTAGTTCACCCCGCCCGGGCCCGGAAACGAGTCCAACGGGATGAGGCGAAACAGCGTGCGCGTGAGCTCGTGTGCTTCGCGTATCCGCCCGGCGGCCGCGAGCAAGCCGACCCCCGTCTGGATGAGCACGGGGTTCTGAAACACCGCCATGCTGTCGCCATTGGCGAACGCGCGGCTCAGGGCATTGCCGGCCTCGCCGAATCGTCCTTGGTACGCGGCGATCAGCGCGGCGGTCGCTTCCGCCGACGCGACGGCGCCGAGCCGCCGTAGCTCCCCGACCTCGCTCTGCGCTTCACCATACTGGCCTTCGGTAGCCAGCGCCTGCGCGAGTTGCTGGTGCGCCAGTGGGAGCGTCGGCTCAACGGACACCCACCCCCGCGCCGTCGTCACCTGCGCCGTGCGGGCGTGTGCCTTGAGGCTGTCCACCGTGGCCTGGCCGTACCGCTGCGCCAGCGTCGTCGGCAATCCGTAGACCGCCGAATCCGCGAGGCAGACCAACGCGTTGACCGGAGCGGCGCAGGCACTCAGCGCATCGAGAATGTGCCGATAGGCCATGACGTAGCTGGAATCGAGCCGGAGGGCGTGTTGGAACGCGCGCAGCGCCGTCCCGATGTTTCCCTTGCCCGGCTCCGGCGGGATCCGCGTCGCCTGATCGTGGAAATGCGCTTCGCCGAGCTGGTACCAGGCCTCCACGTCGGTCGAGTCGCGCGCGATCATGGCCTCGGCGATGCCGCGCGCGCGTCCCAACTCGCCGGCCTCGTAGGCGCCGTAGTACTGAATGAGGCTCTTGAGCCGCGGCGGCAGTGACGCGCTGTAGCGCTCGGCCTTGCTGATCAGCTCCCGTCGCAACGCCGGGTTGCCCACGCCTCCGGGACCGCCAGTCTCCCAGCCGACAGCGTCGCGCAACCGGACGTAGGCAAGCGCGAACGTCGAGTCCAACGCGATCGCCCGCTCCAGCTCCGCGCGCGCCGAGTCGATCTGGAAATGCTGCAGATAACCGACGCCCGACAGGTAGGCCTGATAGGCCTCGAGGGACCTCGTGGTTTGGGTCACCAGGTCCGGGCGCTCTCCGGGCTGCGCGCCGCTGATGCGGAGAATGCGCGCGGCCAGCCGATCGAACGCGGGACGCGGGTCGCTGCCCCACGGTGCACGCTCGATCTCGGTCGCCAGGCGCTCGCCGGACCGCACATCGTGGATCTTGGCCTCCACCGTGAGGGAATCCCCCTCGTGGCGGATGTCACCTAGGATGAGCGTTCCGACGCGCGCCTCCTGCGCCAGCGCCTGCGCCCGGTCGAAATCCAGATCGGCCACGGACGCGATGTCCTTGCGACGCAGCAGCGAAGCGGTCCGCTCGTCGTCGTAGACCCGCATGTCCTGCCATTGTGCCGCCGCGAGTCCCAGCAGGTTCATGGCACCGTTCTCGAGATAGCCGAGTGCCGCGTCTCCCGTCTGATTCTCGAACGGGAAGACGATCAAGCTCAACCGCGGATCGCCGGAAACCCGGTATCCGCGCGGCCAGAACACGGCGATCGCGATGACCGCCACGACGGTCGCGACCGCCGCCGCGAGCCCGATCCGCCGTCGCCGGCCGCGGAAGCGGTAGCCGACGCCGCTCGACGCGGAGTCGAGCGCCGCCGCCAGGTCGGCCGCCGTCGCGAACCGGTCCGCGGGCTCGCGCTCGAGTGCTTGCTCGATGATCGGTCGGAGCCCGAGCGGATCCTGGGTCAGCTTGGGTGGCTTCCCCGCCAGCGCCTTGGCGATGACCGTTTGGGGCGTCGTTCCCTCGTATGGCGGGCTCCCGGCCAGCATCTCGTAGATGACGCAGCCGAGCGCGTACACGTCGGTGCGGCCGTCCAAGTTCTGCTCGCCCAGCGCCTGCTCGGGGCTCATATAGCTCGGCGTGCCGACCGCCATCCCGGCCTGCGTCAACCCGCCCTGCGCCGCCGTGACGGCGCGCGCGATCCCGAAGTCGGCGACGACCGCATGCCCGTCCGAGAGCAGGATGTTGGCCGGCTTGATGTCGCGATGGACGATGCCCTCGCGATGCGCGTAGTCGAGGGCAGCGGCGACCTCGCGGGCAACGCGGAGCGCCTCCTCGGGCGGGAGCCGCCGCTCGCGGACCAGGCGATCACGGAGCGACTCACCCGCCACGAACGGCATGACGTAGTACAGGAGCCCGTCGGCTTCCCCCGAATCGTAGACCGGCAGGACGTGCGGATGCTGGAGCTTCGCGGCGATCTCGATCTCGCGGAGGAACCGCTCGGGGCCGAGAGCGGCGGCCAACTCGGGCCGGAGCACCTTCACGGCGACCGTGCGGTTGTGCTTCCGATCCAGTGCGCGGAACACCACGGCCATGCCGCCCTGGCCGATCTCCCGCTCGACCTGGTAGCGCTCGCCCAGCGCGGTCTGTAGCCGTTCCTGGATTCCGGTCATGAATGCCTCGCCCACCATTTGAACGGCCGCCTCCGCGGCGGCCGCTTCCTAATCTACGCTTGTGGAGGCTGTGGGTTGCATTGAGAGGCGCGTTGGCTGGCGCCACGGATGAAGCGGGATGAAGCGGGATCAACGGCTCCAGCTATTCCGCCCATCCCGCCTTGTCCGCCATCCGCTCATCCCGCCATCTGAATCGGCAACTTCCTCACGGGCTTCCCCGTGAGCGCAAAGATGGCGTTGCACACTGCGGGCGCGATCGGTGCCGTGCCCGGCTCGCCGATGCCGCCGAAGGCGTCGCCGCTGTTCACGATGTGCGTTTCGATGCGCGGCGCCTCCCGCATCCGGACGATGCGGTAGTTGTGGAAGTTCGTCTGGACGGGGCTGCCCTTCTCGAGCGTGATCTCGCCCCAGAGCGCGGCCGACAGGCCGTACATGATGCCGCTCTGCATCTGCGCTGCGATCGTGTCGGGGTTGATGAGCTGGCCGCAATCCACCGCGCAGACGACGCGATGGACTCGCACGCTCCCGTCGTCGGCAAGGGACACCTCGGCTGCCTGCGAGACGAACGAGCCGAAGCACTCGTGGACCGCGATCCCGAGCGCGTGTCCCTCGGCCAGGTTCCCGCCCCATCCCGCCTTCTCGGCCGCCGTCTCCAGCACGTGGAGATGCCGGTCGTGGCCGCGCAGCAGTTGCTGGCGATACGCCAGCGGATCGTGGCCGCCCGCGCGCGCCAGCTCGTCCAGGAAGCACTCGGTGATGTAGGCGTTCTGCGAGCTACCCACCGACCGCCAGAACCAGGTCGTGATGGGTAGGTCGGGCTTTGCGTACGTGACGTGGACGTTGGGAATGCCATAGGGCAGGTTGGCCGCACCCTCGACACCCATCTGGTCGATCCCATCGCGCAACGGGCCGAACTGCTCGGCAATGGACGCACCGGCAATCCGATGGATCCACGCTACCGGCCACCCATTCGCGTCGAGGCCGCCCACCAGCTCGTTGTACGTGACCGGCCGGTAGTACCCCGCGTGCATGTCATCCTCGCGGGTATAGACCACCTTCACCGGCCGCCCCACCGTCTTGGACAGGTGGACAGCGTCTTCGACGAAGTCAGTTTGCGACCGGCGACCGAATCCGCCGCCCAGGAACAACGTGTGCACCGTGATTTGCTCGGCCGACAGGCCCGTGATACGAGCCGCCGTTTGTACGGTCGACGTTTGCGCCTGGGTGGCAACCCAGATCTCGCAGCGATCGGGTCGCACGTCGGCGGTGCAATTCATGGGTTCCATGGTGGCGTGCGCGAGGTACGGCGTCTCGTAGACCGCCTCCAGACGCTTCGCCGCGGCCGCCGCGGCTTTCGCTGCGTCGCCGTCGTTCCGTGCCACGGCGCCCTTGGCGGCGAGATCGCGCAGCATCCGCGTGATCCCGGCCGATGAGAGGTCGCCCCACTGCTTGGCGTCCCACGTGACGGTGAGCGCCTGCCGGCCCTTGTGGGCCGCCCAGAACGTGTCCGCCACCACCGCGATGCCGTGCGGAATCTCGACGACGTCCACGACGCCGGGCACCGCCTTCGCCGCCGAGGCGTCGAAGCTCGTCAGACCGCCCCCCAACACCGGCGGGCGCGCCACCTGGGCGATCAGCAGCTCGGACGTCTTGGCATCGAGGCCGAATACCGTCTTGCCGGTCACCTTCTCGAACGTGTCGAGCCGCTTGATGGGCTTGCCGATGTAGCGGAACGCGCTCGGATCCTTGAGCGTGGGATCGCTGGGTGGCTCCAACTGGCTGGCGGCCTCTGCCAGGCTGCCGTAGTCAGCGCGCCGGCTCGTGGGCGTGTGGATGACGCTCCCCAACTCCGCCACGCACTCGCCAACCGGTACGGCCCACTGCGCGGCGGCGGCGGCGATGAGCAGCTCTCGCGCGGCCGCGCCCGCTTTGCGAATCGAGGGATAGCCGACCCGAATGCTCGTGCTCCCGCCGGTGCTCTGTCTGCCGTACTTGCGTTCATCCGCGAGCGCGTGAACCGCCCGCACCGTCTGCCAATCGGCCTCGAGCTCGTCCGCCACGATCATCGCGAAGGCGGTCATCGTGCCCTGACCCATCTCCGACTCGGAGACGGCGATCGTCACGGTGCCGTCCGTGCCGATATGGACCCAGGCGTTCACGTCGCCCGCGGCGCGGGGTACCTCGTGGCGCCCAACTCGGCACGCCAACAACAGCCCGGCACCGAACGCGCCGGTGATCTCCAAGAATTCCCGCCGGCCGATGCCGGTCCCACCGGTCACGGTCATCGTCCCGAGCCCTCGGCCGCCTGGTGAATTGCGGCGCGGATCCGGTTGTACGTCCCACAGCGGCAGAGATTCCCGGACATGGCCCCGTCGATGTCGGCGTCGGTGGGGCGGGGCGTCTTCGCGAGCAACGCCACCGCCGCCATGATCTGCCCGGACTGGCAATAGCCGCACTGCGGTACGTCGAGATCGAGCCACGCCTGCTGCACGCGATGCAACGTGTCACCGTTGGCGACACCCTCGATCGTGGTCACGCGCCGGCCGGCCACCGCGTTGATGGGCGTGATACAGGAGAACGCGGGGTTCCCATCCAGATGCACCATGCACGATCCGCACTGGGCAATCCCACAGCCGAACTTCGTGCCGGTGAGGCCAATGACGTCGCGGAGCACCCACAGCAGCGGCATGTCCTCCGCGGCGTCGACCGTGGTGGGGGAACCATTGAGCATGAATGTGATGGCGGGCACCGGAACGACCTCGTGAACTGGGTCGTTCAATCGTGCACAGATCACCCAGTCAGGTCAACCGAGGAGAGGCAACGACCGTTCTCCAACGAGGAGCGGTCGCCATCCCTCGAGGATGGTGCAGCGTTCTCGGGGGGAGGCCAAACAGACGGAGGGCGGTTTGTCGCCGCCCTCCACCCGTTCGAACGAAATCCCTGGCCTACTTCGGCAACAGCACCTTGTTGATCACGTGGATCACGCCGTTGGACGCGACCACGTCGGCCTTGGTCACGGTGGCGTCATTGATCCTCACGCCACGCGTCGTGTTGATCGTGAGCGTCCCGCCCTCGAGCGTCTTCGCCGAGGTGAGTCCCGCGACGTCCTTCGCCATCACCGTGCCACTGACGACGTGATAGAGCAAGATGCTCTTGAGTCGCACGGGGTCCTTGAGCAGGGCATCGACGGTACCTGCGGGCAACGCCGCGAAAGCCTCGTCAGTTGGGGCGAACACCGTGAACGGACCCGGTCCGGCAAGCGTCTCCGCGAGTCCCGCCGCCTTGGCGGCCGCGAGCAGCGTGTTGAACGTGCCGGCCGAGGCGGCGACCTCGACGATGTTCCTGGTCGGCATCGCCGGGGTCGCGGTGTTCGCGTGCAAGGCCGACTGTGCGGCGGCCGGCGCGACGACCAAGGACAGCGACAAACCGGCGAGCATCAGATTCGACATCATGGTACATCCCTCCCGCTTTGGGTGGTGTGGGTTAGACGTGCTCCGCGGTGGTACTTCTCTCTAAGTGACTACGCTCCAACTGTTTATGGGGCACACACCGCGATGGCAGCGTTCTGTGTCCATCATCTGTCTAGGACAATACAGATGCGTTGACCTGATGTCAATGCTTTGTCCAGGACAGATAGATGGCCATGCTGCCCCGAGAGACGGGTGCCGGAGGGAGGTTTGGCGGAGCCCGGGAGGGCGGCTACAGGCGCTGGAGGCTGGGTGGTCTAGCGGGGGTCGCGGAGCGCGGTGAGCGCAGTGTCGTGCAGGCGTCCGTTGGACGTCACGAGGCTTCCCCCGTACAGCGTGCGCTCGCCGGTGAGGCTGGTGGCCCGTCCGCCGGCTTCCTCGGCCAGCAGGATCAGCGGTCCGATGTCCCATGGTTTGAGCGGTGTGTCCACCGCGATGTCGCCGGCGCCCGCCGCGACCAGCACGTGCTGGTAGAAGTCGCCGAAGCCCCGGGTGCGCTCGACGCGCCGTGCCAAGGAGAACAGTCCCGGCACGGGAGGATCCTCGCTGTGTCCACCGATCGAACCGTGGAACAGTTGAGCATTGCCCAGGTTGGCCGTGGGCGAGACGCGGAGTCGGCGTGTTCCACAGAACGCGCCGCCGCCCCGAGTCACGTGCCAGCGAGACCCGAGGGCTGGGGCGCTCACCAGGCCCGCGATGACCTCCCCATCCTGTTCGATCGCCAGGAGCGTGGCGAAGACCGGGATCCCGCGCACGAAGTTCCGGGTACCGTCGATGGGATCAATGATGAGGCGGGTGGGGCGGTCGCCGTCCGTGTCGCCTTCCTCTTCACCCAGCACCCCGAGGTCCGGGTGGCGTGACCGGGTCAGCCGCCGGGCGGCGTCCTCGATGCCGCGGTCCGCGACCGTGACCGGGCTATCGTCGGCTTTGGTGTCCACGGTGAGGGTGGCACTGCCGAAATGCTGGAGCGCGATGGGGTCACCGGCGTCGGCGATAGCGGTCAGGAACGCGAGCCAGTCGGTCACGCCTGCGCGTGGTCGGGTGGGTTCGAGAGCTGTCGCAGATCGAGGGCGGTGTCGCCGGTCGAATAGCGGATCGTCGGTGGTGCCGCGTCGAGCCGCGTTAGCTGCTCCAGGAGCGCCGCGGCCTGGTCGGTCGACTGCCGAATGAGACGCACGGCCGCCTCGCCGTCGCCGTCGTCCCGGACCCGCTCGAGCAGGAGGTCCGCCTCCGCCCCAATCACCGACAGGACGTCGCTCATCTCGTGGCGGATGCCCATGGACGCTTCGCCAATCGCGGCGAGCCGTTCGGCCCGCAACGCCCGATGGTAGAAGGAATGCAGCTCTTCCGACAGCCAGCCCACGCTGATGGCGAGGGTACCGTAGGCGATGAGGATCGGGAGCGTGATATGCCAATCGTCGGGCACGAAGTTCACCGCGAGCACCACCTGCACCACGACAAAGAGCACCGTCCCGAGCACGAGCCCGGCGAGCGCTCCGCGGAGCCCGTAGTGGAGCGCGAGCAGGAAGGCCGGGACGAGCGTCACGAGCCAGACGAGCTCGTCTCCGACGCTCCCGCGTCCGGGCCAGGCCACCTGCAGAATCACAGGGGCGAGATACGCGATCGCGCTGTAGAGCCAGAAACGAGCCCTGAGCGGTGGCCGATGGGCCATGGCTTCGGGTTCGAGGAGTTTGCTGAGACGAGTCATGGCGCCGAGTCGAAGCGAGATCGTTCCATTCTCGTCTGCCGGACGGTCCGGGGCAAGCGACGCCTGCCGAACGGACGGCGGTCTGTGCAACTTCCACCTGTCCGGTCGTCCTCGGAGTTGGACCACCAACGAGGAGAGCAAATGTCCTGGCGTGGAATCGGGGTGTTGCCCCTCGCGCTGCTCGTGGGCGCGGGCACACTCGGAGCGCAGGCCCCGCGGCGGAGCGGCGCGGACCAGCGGGAAGCGGTCAGCATCACCGTCTACAATCAGCAATTCGGCCTCGTGCGGGAGATCCGCCGGGTCGACCTGGCCCGCGGACCGGCGGAGCTCGAGTTCCGGGACGTCGCCGAGCAGATCGAGCCGTACACGGTGAGCGTGCGGGCGCTCGATGGCCGGCCCTTGCGCGTCCTCGAGCAGAACTATCGCTACGATCTCCTCAGCCCGGAACAGCTGCTCCGGAAGTACGTCGGGCGCCGCATCACCATCTATCGATGGAACGCAGCCAGCCAACGCGAAGAGCCGGTGGAAGCCGAAGTCCTCTCGGTGAATCAGAGTCCGATCTTCCGCGTCGGCAACGAGATCACCTACGGACTCGGGGGGCGGATGGCCTTTCCCGAGATCCCCGACGACCTGATCGCCCAGCCGACGCTCGTGTGGCTGCTCGACGGCGCGGCGGGGCAACGACGGCTGGAGGCCTCGTATCTGACGCGCGGGCTGAGCTGGCGGGCCGACTACGTCATGGTGGTGGATGCCGCCGACGCCAATGCCGATTTGACGGGGTGGGTGACGCTCGACAACAAGAGCGGCGCGTCGTACCGCGATGCGGAGCTCAAGCTGGTCGCGGGCGACGTCCAGCGCGTGCAGGAGCTCGCCCGGCGTCAGCTCGGTGGGGTCCGGCCAATGGCCGTCGAGGAAGCCGCGGCGCAAATGACGGAAGAGGGACTGTTCGAGTATCACCTCTACACGCTCCAACGTTCCACGACGGTGCTCAACAACGAGCAGAAGCAGGTGACCCTGCTCGACGCCAGCGGCCTCGGCGTCACCAAGCGGTTGGTGCTTGCCGGGCAGCCGTCCTACTACCGCGCCCAAACGGGCGAAATCGCATCCGGCCAGAAGGTCAGTGTGTTCCTGGAGTTCCGGAACACGGAGGCCAATCACCTGGGTATGCCGCTCCCCGCGGGCGTGATCCGCGTCTACAAGGCGGACCAGTCGGGCGCCCAACAGTTCATCGGCGAGGACCGCATCGACCACACGCCCCGCGACGAGCTGCTCCGCATTCGCATGGGGGACGCGTTCGACGTCGTCGCGGATCGTCGGCAGATGGAGTGGCGCATCACGGCGTCGTGCCAGTCCCAGAGCTCATGGGAAATCGAGCTGCGCAATCGGAAAGATGAGGCGGTCGAGGTGGACGTCATGGAGCCCGTCGGCGGCGACTGGACGATTCTCGATTCCAGCCAGCGCTGGGAGCGGATCGACGCGCGCACGTTCCGGTTCCGGGTGCCGATCCCGGCACGGGGGACGCAGAAGGTCACGTATCGGGTGCAGGTGAAGTGGTGCTAGTCCGGGCGGACCCGGCGGACCCGGCGGACCCGGCGGTCCCGATGGTCCCGATGGTCCCGATGGTCCCGATGGTGGCGTGCTAATGTCCCTCGGGTCCGCCGGGTCCGCCGCGATTCACACTCCATTCAGAATCCATTCACGCACCAGGGGGTAAGGATCAAAGGACAGGGAGGAAACATGTCAACACGTGTTCTGATCCTCGGCGCCGCCGGTCGTGACTTCCACAACTTCAATACCGTTTTCCGCGACGACCCGGCCTATGAGGTTGTGGCCTTTACGGCCACCCAGATTCCCAATATCGCGGGCCGACGCTACCCGTCGGAGCTGGCCGGCTCGCGGTACCCCAACGGTATCCCCATCCTGGCAGAGGACGACCTCGAGCGGATCATCGCCGAACAAGTGATCGACGTCGTGGTTTTCAGTTATAGCGACGTGTCGCACGAGTACGTCATGCACATCGGCTCGCGCGTGATCGCGGCGGGGGCCGACTATCTGCTCCTCGGGACCAGGAAGACGGCGCTCCGGAGTCGGGTTCCGGTCGTCTCCGTGTGCGCGGCCCGGACCGGGTCGGGCAAGAGCCAGACGAGCCGGCGCGTCGCACAGCTACTCGGCGAGCTGGGCCAGCGGGTGGCCATCGTCCGGCACCCCATGCCGTACGGTGATCTGGTCCGGCAGGCGGTCCAACGCTTCGCGACGTATGATGACCTCGCGCTGCACGACGTGACCATCGAGGAACGCGAGGAATACGAACCCCATATCGCGGCCGGGCGGGTCGTGTATGCCGGAGTGGACTACGAGCGGATCCTGCGGGCTGCGGAGGCCGAGGCAGACGTGGTGATCTGGGATGGCGGCAACAACGACCTCCCGTTCTATGCGCCCGACCTGCACATCGTGGTCGTGGATCCGCTGCGGGCCGGTCATTCGGCGCGGTACCACCCCGGCGAGGCAAACGTGCGCCTGGCCGACCTGCTGATCATCAACAAGGTGGATACGGCTGGCGCAGAGGACGTCGAGCGTGCGCGCGCGACGGTGGCCGAGCTGAACCCGCGCGCGACGATCGTGCTTGCCGCGAGTCCCATTCAGGTCGACGAGCCCGATCGCATTCGCGGTCAGCGGGTGCTGGTGATCGAGGACGGGCCGACGCTGACCCACGGGGGCATGACATTCGGCGCCGGATGGGTTGCCGCCAAGCAGTACGGCGCCCGGGAGATCGTGGACCCGCGCCCCTACGCGGTCGGGACCATTCGCGACACGTTCGCGCGCTTCCCCAACACCGGGATGGTGCTCCCGGCCATGGGGTATGGCGCGGAGCAAACGCGAGAGCTGGCCGAGACGATCGACCGCGTGCCGGCCGACGTGGTCATCATCGGGACGCCAATCGACCTGCGTCGGGTGATCGCGTTCGAGAAACCGGCGGTGCGGGTGCGCTACGATCTGAGCGAGCAAGGCCCTGAGTTGCGCGACGCGCTCACGCGCCTGGTTGAGGCCCGGCAGTCGGGTCATCCGGAAGCTGCGGAGATCGTCGGACAGCACTGAAACGGGCCCGATGGGCCCACGGTGGTCGAGGGGTGAGGGAATCTGGCGCGGAAGGCCGTTCCCGCGCGCCCGGTGGCTCAGTCCGACCGGATCGTCTTGATATCCTTACCGTCGAACACCCAGCTCGTGCGCACCGGCCGGGGTGGAAGCTCGCTCAGTCCCACGCGCTGAGGCTGGGTGTCTCGCGGCGCCGGAGCGTCCGCCTGCTGGTCGAGCGGCTGCATGGTGGCGATCGCTTCCCGATTCACGAGAATGCGGACGTTGTTGCTCTGCGGATCGACGGGCAACATGAAGAAGAACGCCCCCAGCGGCGGGAACCGGTTCATCAGCCCGCCGAGTTCTTCCCCGTCGGAGAACTGAATGCGCGCCTGCCGGCTGCCCCGCAGGCGCGGGTCGCCGGTTGCCACCGTGTGCACCTCGTCGTAGCCGGGCTTCCCGTTCAGGTCCTTGACGAAGAAGAGCGCCTTGACCTGCGTGAGATCCACCTCCACCATCCCGCGGTCCGCCGTCTGGATATGACAGAGCGGTCGCTTGGGGTCCACGTCGGCACTGGTCCCCTTGACGATGGCGTGGTCGATGAAATGGGCGACGACTTTTTGTAACATGGCATCCTCCTATCCCGGCAAGGCCCAAATGTGCATGCCTCAGCCCGCGGCCGGAAGGGGTCACGCGCTCAGCGGGGGCGGCGCGCTTCGAGATACGCGCGAATCGCGGCGAGGGTTTCCGGTCGTTCCCACTCCGTCGCGACGTCGGCCGCGGTCTCGGCGGCGTGGGCTGTGATGGCGGCGAGGGTGGGCGCGCGGAGCTGGCGCTTGGTGATCCGGAACCGCCCGCCGGGCTCGGACGCCAATCGCTCCGCCGCCGCCGCCGCCCGCGCGATCAGCTCGTCGGCGGGCACCACCTCGTCGACCAGTCCGCGCTCGCGGGCGTCGGCGGTCAAGTAGGTCGTTCCGCGGTACACGAGCTCCTGTAAATGGGCCGTGGACGTGGCGAATCGCAGGATCTCGATGGCCACGAGCGGAAACGGGACCCCCACGCGAAGCTCCGGGACGCCAATGGTGCCGTCGCCCTCGGCCATGAGGCGGTAGTCGCATGCCGCGGCGAGCACGCAGCCGCCGGCGATGGCGTGCCCGTTGACCGCGGCCACGAGCGGCTTGGACGCCGCGAACAGGCGGTGAAACGTGCCGCTCAACAGCGGGACGTAGGCGCGCGCGTATTCCGGGCCGCCGTCGAGCAGCCGATACAGATCGACGCCGGCGCTGAAGACCTTGCCGGTTCCCGTGAGAACGGCAGCGCGAGCTTCGGGATCCGACTCGAACGCGCCCAGCGCCGCATCGAGGGCGTGCAGCAGTTCCAGGTCGAGGGCGTGGACCTTGCCGTGCTCGAGGCGGAGCGTCATGATGCCGCGCTGGGTGGTCACGTGCAACATGGTGCACAATCTACCCTTGGATCGAGAATCCTCGACAACGCGGGGGGGGCGCCATAGTGCATGATCCGCTGATGGACGTGCCGGCGGACGCGACGCTCGATCTTCATGGACAGACGGCGGCGGAGGCGGTGCGGTCGACGCGGGCGTTCCTCGCGCTCTGGCGACGGCGACGACCCGGGGCCGTGATCCACGTGATCACGGGGAAGGGTCGAGGGTCCGCCGGCCGTCCCGCCCTCAAGCCGGCGATCCACCGAGCCATCCGCGGCGACCTGGGGGCGTGGGTGGGGGATTGGTGCCGCGACGAGGACGATGGTGGCTTCCTGGTGAAGGTTCAATGACCCGTTCGGCGGAATGCCTACCGCCGCGGTGACGCCGGGTCGATCTTTCTCCCATGCCCAAGCGCCCCAGCCTCCGGAAACGCGTCTCGGACACGTTCCAGGACATCAGCGAGCTGGGCCTGACGCACGCCTACGAACGCCAGGCCGGGACGCTCACCATTCTGGTGGTGGTGGTGCTGTTCGTCGCGGTCGCGCTGACCATGATGTGGAGACGGGAGACGACGTCGGCGGCGGTGCCGCTGACCGTCGAGTTTCCCGCGGTGGCTGGTTTGGCGTCCGGGAACCGCGTGACGGTGCGGGGCGTGCGGGTGGGGCGGGTCGAGCACATCGACCTCGAGCGGCAGGGGCAGGTGTTCGTCACGTTGTCGGTCCGCTCGGAATTCGCTCCCCGCGCCGACGCGACCGCGGAGATCGTCGCGCTCGACCTCGTGGGCAGCCGGGCGGTCGCGTACGATCCGGGGACCGCGGCGGAGCCCCTGCCCGCCGGGCAATCCATCCCGGGTCGCGCCTCGCAAACGGTGGGTGAGCAACTGGCGGTGGTGCGGGGAGGAGCCGCCGACATTCTGGTTGGGTTGCGTGGGTTCGACCGCGACGCGCTGGGGCGCCAGCTTCGTGGCCTGCGGGCGGCCGCTGCTCGGGCGCGCGCGGCGGCGGCGGCCCTCCCCGCCGACACGGTGCGCGTGGCGCTGGATGCCGCGTTTCGGAACACGGACTCGCTGCTGGCTCACGTGCAGGCCCTTGCGGCGGCGCTGCCCGGCGATTCGACCAAGTCCCTCGACACGCTCCGCGTGAGCGTGGGTAGTCTGGCGGAGCAAGCCGCGAACGTGCAGGACGTGTTGGGCCGCATTCAGATGTCTCTCCGGGATGGCAAGGGCACGGCCGGGCGGTTGCAGTCGGACAGCGCGCTACGGGAGGCGATTGCCGGCGTACGTCACGCTCTCGAGCTCCTGCAGCTCAAGTTCCTGGGACGCGCTCCGCGCGGCACCGGCGCCGATACGGCGCGGTGATCGTCCCCTCTCCGGCCCAGCGCGCTGCCATCACGGCGCCCCTCGGCCCGGTGCTGGTAGTGGCCGGTCCGGGAGCGGGGAAGACGTACTGTCTGATCGAGCGCATCCGCCACCTCGTGACGGCGTGCGCCTTAGCGCCCGAGCGCATCTGCGCGGTCACGTTCACGAACAAGGCGGCGGACGAGCTGGCGGGTCGGCTCGTGGTGGCCTTGGGGGCCGGGGCCGAGCGCGTCACGCGCGGGACGCTGCACGCGTTGTGCGCGGACGTCCTGCGCGAACATGGTGCCGCCATCGGCATTCCCCGTGGCTTTGGGGTGGCGGACGAGGCGTACCAGCGACTCGTCCTGCGGCGACTCGGAGCGCGGTATCAGCGACGGGCGACCGATCTGCTGACGATGTTTGCCCGGGCGCGCTTGCAGGGACTCACACTGCCGCAACGGGAGCGCGACCTGCTCACGCGCTACCTCGCCCAGCTCCGCCGCCGCGCCTTGCTGGACTTCGACGATCTGATCTCCGAGACCGTCCGCCTGCTCGAAACCCAGCCGGCACTCGGGCACGCGATCGCGTCTCAATGGGATGCGGTGTTGGTCGACGAGTTCCAAGATCTGGATCCAGCCCAGTATCTCATCATCCGCACCCTGGCGGCGGACCATCGGAACGTGTTCGGGGTCGGCGACGACGAGCAATCGATCTTCTCCTGGCGCGGAGCCGATCCGCAGATCCTGCGGCGGTTCACGGAGGACTTTGGCATTGCCGAGCCGATCGTCCTCGAGGAGAACCGGCGGTGTGCCAAGCCCATCTTCGAGAGGGCGCGCCAGCTGATTCGTGTCGAAGAGGGCCTGTTCACGAAGGCGCTCGTGGCCGAGCGGGAATCGGCGTTCCCGGTGGTGGCGTACGCGTTTCCCGACGAACAGGCCGAGACCGCGTTTCTCTTGCAGGACCTGGCCGCCGACCATGCGGTAGCCGGCACCGCGTGGGGCGACTACGCCGTGCTCTACCGCCGGCATGTGACCGGGAGCGCGTTGGAAGGGGCCCTCGTGCGGCAGGGCATCCCGTGCCGTCTGGCGCGCGGGCGCGCGCTGCAAGACGACGAGATCGCCGGCGTCGTGATCGCCGGTCTGCGCCTGATCCGCCAGCCGGACGATCCGTTGCTCGTCGAGCGATTCGCCGTGCTCGTGCTCCCGGAGGTACTGGTCGATCGGGTGCGCCGCGAGGCTCGCGGATCCTCCGGTGAGTTCCTCGATGCCATGCGGGCGTTTGCCCGGGCGGAGCCGCCGGGATCCGCCGATGCCAAGAAGGCCTGGCGGCTGCTCTATCATATTGAGGGCCTCACGGCACTCGCGCGCCGGCACCGGACGCTGGCCGGACTCGTCGAAGACCTACTCAGCCAGCGCCTTGGCAAGTACACCAACGCCCTCGAAGACCGACACGACGAGCTGACCGATCCGGCGGATCGGCCCGACGCCGTCGCGCTCGCGGATCACCTCGCACCCCTCCTCCATGGGCGCGGGCGCGCGGTGGTTGCTCGGGGGAGTCCGGACCGGGTGGCCGTGCGCGGGTTGCTCCTCGCGGGCGGCCTGACACTGGCCGCGTACGGAAGCGGCACCGCCGATCGCGACGTGGGCGCCGTGGCGATCGATGCCGACCCGCTGACCGTGTTCAAGGCGCTGCAGCTCGTGCACGGGCGCGCGTTGGCGGACGCGTTCGCCGATTTCGTGGCGTTCGATCTGGAGACGACGGGCGTGGACGTGGATCGGTGCGAGGTGGTGGAGCTGGCAGCGGTCCGGGTGCGCGACGGCGCGGTCGTCGAGCGGTTCCATTCACTCGTGCGGCCGCGCGTCGATGTGGAGGAAGGCGCCCGGCAGGTCCACGGCTACGGTGCCGCCGACTTGCAGGATGCGCCGTGGTTCGAGGAGGTCTGGCCGACGTTCCGTGCGTTCGTTGGCGCGGACATCCTGGTGGCCCACAATGGCTTCGGATTCGACGTGCCGGTGCTGCGCCGCATGGCGGCCGCACTCGGCGGTGCCGACGACCTCGTTGTGTACGACTCGTTGGTCCTGGCCCGTGCGCTGTTCGAGAGTGGGGCGTCACTGGGCGCCCTGGCGGAGCGGTTCGGTGTCCCGAAGGGCCGGGCACACCACGCGCTCGACGACGCGGAAGTCCTGGCGGCCGTGTTCCGGGGGCTTGTGGACCTGCAGCTGGCCCGCGCACGCAAGTCCGCGCTCGTGCACCTGCTCGACTACGTCACGCTGGGCCTTGCCCTCGCGGACGGCCCCGCGTCGGACGAAGCCGAGGTCTTCCGCAATATCGGGCGGGTCTACGCGCTCGGACCACACAGCGACTGCCTCGAGTTCTACGAGGCTGAGCGACGGCGGCTCGACGCCGCGGATCTCCCGCCACTCGAGGTCGTGATCGAGCGCCTCGGCGGGCAGGCGCTGATGGATCGGCTGCGGGAGCATCGGACGGGTGAGCAACGGTATCCGGAGACCTACGCGCGCCTCATGCGCCTTGTCGAGAGTTGCACCGCGGACACGCTCGCGGCGAGCATCGATCAGTTCCTCGAGCGCGTCGCACTCTCGACCTCCGAGAACGCCGAAGTCGGGCCCCACCGCGTCAACCTCCTGACGCTCCACGCCACCAAAGGCCTGGAGTTCTCGCGCGTGTACGTCGTGGGCGTCGAGGACTACGAGCTGCCGGGGTACTACCAGACGATCGAGGATCGCCGGGAGGAGATCAGCGAGGCGCGCCGGCTGCTGTACGTGGGCATGACGCGCGCCCGGGATCGGCTCGTGCTGACCCGTGCCGATACCCGGCGGGGCCGCGACACCGGTGGCAATCGATTCCTCGATGATATGGGTCTCGTACCACGTCGCGGTCAGGATGTCACATGAGCTTCACGACCACTTCACGTGGGCTGGTGCATCTTTCTCCTGCACCCAAAGGCGCCCGTCGGTGATGGCGCGGACCTCACCGAGCGAGGGTAGCCGACCGCATGTTGCGGGCCCGCGCGAGCGGGCAACAGCGCGGGGTGTGTTGCCGGGCGGTGACCCGCAAAGTGGCCACGCGACGCCGCTCGACTGAGAGATCCTCCCTATGGAGGACCCGGGCGCCCGAGCCTAGAGCCGGGCGCCCATTCTCTTTGGACACCGACGCTTCTCGGGATTGCGCGGGGTCGACCCGCGGCGCGGCTCTCCCGCATGAAGCGGGTGCGATCAGCCGGTTCACCCGGCAGCGCCGAGCGGCGGCTTCAGGCCGCCGAACCACTCCGGGGACAATCGGCGTTCTTCGCGGGATCCACGGAAT
>Ga0307424_1000370_pt1 | contig 24000 bp, 19 predicted proteins | sample SalMarWE160320MG_FD_202157 | JGI IMG/M metagenome (GOLD analysis project Ga0307424, IMG submission 202157) | Salt marsh sediment microbial communities from the Plum Island Ecosystem LTER, Massachusetts, United States - WE1603-20 | ecosystem: Environmental > Aquatic > Marine > Intertidal zone >... | reverse complement strand
TGACTGAGCTGCAAATCGGGATAGGTGTGTTCAATACGTTTAAAGAGATCGCTGACCCGGGCGTTTGAAGAAAGAGAAAGCCTGATTTCGTTGACCCGGGTAATGGCCCGGTGAACACCGTGGAATTGGACTGAAATCTTCATAAGGGTTAATTGGACAATTTCCTTCTCTGAACGCCAAACATGGTGAGCAGGTTTTGTGCCTGTTGATCTAAGAGATCAAAATTGTCAACCGTTTCGAGCAGAGGAACAGCGTTCTGGGTGTACCCCTTTGCCTCATAAACCTCGTCACACAGTTTGTCATAGGCCTCCTCCCGCAGTTTACGGATAAGGGCGTGCCGCGATTCGGGTTCATCCGGCATCTTCTTGTCCCCTAATTGATCCTGCAACCATTTATCGTAATAATCGGCCCTTGCTTCATACTCGTTAAAGAAAACAGGTCCCATGGCCCTGAGGGGAATCCGATCACTCTCCCGCGTACCTTTGCCATGGCGCAGATTAATCAGTTTTTGCAGTAGATGCAGTCGTTCTGAATCGTCCAAGACATCCTGAAGCGTTTTTTCGCTTCCCGTTGTGGCGTTGAGGTATTGGACATAGTATTCAAGAGTCGGCAGGTTTTTGGCCGGGTTGTCGGTGTTGGCCGCTTCAGGGTGCCTTACATCTATCCACGGGAGCTTGCAGAGACCAACTGCATTAAACCATGTGCGGATCAGGGGGAACCACTTCAAGGCTTCAGCCTTCATTTTGAAGGTGGGGAGTTCATTATACACCTGATCAATGAAAATCAGCCATGCCTCGTCATGCTGTGGCCCCTTTAGGGCAAACCCGTATCCTCCCTGCTGGGCAAGCGATTCTTTTGTAATATACATGGAAAACTCAAGCCCCTTTGCCTCCATGGCAAACTTGCCGAGTTCCCCAATAACCTCGGTGTAAGGTTTGCCGGTCTTTTTGGAATAGCGTTCAGCTACCCACTCTTTGGCGCGCAGCACACCCCGCGAGCAGATCTTTCCGAAACCTTCCCCAAAGGCGGTTTCATGAAGAAGCCTGTTGGCACAGGCTATGTCCCCCCACGACAGTTCATAGCCCACCTCATCTTTTGAAAGATAGCTGCGCTGAAAACACTCCATGAGGAATGAGGCTGTTACGCCCATGGAAATTGTGTCGAGACCATATTCATCACAATACCAGTTGTATTCCATGATAAACCCGGGATCGAAGATGCCCATACAGGTGACTGCTCCTGCAGTTTCATATTCAGGCCCATCAACACCTACCTTTGTCCCGGCCTTAGGACCATATCTGAGGGTAATGTTCTCAGCCCCCTTGGCGCACGCTAAGTTACACCCTTTGTAACAACCGTCAGGCAGCTTCTTGCTGAGGTAGCGGTCGAAAAAAACATCTGCAAATATGGCCTTTGCATCAGGATGCTGGCCGTACTGGTAGTTGTTCACCGGGAGAATGTGGTATTTGTCCATATACTCGATCAGGATAGGTGTTCCCCAGCTGCGGAGACGGAACTGTTTGGGATCAACCTGGGCGATAACTTTTTTGAGACTGGCCCCTGCCCTCTTCACCCCTTTTTCATCCGCGGGGTTATTCCCCCCGACCGTATGCAGGCCTGAACGAACAATGACGGCCCTGAGCCCCTTATGCCGCATGACCGTCCCTGTGCCCCCTCTTCCTGCCTGTTTGGAGCGCAACCTCCCGCGTCGGCTGTCATAAAAGAGGCTGTTCAGGATGCCGTATCTTGTATTTGAGGCCCCGATGCCGGTACTCACAGCGGCGACATTTTCGCTTAGTTTTCCACTGTTGAAGAGCTTCAACAGCGCGTCTCCATAGGAAAGCGCCCCGTTGTCAATTTGATCGCCAAAGGTGGGAGCCTCAACAATCCGGATTTGCTCCTGGTCTGCATCTACAATCAAGACCACATCTTCTTGGGAAATACCTGAAACGGCTAATGCGTCAAAGCCGGCGCTCTTTAAAAGAGGCGCGAAGTGCCCCCCCACATTGGAGTCTATAAAGGTATCGGTAAGAGGAGAGATGGTGCCTACAATGAACTTGCCGCTTCCTGGAAATCTCGGTTCATTTCCCAAGGGCCCGCTCGCCATGACCAGGATGTTTTCAGGACTGTCATAGTGGGTGGTCTCAGATGTCTCGTCCCATATCAATTGCAGGGCGTAACCCCTTCCACCGGTATACTTGGTTTTGTAATTCGGTGAAAGGGTTGAGGTCGATAGTGTAGGAGAGGTCAGATCTACTCTAAGGATCTGGTCTGTGTATCCTTGGTTTATTGGTTGGGGGGTGTATGTGACTGATTCTATGATTTTCATATTTTCCACGCTCGCATGTTCTCAGTTAATAATTTTGTTGACTGTCGTTATTTATATCTCACGGACGAGGCCCCAGCGAGGTTAGGAGTTATTATAGGAAAACGAAGATGTTGTCAAGGGATTTACAGGGCGGGTCACAGGTCCTTTCAATAGCTCTGTTTGTCTATCCTTGACTAAATCGGGTTATTTTGTTATAGTTATTCGGAATTGAAAATCGCGTTTCAGATGTATTGCACACTTTTACTATGTTAGACCAGATAATAAATAGCCCGAGTTTAAACAGATATATTATCTCCTTCAAAACAGGGGAGACCCTCTTTCTCGAAGGCGATGATACACAGGATATCTACTTCCTTCTTTCCGGGAAGGTGGCTGTCCTCAAGGGGAGAACAAGAATAGCCGAGATTTCTGATGAGGGGTCTGTATTTGGAGAAATGTCCTTTCTATTGGGGGAAAAACGGACCGCTACCGTTAAGGCTATCAACGACATAAAGGTTATCAGGATACCAAAAGAGGAACTCTCTACCTTTCTCAACGAATTTCCAGAAGTTGTCAGGGAATTTGCCAAATATTTGGCGAGGCGGCTTGATGAGACAAGCCAGATAATGTACGGGCTGAAGGAATTCAGTGACCAGCTTCCCGATGCCGTTATTTTGACTGATAAAGATGGCAATATCCTGTCATGGAACAATGCGGCTGCAAATCTGTACGGCAGAGAAGAGAATCAGATGCGTCACAGGTCAGCCGAAGAGATTTACGAAGATCCTAAGGAATATAGGGCCTTTCTGGATAAGGTAATATCTGAAGATGCAATAAGGGAAAAAATCCTGATGGTCAGGCACCCCGAAAGGGGAATGCGCCATATTTCCACCAGCACAACAGCCCTTTATGATGGTCAGCATAACTTCCAGGGGGTCCTCTCCTTGGGGAGGGATGTCACGTCTGTAGAGGTCTTGGAGAGGCAATATCAGCGGACCAGGCGCTGGCTTATCCCCTCATTGGTTTTGTTGGTTGTGTTAATTTCCGGGATCTTCTTCGGTTACCCATATTTTTCAAAGGGGTATAAGATAACGGATATACGAAAGAGGGAATTGAGGGATGACTTAGCCGTCAATTCCCGCCTGTTACGGTCGCTGTTAGTCAAACCATTTGAGGAGGGGGACAGGAGCGGAACAACTCTGGTACTAAAGGGTTTTTTTGATGTTCAGAAGGGGATTACAACCCCTTATATCGGACTGGTGTTACTCAACAAGGACAAGAAGGTATTCGACGTCTATTCTATCGAGCCGGGAGTGGATGTTGAGGAAATGGTGGGCAGCAGTTATGCTGACATACATTTCAAAGGGGACGAGGATGCCCTTTATAAGGTGTTGACTCTCTATCGGGCGCACAAGGACCATCCCATGGGCTATAAGGGTACTGAAATCGCGTTCAAATTGTATAAAGATAATAATCTCTTAGGCTGGTTGATTTTTCAGGTGGATATGGAGGTCCTGAAACGCAAATATAACGTCGATGAAAAGGATTTGAGGAAATTCCATTTTGGAGAGAGTGAAAAGAATTCAGAATGAGAGACTTCTTGGCATCCTCCATTTGCAAGTTGCACTTTCTTTCGGAATGGGGTGTATTAGCAAATTGAACAATGGATGCCGAAACTGGAAAGTCGATCCCGCGATACGCGGGATTGATATTAGATAAGTGCTCTACATTTTACTGTTTTTTCCAATTTCAAATTTCAAATTTCAAATTTCCCTAATGAAATGCAAAATCAGTCCCGCGTGTTGCGGGATAAACTACTTACTAAGATTGATGATAGATGCCGACCTCTTCTATGGATACCTCTGAGGCCCCAAATCCCTCCCGATACGAGATTTCTGAAAATCCCGAAGGAGGCATCACGCTTAATGTCCATGGAAACATGGATGCAGCCAATGCCAGTCAAATGATAGATGAGTTAACTGACCTGCTCAGCGATTATTCCCTATCTTCCCTGACCGTGGATCTCGAAAAAGTCGACCACTTGGATGACTTCGGAACATTAGTCTTAGCGCATTTGAGAAAGATGGTGACCAATGCAAAGGATGGCTTTTCTGTCATCAACTCAAGCGACAAGATAAAGGAACTGCTTTCTATCCTCCATTTCGATTCTCTTGACGAAAAAAGGTCGGTTGAGAAGAAACGGTCTTCGAACCTCTTCATCCGTATCGGCGAGGCGACTTTACGGCACATCTCAGATCTAAAATATGCCATATCATTTATCGGATCGATTATTCTTTCATTGGTTCATGTCTGTTTGCACCCCAAGTCTCTGCGGTCAGACGACAGCATCCGGTACATGCAGAGGGTCGGGGTTGACGGCCTTCCGATCGTGGCCCTCATAAGCTTCCTTATGGGTCTTATCATGGCATTTATGTCTTCGGTTCAACTCGAGCAATTTGGAGCCAACATATATGTGGCCTCGCTGGTTAGCCTTGCCATGACCCGTGAATTGGGGCCGATTATGACGGCTATCATCGTGGCAGGCAGGTCAGGTTCTGCCTTTGCGGCAGAGATAGGGACCATGAAGATCTCTGAAGAGGTTGATGCCCTGTTTACCATGGGGTTTAATCCTGTCATGTTTCTGGTTGTTCCCAAGCTCGTGGCTGCGGCCGTTATGGTACCAATCCTGACACTTTTTTCAGACCTCTTTGCGATTATGGGGGGGCTCCTGGTGGGAGTCTTTATGCTTGACCTTACTGCGGGGGCCTATATGGCTCAAACCATAAAAACCCTGGAACTCTTTGATGTATTCTGGGGTGTTCTTAAGGGCGGGATCTTTGGTGTCCTGATAACCTGGATAGGGTGCTTCAGGGGCTTTCAGGTCAGGGGTGGCGCCGCATCCGTGGGCCAGGCTACCACATCGGCAGTGGTCAGCAGCATCTTCTTGATAATATTGTGTGATTCTGTGTTTTCGGTCATACTTCGCTATTGGGGATAGGACGGAATCAATGGGGAGGAAGGCCATCATCCGGGTGAAAGATCTTAGAGCGGGATATGGCGAAGACATCATCCTTGACCATGTATCCTTCAACGTTTATGAAGGAGAGGTGTTTGTTATCTTGGGGGGAAGCGGCTGCGGCAAAAGCACATTGCTGAAGGCCATCATAGGGCTCATAGAACCCCGTTCGGGTAAGATAACTATTGACGGTGATGAGGTTTCCGTCGACGATGAAATGACATTGCAAAAAATATTGAGGAAGGTCGGCGTCCTTTACCAGGGCGCTGCCCTGTTCGGCTCCATGACAATTGCCGAAAATGTGGCCCTACCGATGAGGGAGTATACCTCTCTGCCCAAGGAGTCAGTAGAGGTTCTGGTCAAGATGAAATTAGGTTTAGTCAATCTGGGAGGTTATGAGAACCATCTTCCCTCCGAGCTGAGCGGGGGGATGAAAAAAAGGGCGGGACTGGCAAGGGCCATGGCCCTGAACCCGAAAATCTTGTTTTTTGATGAACCTTCTGCAGGTCTTGATCCTGTGACGTCTGCTGAATTAGATGAACTCATTCTCTATCTAAACAGGAGTCTCGGTACCACCATGGTTATCGTTACTCACGAGCTTCAGAGCATTTTTGCAGTGGCCCAAAGGATTATTATGTTAGACAAGCGCGCAAGGGGGATTATCGCAGAAGGTAATCCCGAATATCTGCGGGATCACAGTCAGAATCAATTCGTCAAACAGTTTTTTAACCGCCAGGCCGGGGTAAAAAGCGTGGCCAGCAGGGGCCCCCAATAATGGCATCCCAGAGAACAAAGTTTGCAGTCGGGCTGTTCGTGGCCAGCGGGATAGGCGTTACCCTGATGGCCATTATCTGGTTGGGCATGTCCCGTTATTTGGAAAAGGGGAATTTTTATGCAGCCTATTTTGATGAATCTGTTCAGGGGCTCAGTAAGGACTCTCCTGTAAAATACAGGGGTGTATCCATCGGCCGGGTAGAAAGTATCAAGGTCGCCCCGGATTCGAAACTAATACAGGTGTTACTAAAGATCGAATCCAACCAGGCGCTTGATCGAAGTATCATTGCCCAACTAAAAGACGTGGGTATTACGGGGAGCATGTTTGTGGAATTGGACCGCAAGAAGGAGAATGAACCGGATCGTTCTCCTCATATTACCTTCCCGTCGGAATATCCGATTGTGGCCTCAAAGCCATCCGATCTCAGTAAACTGCTGAGAGGGCTTGATGATGCCCTGAACCATATAAAGACCATAGACCTTAAAGGGATTTCCGACAAGCTGAAATTGACTCTTGACAATGTCAGCCAGATGATAGCGGATGCTGACGTGAAAACGGTTTCAGCTAAGGTTCAAATATCCCTTGATAATATCGATCGAATGATCGTCGATGCCGATGTCAATAGTATCTCCACAAAACTGCAATCGTCTCTTGAGAGTGCAGGTCGTATCTTAGACAGCAAAAGATGGGACCGAATACTTGCTTCTGTGGACGATGCGGCACAATCACTCAACAAGTTGATGGACAAGGCAGGCAGTAGCCTTGAACAGATAGACAAAATTCTCGTGGGTGTAGAAGGCGTAGTGGCTGACAATGAGGAGGATATCAAAAAGGCGGTTGAGGACCTCAGACAGGCTATGAAAAACGCCAACGTCCTGTTAGAACGAGGTCTATTACTAATAGGTAGCGCAGACGATGCATTTTTCCAACTTAAACGCCAGCTTTCGGTCAGCGCACAAAATCTGGAAAAGGCAACGGACAACCTGAACCAGTTTTTGGAGCTTCTTTCCGACCATCCGTCGCAGCTAATTTTTGGTGAACCTCCTGTTCCCCTAAGTGTGGAGCCGGAGGGAAAAGAATGGTAAAGCCACGGAGATTCCTTATGAACCGGAACATGAAGATATTTCTTTTTTGTCTGAGCGTCTTCCTTATTATTGCAGGTTGCATTGATCTTAAACAGCCAAAGAACAAGATCCAGTACTATACATTAGAATACTCATCCCCGAGTATCACAGACCTCAAATCGCTCCCCGTTACACTCAAGATCGAACGTTTCAGCGTGGCCCCGGCATACAATACAAATCGAATCATATATGGGGGTAAATCATTTACGAGAAATGAGTATTTCTACTATAAATGGCGATCAAATCCCGCAGACCTTGTTACCTATTTTCTGAGCCGGGATATAAGAGAATCCGGTCTCTTCAAGGCTGTGCTCCCTCAGGGGAGCGGATTTCCGTTCTCTTATATGTTAGAGGGCTCAGTGGATGAGTTTTTTCAATTGGATGCGATAGAAAGCTGGAATGCCGTGTTGTCTCTCACCATTACCCTTATGGCGGCAAATGAGCCTGATGTGAGCAAAAGTGTTCTCTTTCAGAAGAGCTACAGCGTCAAGAAGGCGTGCAAGCACAAAAACCCCCAGGGCCTGGCCCAGGCCATGAGTCTGGCTATGGGGGAGATCTCCAAGAAGGTCATCAGAGATATCCATTCTGTTTTGAAAAATCGTTGATTCACCTTGTTCAGGCTCAACAAGACCAATAAGGATGTCCGTATCCGGTCGCAGGTTCAAAGGCCACTTGAAAACGGTTCGAGAATCTTTCAGCGGCATTCTGCGTAAGCTCCTGGCACCGCCTGTGATGGATTGCGGCGGGATTAGTACAATCCCCAATTCTGGGATTTGCATGTTCATTCACGTTGCAGAAGCGCTGTCATTAGAAGTTGCATTCCGTCTTTATTACTGATCAATATTAGAGGATTTTCTGAAAACCACAAAACGACCCGTGAAAAACCGAGATAGAGGAGCAAGAGATAAAAAGGAGCCCTGCTTATGAATATAGGTAAATCCCATTACTTTTCCGCGATGTTTATCTTAGTCATTTTACTTTGCCCGATAAGACCTGCCTCGGCAATTGAACTTTCAAAGGAGGAGCAAGCCTATCTCCATGAAAAAAGCACGATTGTCTTTGTAAGTCAGACCCGGTATCCCCCCTTTGAATTCGTCGACAAAAACGGTGAACATACGGGCATGTGCATTGAGTTAGCTCGATGGATGGCCACGGAACTTGGCTTTACAGCGCGCTTTGTGGATTCTTCTTTTCAAGAAGCGCAGAAGGCCATTCTCTCTGGCAAAGCTGATGTGCTGACAAGTCTGTTTTATAGCAAGAAGCGGGATGAGTTGTTTGGCTTTACTCAGGTCATGTTCGAAGTTCCCGCATCGATTTTCGTTGTAGAGGAAAGAACGGATATTAAGGATATTAGCGACCTTAATGGAAAGCTTATCGCCATGCAGTCGGGAGATTACGCAAAAGAATATCTGGAATCAAAAAACATTTCCTTTGATGTGGTTTATACAAAAGATTTCGCTGATGCTACAGATCTTGTCATTGCAGGCAAGGCAGACGCGGTAATCGGTGATGAGCAGATAGTCCTTTACCATATCTTTAAAAACAGACTGACGAAGAAGATTAAAAGGGTTGGAGACCCTCTGTACATTGGCCAGAACTGTATGGCAACTAAGGAATCAAACCAGATGCTTATCAACATACTCAAGAAAGGTATAAACCTGGCCCAGAAAAACGGGATTTTTGAAAAAATCAATCGGAAATGGATTGGAACACTGTATGCACCGCGAGACTCACTGTTGTTCACGTACCTTCCCCATATCCTTGTTTCCGTTGGGGTGGTGTTTATGCTGCTTCTGCTGATCTGGTTTTGGAACATCCGACTCCGGCATGTGGTTCGTGAACGGACTGGGGATCTGGAAAAGAGTGAGGAACGCTTGAAGAGCATTTTTGAATCCATTCCAAGTCCCATCGTATTGTATAACACCGAAGGTCATCCGCTGTATCTGAATCCCGCATTTACAGAACTCTTTCTCTGGTCCCTCGACGAGCTAAAGGGGCGGCGCATTCCATTTGTACCTGACGATCAAAAAGATCTGTCCGCGAGAAAGGTAGGAGAAGTATACAGGACCGGTAAAGTTGTGAAATATGAAACCAAAAGACTTACCAAACAGGGCGATGTACTTGACGTTATTGTGAGCGGTGCGTTTGTCACCGGGCCTGATGGAGATCCCGTGGAGATGGTAGCCATTCTGACGGAAATCACCGGCCTCAAGCAGGCTGAGGAGGCGCTACAGGAGAGTGAGGAAAAATATCGCCTTTTGATAGAAAACGCCACCGATGCCATCTTTATTGCCCAAGATGAGATATTGAAATTCACCAATCCCAAAGCCGAAGAGATGACAGGATACTCTGCAGAGGAATTGGGCAAAATCCCCTTTCTTGATCTTATTCATCCTGAGGACAGAGATATGGTCCTTGAAAGGCACATGAAAAGACTAAAAGGCGAAGAAATTCCCGGGATTCATTCTTTTAGGATTTTCAACAGGTCCGGGGAAGAACTATTGGTAGAGCTCAATGCAGTTGTAATAAGCTGGGAAGGGAGACCTGCTACCCTCAATTTTCTAAGGGACATTACAGCACAACAGAGACTTGAAGCCAAACTCCAACAGGCCCAGAAGATGGAGGCCATCGGAACACTTGCTGGAGGTATCGCCCATGACTTTAACAACCTGCTCATGGCCATCCAGGGACGCGCCTCTATAATGCTGATGAATAAGGATTCTTCACATCCTGATTTTGGACACCTGAGGGGGATAGAGGGTCATGTTGAGAGTGCCGCAGACCTTACCAAACAGCTCTTAGGCTTTGCGAGAGGTGGAAAATATGAGGTCAAGCCAACCGATTTAAATGAACTGATCAAGAAAGAAAGCCGAATGTTTGGCCGCACAAAGAAAGAGATAACTATACATGGAACATACGAGGAAAATCTTTGGTCTGTGGAGGTCGACCGGGGACAGATTGAGCAAGTGCTATTGAATCTTTATGTCAATGCTTGGCAGGCAATGCCAGAGGGTGGCAACCTATATTTGGAAACAGAGAATGTGACCATTGACGAGAGCTATGTAAAAGCGTTTTCTATTGAACCCGGGAGATATGTAAAAATATCCGTTACTGACACAGGCGTCGGAATGGATAAAGCAACCCGGGAAAGGATATTTGATCCGTTCTTTACCACCAAAGAGATGGGTAGAGGCACCGGTTTGGGCTTGGCCTCCGTCTATGGAATAATCAAGAATCACGGTGGCTTCATCAATGTTTACAGCAAAAAAGGTGAGGGCGCCGCCTTCAATATTTATCTGCCTGCTTCTGAAAAGGAGGTCATCGAAGAGGAGAAGTTAGCCGGTGGCATATTAAGGGGATCTGAGACTGTCCTTTTAGTAGACGATGAGGATATGATAATTGAAGTTGCCGAGGAACTTTTTGAGCAGTTGGGTTACAAAGTCTTGATAGCGAGAAGCGGAAAAGAGGCCGTTGAAATATATGAGAAAAACAAGGAGCGGATTGATATGGTGATTCTGGATATGATCATGCCGGATATGAGTGGGAGTGTGACTTATGACATGATGAAAGAGATCGATCCTGATATAAAAGTGCTTCTTTCGAGTGGATATAGCATCAATGGTCAAGCGGCCGAGATATTGGATCGAGGTTGCAATGGTTTTATTCAGAAGCCTTTCAAGATGAAGGAGTTATCACAAAAATTGAGAGAGATTTTGGACGAGAAATAGGCCAAGAAATGTGGTTATTTCTGCCAAGGTCCGATTCAGACTTTCCTCATTCATCACAGCATGGGAAGTTTTTCAGAAAAACAGAAACTTATCTCTGGCAGTCCTAACCTGTTGCGTGAGGGTAGACAGATGTGGGAGTAGACCAACTCGACGCCATCCTTGAATTCGATAGAAAAAGAGAAATGTGCGGGGGCCATTCGGTCCCTTAGTCGGAAGGAATTGTTTATGGAGATCAGGTTTTCTTTTGAGGAGCTGGAAATTCAAAAGTCTGTTCGGAAATTCGTTAAGAACGACCTTTTGCCTATCTCGCGGGAAGTGGATGAAAAATGGGTGATCCCTGATCACGTCAGGGAAAAGCTCCTTTCCATGGGCATTCTCAAAACACCCTTCCCCGAGGAGTGGGGTGGAGTGGGGGGAACGTTTACGGGGATGATCATTGCTCTGAAAGAGCTCTCCTATGCGTCCTTGGTGCCTGCCTGGATCCTGTTTGAAAACTTCATGTTGGCATACCCCATGTCCCTATATGGGTCTGACTTCTTGAAGGCTACTTATCTTGACCCCCTTCTTTCCCTAAGAAGCATCGGGGCCCTGGCCTTTACTGAACCTGATACCGGATCAGATCCCTTACAGCTCAAGACGTCGGCAAAGAAGGTTGACGGCGGATGGTTGATAAACGGCTCAAAACGTTTCATCACCAATTCAGGCATATGTGATCATATGATCCTTTTCGCAAAGGCAGGAAATAGCGTGGCTGCCTTCCTGGTGGAATCAAAAGGAAAGGGGTATAAGGTGGGAAAAAGAGAGTCATTTATCCATGCAAACGGCTTTGACAATGGCGATCTCTATCTTGAGGACTACTTTGCCCCGGACGAACATGTTATAGGCAACACGGATCAGGGGTTCGAGATCCTGTTGAAGACCGAGACCTTGGGGAAAATCGCGTTTTCTGCTTTTTTTGTTGGGATAGCAGAAAGAGCCATCGACCTGTCTGTCAACTATGCCAATACGAAGACCCACAGGGGGAAGTCTATCGGGCACAGGTTCCAGATGACACAGGTAAAACTTGCCAGGATGATGTCAAAAATCGAGGCTATGAGGGCGTATCTTTTTCAGGTCTGCTCCATGGTGGATCAGGGAAAAGATGTCCTCTTTGAGGCAGCCGCCCTGAAACTGTTTGTCGCAAGCGAAATCAAAGAGATTACCTCTGATGCCATGGAGATTCATGGTGCCTATGGACTCAGCAATGAGTATGAGGTGGCAGGTCTATACCAAGCGGCAATCAGTGCCCAGGTGGTCATGGGGAGCCTTGACATCCAGCGGGTTATTATTGCCAAGGGGGCTCTCAGCAGGGGGGTATCAGGGGTTTAGGGGGGCGGTGGCCAACAATTTCCTCAAGTGGCGGGGCCTTATATGGCCCTGCCACTTGAGGAGTGGTTTAGGATTATTAGAGACCTTTGAAATTTGATCTTGACTCCCGTTGAAGCGGGAAACGTTTTTCAAAGGTCTCGATTGATTGACGTCTAATACATGGGTGTCAATTCAACCCTCCGGTTCAAAGCCCTACCTGCCTCTGTTGCGTTAGTGGCAATAGGCTTAGTGAAACCGTAGCCTATGGTAGAAAGCCTATTCGTATTGATTCCAGCCTTCACAAGATATGCCATTACAGAGCTAGCGCGTCTTTCCGAAAGTCCCATATTGTATTTCGCAGTCCCAATATTGTCCGTATTCCCCTCAATTCGAATTTTCAACGAGGGATCCTTGTTCAGGACCTTTACAACTGCATCCAGTTCAGCGTAAAAGCGGGCCTTTATATCAGACTTGTCAAAATCGAAGAAAACGTCACCGAGCACCCAACAACCTCTATAATCCACTTTCGCACCCTTGGGTGTTCTGGGGCATCGATCATCCTTATTGCAGACGCCATCGCCATCATCATCTGGGCACGGGGCAGGCTTGGCAACTACTACAACCTCCTCAACGACTTCAACTTTTTCAACCTTTTTCAGGAAGATTTTCTCAACAAAGCCGGCCATACCCGCGCTGGACGCGATTTGGTCAGCATTTGTGGCAAATCCGCACTGACCCTCTTGTGCAACCTGCTCAAGAAGCTTTTTGGCCTCGGGATCCTTGCCGATCTGCACCGTATATATGCAGATTCTATTGCCATACTGGCCTTTCAGACTTGTCGCAGCCTTTCGTACTGCGTCATAGTTCATAACCTCTTGATTTGCATCGGTAAAAATAATAACTGCTATGTCGCCTTTTGCAGATTTCAAATCCTGGGCTGCCGCATCAAGGGCGAGATTAAGAGGGCTGTCCCCAACACTAAATCCGACCTTGTTCAGACCTCCATCAAGGCCCATTTTTGAATATGCCGCTGGCCCCCACATAAGTTCGGTGAAGCTGCTGGAAAAAACGGCTATTCGGCCAAAAACCCTGAGAGAGCCGGTTAGCATGAGGTCGGGAATAGTACTATTCATCCGGCTCACCATATCTTTGGCGTAATCCAACTTTTTCTGCCCTTTATAAGATTCACCCATGGACCCCGACTTATCCAGGATAACTACGAAATTATCCACTTTCTGCGCATAGTCGCCCCCCTGTACCATCGGGTTGAGATCAAGGGCGTGGAACGTTGAAACTGCTTTTGGGGTAGCGCAACCGATCAGCAACAAACCCACAGCTACAAACAAAATCACCTTTAAATTGCTAATTTTCATCATCTTTTCCCCTCCTAATTGCATTAATTCAGGTCAGATTGAAATAAACCACCAACCTCTCATTCCACAGATTGATCCTTTACCACCCCCTTTCGTGATTTTTTATTATTTCGTACACCCGGCGAAAACAATCAACTTTAACCGCTTTCTCCAAATGGTTGATCCAAACCTCGTTAAGCGGTTAAGTCCCACTATGTGAATATTTGTTAAACTCAACCCCGCCCCAGGCGGGACTCGACTATTTGATAATCTCTATGATCATGGTAAATAGATGGTTGTCCACCGTATCGTGAAAGGCAGTATACTCCTTTTTTTCCATAAGGGCAAGACTTCTGTTTCGCCCGACACCCTTTATTTCTACTTTTTCCCAGGATTGGGCAAGATTTATGCCGAAGGCCTTGGACATGGCCTCTTTGATGCTCCAGATCCTGACGGAGGCCTCTATTTCTCCAAGCGATGATTTTACAGCCAATAATTCCTCCCTCTCTTTCATATAGAGTCGCCGGGATTTGGGCGCCTTTTCCGAGATCTCCTCAACGTCAACCCCCACCTTTGTTTTAGCGGCAACGGCAACGGCAAACCTGCTGTCATGAGAGACCGAGCAGAAAAAAATGTCTCTTCCATCGGTCAGGGGAGAACAGGGACGAATCCGATCAGGGGAAATGGTTATGATGGATGATGCAGGGGTGTCTCTATCATTTCCGGATAGTTTCCTGGAGAGGGTCTTACAGCATAGTCGCGAGCCGAGATAGCTCTTCTTTCTTTTATCCCCCAACGGCTCATATCGGTCAAGTTCGGAATCTGAAAGCGCCTTTACCGCGGTCTCGTTTATTGTCTTGAGTTCGATTACCGAAATGGCGTCACAGTGCGCCTTCAAGGATGGAAGCGCTTGATATTGAGTCCCTTCTAAAAGCCATTGAGGCGGCTTCATTCTGCCGCCACTCACATCCTCCATCAGGACGTCCAATGCGGCTTCATAGAAAACGCTATCCTGGCCGTAGATCCATATGTCAAAGAGAAGTGGTGCTGGATAGCCCTCTTTTGGGATAATTCTCGCAATATAGGTGGCCCCGGGGCGCGTTTGCTTGAATACGCGCCTTATCCCACAACCTACGGGGAAACCGACGATCCCCTTATAACGCTGTCCCCAGGCACAGGCAACGTGTAAGGCTGAATCAAGGGGGAAGGGGGATCCTAACGGATCTGATGGCGCGCCATTGTCTGGCGCATAAACGGACGCGATGGCGCCTTGTTCAGAGACCGTCAAGGTCTCTCTCACATTGTGGTAGGCCGGGCCAAAAGGGACAAGCTCGCCATAAAGCCTGTCAGGTGAAATATCAATCCCTATCCCTTCCAAGGCAGACACCTTGTCCAATAGCGGGGGAGCAGGTTCTTGAGGATTATTAGAAAATCTTAGGGATACATGCTCTTTTGTCCGTGTGATGGGCCCCTTTTTTGACCTGGTTTTTGTGATGAGCCTTGAGATTACGCTGCCATCTTCATGGACCTCTATTTCATTGAATGCGTTTATCAGGGCAACGCGAGGGTTAATGTATAAAAATTTGTCAAACCTTGCATCAAGAATTGTGTCTATTCCAATGTCCGGCAGATAGCCTAATGTCGATGCCGCCAATAATTGTATGGCTTCTACGGCAGGGAGAACCGCTTTCCCCTCAAACTGATGATCCATCAGGTAGGGATGGATTTCAATCTTCAGAGGCAGCCGCACCTTTTCTGCTATTTTGGGAAGATCTTCCATAAATGGCGTGTCTTTTCGTCGATTGCTACAGGTACGCCGGATGAGTTAATAGAGCAATGTCTGGTGAATCCTTTACATACAATATCTTCAGTCTCTTCGTGGGTGATGACATAGTCGAACCGGAGCCGGACTCGCTCAAGTTTTGCAGGGTGTGTATATATCCACATCGGGTCATCGTAACGCAAGGGGGTGTGGTACTTAACGCCAATCTCAATGATCGGGTATATAAGCCCGTCTTCTTCAATTTGCCGGTATGTGTAAGCCGTGTCACGCATCAGGGAGGCCCTGGCAAATTCGAAATATCGAAGGTAGTTGGAGTGGTATACGATCTGCGATCGATCCGTATCAGCATAGAGAACACGGTTTCTGCACCTGTGCCAGACCAGTCCACCGGTCTTGTCTCTCACATATCGGTCATCGCCGGCAAGGGGTTCAGGGATAAAAGGTTTCGGTCTCATATCATATTCCCCTAAAGACCACGCAGCAGTTGGTCCCGCCAAATCCAAATGCGTTGGAAAGAAGGATATCATAGGTCATCTTCCTGACCCTGTTTGGGACAACGTCAATATCATCCAGTTCGGGATCCGGCAGATGGTTGACTGTTGGAAGCACAAGACCCTTTTGCATCGCCTCTATGCTGAGAGCGGCTTCTATGGCAGAGGCAGCCCCCAAGGTATGCCCTATCTGGGATTTAGTGGAAGATACGGGTATCTTTTCCAACTGACTCCCGAACACCTCTCTAAGACAGTCGATTTCCATGCTGTCGCCTCTCGATGTCGATGTCCCATGGGCGTTTACATATTGAATATCCCCAGGGGCTAATCCCGCATCGTCAATTGCCTCCTCTATCGATCGGACAACCGTCTCCGTATTAGGCCTTGTAAAGTGAAAAGCGTCTGATGTCCAGCCAATACCTAAGACCTCGGCCTTTGGGACAAGTCCATAGGTCGCGAGCATATCTTCGGCAGCGAGGACAAGCACTCCACCCCCTTCGGAAAGGACAAATCCCTTTCTATCGATGCTGAAAGGGCGTGAGGCCAGGGACGGATCATCATATGCGCGGTCCCCGGGAAGGATCTTGATGGTGGCATTCATGTTCTCGAACCCATGAATGATCTCGGGAATAATGCAGGTTTCAGCGCCTCCCGCAAGGACAAAGTCGCAATCCCCGTCGCGTATCATTCTTGACCCGATTCCGACCGCATGGTTGCCGGAGGCGCAGGCACCCTGGGGGGAGAAGACCGGTCCTGTAAACCCCAACAGCATCCCGGCCTTGCCCGAGGGGAGGTTGGCGCATAGATTCGGGAGGAGGTACGGGCTCACCTTCAGGGGGCCATTGTCGAGATAATTATTCATTGCAATACGAAAGGCATCTGTTCCGTTCAGGGCCGATCCGATAAGGCAGGCGGTTCTTGGCCCGGTATCTTTATCAATGCGGAGGCCTGAGTTTTCAATCGCCTCCCTGCACACGGCTGATGTCAGAAGGACGAACCCGGCATTCCAGTTGTACGCCTCTTTGGCATCAACAAAATCAAGGTCCAAGGGATCCCATTCTGGGATCTCCCCCACCACATTGCAGAGGGAATCGACCCGGCACCGGGTTACTTTTCCAAAACCCGTTTCACCCTTGACTGCGCGTTCCCAACTCTCAGCGAATGTTTTCCCGAGGGGGGTTGCTGCGCCATATCCGATAACAAATACCCGTCTGTTTTTTGGCGCCTTCACCTTCTTACCCTACCCTTTGAAAAACCACGCACGAGTTACAGCCTCCAAAACCGAATGAATTTTTTAATATAAACTCCTGGCTCATATCACGCGCCCCCTCTGAAACGCAATCCAATTCGATCTCCGGGTCCGGAGTATGGTTAATGGTGGGAAGCAAAGTGTTGTTGAGCATCCCTTCAATGGTGAATATCGATTCGATTGCGCTTGATGCCCCCATGGCATGACCTATGAGAGATTTGTTTGCTGAAACCGGTGGAATATGGTCACCAAAAACCGCTTTCAACGCGTCAAATTCGACCTTGTCACCCACCCTTGTTGAAGTGGCATGCGCATTTATGGCATCAATATCAAAAGGTTTTATGCAGGCATCCTCAATGCTTTCAGAAATACAGCGCCTTACCGTCTCGGGGTTTGGCGCTACAAAGTGATATGCGTCTGAGGTCATGCCCCAACCAGCCATTTCGATTTCGTAATTTAAACCATGGGCCCTGGCAAAGTCTCTTGTTGCGATGATGATGCTGCCAGCGCCTTCAGATATTACGAATCCTCTTCTGTCAATGGAGAATGGACGGCTCACCTCTGCCGGAGGGTCCGGATCATGGCCCTCCTTGGGTCTGTAAGCGCCGTTCATAGTTGCAAAACCGGCCACAATCGGTTCAACCAAGGCGAAATCCACGGCACCACATATGACAACGTCGGCCCTCCCCTGCTCTAAAAGCATTGCCCCGACAATCATCGATGTCAAACCCGTTGCACAAGCTGTAACGGTGGACATAATAGGGCCGGTGGTCTTGGTTAAGATGGATACCTTTCCTCCCACCATGTTTATGCAGGAGTTAGGATTTGTAAAGGGGTGCGGCATCTTCCCCTCCGAAATCATTCGCCTGTCTGCCTCAAGAACCGCGTCCTGTCCCCCCACCGCAGAACTGAAGGTGATCGCCACTCTCGGTGACAGATCAGGGGTTATCACCACCCCGCTCTTTTCAAGGGCGCGATGCACAACCAGCATGGCATACTTGAAAATAGGGGATGTCCAGTGGGCCAGGTTGCGAGGGGAGAGGAACGGATAGGGGGTCGTGTCTATATCCTCTACCTGCCCGGCAATATGGACCGGAAACCCTTCTCCAACAGGGAAACGTGTGAGATGACCGATCCCGCTTTCACCCTTGACAGACCGGTTCCATTGAGTTTCCATGTCGATCCCGAGGGGTGAGACCGCATCATATCCTAAGATTACTGCCTTTCTCGAATTCTTGGGCATAGTTTTGACTCTAAAATCCGCTATTTTCTCACAGAGTGCACAGAGTACACGGAGAAAAACAGAAGCAATAGTTCATAATCATACTCTTTTACAGCCAGCCTGGAGATTTTTGATTATGAGTAAGATTATGATTATCAGTAAGAAAATAATCTAAATGGCCGGCACTCCTTTAATGCTGGGAAGCCTGACTGTTAAAGAAACTTCGGGTGAGAAAAGGCCGGGGTGGAATTACCAAGGAATAAATTGATAAAGTTTTGCGAACATTTCGTAGACCTCAATCCAGTTTTTTAGGTCCTGTTCGGAACGTATGTGCGCCCTCTTGTTTACCATTACCCAGCTCATGTGGGCGGCCCCATCCTTGCAGGTAGAGCAATCTCGTGTTTCGGATGTACAGCACCGATGCATTGTCTTTAGATCCGACGCCCAGCGGATAAAGCCGATAAGACGTTTAGGCCTTGGATTTCTCCTGTCTATCGGCTCGGTCACAGACGGGCATTCGTCCCAGCCAAACTGACGGTTGAACATTTTTCCTGTGGTAATAATTTTGTGGTAATATCGGGAGGATATAACCGTATCCGGATATTTATCGAGCATATCATCCATTTCAGCCCTGATATCAACCAGCTCCTCATCTGTCCAAAAAAAATCCTCAACGCCTTCATCATTTGAGAGCAATTGCATATGGATCTTTAAGCCGACGTCTTTTATCCTCTTTACAATTCGCTCCGTCTTTCCGATCTGTTTGGGGGTAATCGTATAAAGGTAATAGGCATAGGGATCGCCTTCATAATTCCTGCTTGAAACGGCAAAGGTGTCCTTCCCCCTGAGGAGCTTCTCGTCTTCTTCATCGCCCCACAGGGAAATGCCGACAGTCATATGGGGAAACCTGTCCCTCGGGACCTTGATCAGGCCGTTTGTCGCGCAAAACGTGGATAATCGGCTATAGAAGGCCTCCACCCTGTCAAGGCAGATGGTGGGCTCTCCGCCAATCAGGATGGCGAGGTTTACACCCCGTTCCTTTTCCCTGTCAACAAACTCTTCCCATTTTTTCAGGTCCATCTCCTCTTTTGCCACCTTGTCTTCATCAGAGGAAAAAAAGAAGCAGCCTTTGCAGCGGAGATTGCATCGATTTGTCACATCATATATTGAACTCCTGATATTCAACTTGGAGATCGATTTATATCGTTTATGCCACTCTTCATTTAATAATGAGCTGACTGTCTTCATTTACAAAACTCCTTGGAACCCCGGTTTCCCCGGGCGTTATATGGGTGCATCATAATCGTAATCGCAATCGTAATCATAATCGTGTTGAGTAAGATTACGATTAAGAAAGAGGAAAGCTATCTGATCCCTTAACCGTTCACGGAACGGTGAAATTAGAAAATTGAAATTGGAAATTTGGCTTTCATGCTCTTGTCTCGTTGATGAATGCATTCAATTTTGGGCCAGATCTTGCCAATTTTCAATTTAAGCCGTATTCAAGCCGTAACCGGCCATATTTCTTCTGCCGGTTTGTAGGTGCCAAACTCGTAAACTTGTTTCATTTCTCCCCAATTTCCAATTTCCAATTTCCAATTTCAAGCTGTTAGCGGCTACCGAAAAAGCTCGTGGCCCGGGGGCGCAACCATGTGATCACATAGATTTTCACCTTTTTCATATCCCATGACCCATATAGAAAGATAATTGTCAACATAGTCAAGCCAGGACTTGAATTCATCGGGCTCAGTTGCATGGCGGAATAATCTTGCAGTAACAACTGCGCTTCCAGCCGCGTAATGTCTGCAGTCACTGCAGTCCGTATCAGGCACGCAGCAGGCAACATCCCTGTCCCATGTAAGATCGGTTCGATATTGCCTGAAAGATCGACCAAGACCTATGGCCTGAGAGAGATTCATTCTGGGGTATGAGCAGGAGTAAAGATCGTGAAGTCCGCGGCTGTGGGTATGGGCAACGGTATTATAGAGGGAAAAAAGCACGTTTTCAGGATATGCCGAGAGGAGGTCCGTAAGGGTCTTACGGGTATGCATAAGGGATTCTTCAGTATGGCGGAGGGGACCGCCATAGCCAACAGGCGCGGAGAAGATGTTGAAGGTTATCTTGCATCCATGTTTTGCGAGAAGCTCCGTCACCTCGTGAACTTCATCAATATTACCACTGGTAAAGGTATATACAAATACTGCCCGCTCATCGCCCTTATAGTTTTCTATCTGGTTGAGCAGCATCCCCCTGGCCCCTCTGATCCTAAGGCTTGTTTCGTCGTTTCCCCAGACCGAGATATGGATTTTGTAGCCGACTGAAACCGGTATGTGCTTCAGGCCATTGGATGCAATGGCGCCGAGAGGGATCACCCCAAAGCAGACTTCACACAGTTCCGGGACTAAGGATGGTTCCGCACCGGCGAGAACAACATAGGTGATACCCCTTGATTTTTCCTGTTCCATAAGTGTATGCCATGCGACCGGGTCTCCATTCTCTTTGGCAAACTGCTTTTCACCCGCATAGTAATAGCACCCCTCACATCGGATATTACACCGGTTGGTCATATCATAGGTCGATTCACGCAAGAAGAAATATTTACGGACCTTTTCCCACCTTTTTCCTGTTTCATGATCTGCTATAATGTCAGAGAATTTCCATTTTTTCCCGGATTGGCCCTGATCTCTGCTACCATCACTTCTATTTTGTAAATCCATTTTCGTAACCGTTCACAGGTTCAGGGTTCAACGTTCAGGGTTAAGGGCAGGGAAGGCATTGAAGACTCGAAGTCCTCGCAAAAATGCTCATTTTTCAAAGTAATTGCCAATTTGGCTATAAATCTTGGATCAGGCCTGACGAAGCTGACACTTTTCTCGTAAATTCGCATTCCAAAGCCAGTCCGTGGACGAGAATGGGACCTTGAACCTCTGAACCCTTGAACCCCTGAACCCAAGACTCTACATCCTTTCCTGCACATATTCAGCGATAAATCGAATCGTTGTCAGCTTCGGGTAATCATCTTCATCGATTCTTATCCCGTATTCATCTTGAACAACAAGGGCGACGGTTGCAAGATCCATACTGTCAATGCCTACCTCATCAACGAGGTCGATCTCGGGATCAAAGGCTTCCGCCGTAACATCTTCAAGCTTAAGCTCGTTGATCATGATTTCTGCAATACGGATGGTGATATTTGATAGATCCTTTGCCACAGTTATTTTCCCCCTTACCCGTCTAACTCCTCGACCATAAGGATGCCATTACTCACTAATTCTCCGTTGACCATTATGCGAAAGAGATATGATAAAACATCCTTTTTATGAGGAGCAACAGTTATTCTCAGTTTTTCATCAGGTCTAATCACCTGTTTAAATCTTACTCTTTTAAGGCCTGAAATCCTCAGGCTTTTTCGATTGAGTCTTTTGATTGCATCCAGGGCCATTTCGAGTTGTGCGACCCCCGGAAGAATGGGCTCGCCCGGAAAATGCCCTGAAAACCAGGGTGAATCAGGACTGACTTCAGCTTCCATGACCATTTCATTTGAAGAAAGAATGTCAGCACTTGTTATAGAATACCATTTCATGGGAAGTGCCTAAAGTTTAAAGTAAGCTAAAATGCCTAAAGTTTTTTTTGCTATCTGATCAGATATTCCCATAGAGGACCTGAATGTCCGCGGCTGTACATCCTGGAGATTATCTTGGCCATGGCCTCGCCTCCTGAGCCCACAACCCAATTGGCGCGACCATCTGCGTATTCTTCGACCTTCTGCATGATCTCATCGCTGCTTATTGACGCGGGTTTGTAGAAAACAGGCTCTAATATGCTCTGAGACCTTGATATCTGACCCTCCGCCACAGCAATGTCATAAAGAGCAGTATGCGGATAAATGCGCAGAGCGCAAAAAAAAAGAGGACGCTTTTATTCAGCATGGCGATATTCGAAAGCGTCTCATTCAACGAGTCCTCGTCCTCACCAGGGCCACCGAGCAGGAAGTAATGGGCAACAAACAGTCCTGCTTCAATAGCGGCCGTATGGGCATTGAAAATATGCTTTGTGCCAAAGGGTTTTTTGTATGTTTTCAGCATATTACCGGATAAAGATTCAGTTCCGAACTCAACATGTGAAAGACCGGCATCAGCCATTAACCTGAAATATCCTTCAGGCGGGTTTGTGGGCGCAAAAAAGGCCCCCCACGGAATGGAGACACCGGCGTTTTTGAAGGCACGTGCCACCTTGATGCTGTGGGAATAATCGGAGTTAAATACTGAATCCGTGACAAAAAAATATTTTGCCCCGGAGTTCTGAAGGCGCAGCGCGTTATTCGCCGCATCTTCAGGGGGGATAAGCCGTAGATGGCTTCCCTCAATGCGCGGATATGTACAATAGATACACCGGAATGTACAGCCCCGCTTTGTCTGAAGATTGAGCATCCCGCCGTTTTTCAGATAATATTTTGTGCGGGAGATATCGGGTACATAATTCAAGGCAAATGACCTGTCAAAGGGGTCAGGAATCGATTTTTTTTCGGATAGGGTCATGATTCCGGGAATTCGAGAGACATCTTCCTGCTTTTCCATGGCCCTCAAAAGGTGCGCGAACCGTTCTCCCTCGCCTATTATTCCGTAATCTGCCCCCAGGGCTTCCATAACTTCTGCGGGGAACAGGGTAAAACCGCTTCCCCCCAGGACCAGCGGAGCCTTGGAATGCTCCCTGACAGCCTTTACATACTGCCGATATTCACTGATAAAACCTTTCCTGTTCACGCTGTCGGCGTTATCTATATTTCGCAATGAGATACCGATAATATCAGGTGAAAAATTGTCTATCTCTTCCCCTAATGAGCCATGCTCTCCGAGGCTGTTAATGTCCACAATCTTTATCTCATGATCTGCCGCTATTGCATCAGCCACGTAATCAAGACCCAGGGGATATACTGGATAAGGGGTCGTGAGTGTGTTTGCTGAAATGAGAAATACCTTCATGATTTAGACCTAAGTGATCACTTCAACGGCTGTTACAAATTTTCCAAGGCCTATAATCAAGATGCCTTTTCCATTCAGGGAAGAAGATTTTTTCCCGCAAAGACCTTCGGGGATTTTTCCTTCCCTGGCAAAACAGACAGCAAGGACTGCGGCAACTGCCGATGCCGAGGCAAATTCACCCGTAAGCCGCCTGTAGTCGATGACCGGACCTCCAAAACCCGAGCCTTCTAAGAATTGAGACAGTTGATCTCTCCCCCTCTCTCGAAGTGATCCGGGTATGCCCGCAAGAAGCGCTCCATATTTACTCTTAATTTTAGCCGGGCCGCCGAGGCTATCTATGAGAGATAAAATAATAGAGGGATTGCCCTTTGAATATTCAAAGAATGTAGGGAGTAGCCTCAGGCCGGAAGGAGTGTCCGCCCGTCTTAAACAGATGGCCCCTCCTCCATCTGAGGGGGTCTGGTCTCCCGATACAGAGTCGTCAAAGAGGCCGGACAGTATCTCGTGTGACTCGTCAGCCCCCACTACAAGTATTAAGTCATCACGTTCTTTGGTCAGGAGACTTGCTGTCATCAAAGATTGTTCAAAGGAATAATCCCCTCCAGTGGTCGTGATATTGGAGC
>Ga0307424_1000368_pt1 | contig 24008 bp, 27 predicted proteins | sample SalMarWE160320MG_FD_202157 | JGI IMG/M metagenome (GOLD analysis project Ga0307424, IMG submission 202157) | Salt marsh sediment microbial communities from the Plum Island Ecosystem LTER, Massachusetts, United States - WE1603-20 | ecosystem: Environmental > Aquatic > Marine > Intertidal zone >... | reverse complement strand
ACAAGTATAATCCTTAGTTAAATCACCATTTGGGCATATTGGGCATGCAATACATTTTTTTATTTTCTTTTCTGTAATATCTACAACTTGAATTTCACAATTCCTAAAACTTTTTAGCAATGCTTCATCAAGAGTATCAGTTGTTACTTTAACAAAAGTTATTTTTGGTATTTCATTACATAATTCAGCTTTGACTAATTTAGCTAATTTGGCTACTTGAACTCCAGTCCCATGAGAAGTTTTAATTCCAAAATCATCATTAACAATAGCTGTCTTATTACCTGCCCAACCAGTTCCCCCATATTGTGCTGTAGGCGGTCCGTTTCCGGTTATCAGTGCTCCTTTACTTAGACAATCATATAGTGCATAAATATTAGTTGTTTCTTGTCCTCCATTTCTTTTAGCCCCAGAAGAAACTATTCCAACACCTTTTCCATCAAAATTCACACTCTTTATAAAACTATGTAAATTTGAACTTCTATCTCCAAAATATACTGGAGTAGATAAAACAACAGAATCAAATTCTGGAATTGTGTCTCCTGGATATATCAAATCAACATCGGCTCCTTCTTTATAAGCTCCATTCATAGCTGATAACAAAAGTGCTTGTGAGTTACTTATTTTTCCTTCATAACCTATTTCATAAATAGAAGAAAGAATATCTTCAGATTTTATAATTTTTTCAAATTGTTTATCGCTTATTCTTTTAAATCTAGGACTTGAAACAACCCCTATTACTTTCATTTTATTCTCCTTAACAAAACATTTTTTCAAAGAATTTCATCATAGTATTTATTACTGGTTTCTTTATATGCCTTCCATCAGCAATATATGGATTTCCAAAACCATATCTAACAAATTCAAATGATGGAAAATAGTAAACATTATTTTCACTAAAATTTTTTACAAAATTATTTGCAGCAACAGAAGAAACCGCTTTTGAATACACATTAGAAGTAACTACATCACAATCTTCGCGATATGTTGCTTGAAATGGAACAGGCGAAACTGTTACTATTAACTTACATTTTGGATTGAATTTATCTAAAATTGCTTTTATTTTTATTAAATCTAAAGTAACATCATTAGGTGTCATAACAAAAAATTCATAAATATCTGGAGAATATAAATGCATTGGAGGAACTCTCCAGAAAGTTGCTTTATCTCGTTTATCTCTCCAGACTTCAACTAATCCTAATGTTATTATTATAACCTCAGCATCTTCAATAGCTTTTCTTGATGCTTTATAATGAGATTGACGTTTTTGTTCATGAACTCCTTTTGGATAAATTATATTGCGCCTATATGGATCCTGCATTTTACCTTTTTCTCGTTCCCACCATTTAACTTTTGGATTAAACATTCCAAAACTATATTCAAATATTTGTCTTATTGATGCGCTATTAAAAACTATTCCCCAATTAGCTGAAAAATAACCAGAACCTTTTTCAGTAACTAAATAATTATATTTATGTGCTTTCAAATATCTAGCAATATTTTCTGCAAAACAACTCCCAATTGAAACTACTTTTGTATTCTTATTAACTAATTTAAGAGATGTTTGATTAAAGTAGAATTTAGATAGATCTGCTGGATACTTCTGAATTGCAAATTTTTTATAATCGCCAGATGGTTTTTTTGGTTTGGAATTTATAACATCTGGTCTATCTTTTATTGCCATTTCATTTTACCTCATTTCTAAATAATATTTACATGAATATGAAACTAAATGTATAACTGAAGGTCTATGCTTATCAATAAGTTTTATAAATTTTTGTTTTTGTTTTATTTCATTGCCAGAATAAATTTTGTTGACTGACTTCTTTTTTGTTTGAATACCCAGCTCTGTATAAGTTGCCTGAATAGTATTTGCTATTTTGCTTGTCAGTATATTATTTTCAACTGCATGATAACATTCATAATTTTTCTTTTGACCTTTTCTTATAATTTTTATAAATGATCGTGTAAAATCTTCTAATGAAAGAACTGAAATTTTTCCAACGGGGTGCCTAATTATTTTTTTGTTATAACCAGAATAAATCATTTTATTAAGAAAAAGTTGAGGGTTATTATAAGTTGCTAATCCGGGGTCTATTAATGTTAAAAGATTGCATAATCCAATGACATTGGATGTTTTAAATTCAGTTATTTTACATTCACTTTCTAATTTTTTCTTTGAATTATAATTAGTAGAAACTATAAGATGAGTGTCGGTTAATTTTAAAATATTGCTTAAAATCAAATTTATCTTAGATTGACCATCTGCCAGATTTATAATAAAATCAGGTCTATATTTTTTAACTAAATTTTTACAAACTTTAAAATCAGTTAAATCAGTTTTTTCTATATCAATTGAAAAATCAAAATATTCTTTTAGAATTTCAATTCGCTTTTTAAATGGAAATTGTGGTGTTATAGATTTCTTATTTTTAAAATCTTTGTCTATTGCAATTATGTTGCAGCCGCCAAATTTATAAACTAATTGACAAATAGTTGCCCATCCAACATATCCATTAGCTCCAAGAACCATAAATTTATTTCCAATTCTTGGTTTTTTTGCTTGATGATTTGCAGCAGATTTAATAATATTTTTATCTTTAATTTTATTTAGCCAGCTTTTGAATGGTTGATAACTTTTATAGATTACCATACTCCTTTTGCTCCAGTCTTTATACGATCACATAACAGTTTAGAATTATTATAAACTAAAAATCTTTTTGGTCTGGAATCAATTTTTCTTTTTTCTGACCAAAAATCAAATAATCTTCCACAATCAAAAGCACGTCCACCATTCTTTTTAACTTCATCACAATATATTTTTCCTAACAACCCAGCACCAATTAAAAATAAATCAAAGTTTTTAGCATTAGTTCTTATCAAGCCAATTGTTTTACTAAAGTGATTTCTAAAATGTTTTCTACCTCGTCCTCTTCCTGGAATATGACATCCCACTATTTCTTTAGCACCACTAACTTCTTTAACTTTATCTAATATACCAATTTTACTAGTAATACAAAAGATTCTTCTTCCTTTCATTATATCAAATAAATTGTACTCACCATCTACTATTGAAAAGTAATGAACAAAACAGCTACAATAATTTGTGTTTGTTATTCCAGCGCCTTCATGAATTTCTTTCCATTTTCTACCAAGGATTCCAAGATAGTTTGATCCTAATAATTTATACGCATCATATGAGTCACAATAATTAGCCCTATTAGCAGAAACAATAACTCGATTTACAACTTGTTTTCTTCTTTTAGTTGGTATTGTTAATTGACCTAAAATTGAATTTGATAATTTTTTTCCTTTATCTCCGCTCCATTTTCCATTGTCTATAATATCTGGGCAAGTAAATACACAAACAATACCATGAACAGCATCACCAAATCTAACAATAGAAAATGGTTTCTTTTTTACTATACACCTGTTTAGATCAGTTAAAATCTTTTTAGTAGAATTAACCTTAACAAGTGAATCCATTAACAACCTCCACAACTTTTTCTAGATCAGTATCTGTTAAACCGGGATAGTTTGGTAAACCAAACATTTTTCCAGAAAATCGTTCAGCGTTTTCCAAATATTGACCATCGTATAAATAATCTAAAACTGGTTGTTTATATAACGGTTCATTATATCTATATCTAAAACCAATTCCATTTTCTTTTAAATATTTAGAAAATTCTTTTGGTTTATCTGTATATACAGGCTGCCAAAAATAAACATCCTTTACATAGTTTTTTGATATAAATAAAACCAGATTCTTATTTGATATGTGATTTTGTAAAAACAAAGAATTTTCAATTCTTTTATCATTTAGTTTATTTAACTTAGTAAATTGAGCAAGCCCAATTGCTGCATTTAGTTCTGACATTCTATAATTATATCCAACGTACATATGTGTATTTCGATCAGTCATTCCATGACTTCTAATACATTTACAAAAAGAATATAATTCAAAATTATTTGTTGTTATCATCCCACCTTCAATCGTTGTCATATTTTTAGTGGAAAAAAATGAAAAGCAGCCAGCAAATCCAAATGAACCTACACATTTATGCTTATATTCTGCACCATGTGCTTGAGCACAATCTTCAATAACTGGAATATTATATTTATTTCCGATTTCAACTATTTTTTCAATTTCACATGGATGTCCATAAAAATGAACTGGTGCTATAGCAATAACGTCATCTGTTATTGCTTCTTCAATTAAGTCAGCATTAATATTACATCTGTCATCAACGTCAACAAATATTGGCTCTGCTCCAGTCATTAATCCAGCAGAAACTGTGGCAAAGAAACTCATTGGTGTTGTTATAAACTTTTTTCCTCTTGCCATAAGATAAAGATAAACCATATGCAATGCTGCAGTTCCTGAGTTACATGCAACTGCATATTTAGTTCCAATATAATTTGAAAACTGTTCTTCAAATATCTCAACTATTGGCCCTGATGTATAATTACCGCTTTTTAAAACATTTATAGCTGCATCTATTTCATCATTATCTATTACAGGTCTTGCGACTGGTATCATAAACATTCTCCTTATAAAAATTTTCTAAATTTTTTCGATTGTTTTGTTAATATAAATGACGTAGTTTTTCTGTTATAAGAAATTACATTATTAAATCTTTTAGCAACTTTTCTTCCTGCCCAAACATTCATAACTTGACCTATATCTATTCCTACAGAGCCATTATACTTTATAACGTTCAAATAACCTTTACCAAGCGCTCCTGCACCAACGAAAAACAAATCAACATCTGCTTTCTTTATCTCTTTTATAATTGTTTTATATTTGTTATAGTGTCCATTATTAAGTGCTGGTATTAAAATTAACTTAATTTTATGTTGTTTAAGATGTGTGGCTGCTTGTTTAAAACATGTAATAAGTCCAATTCTTCTTCCTTTAATTTCGTGTAATAAATTAATATCGTCTAGAAATAATAAATGACCAATTTCTGGACTACAAAAATTATCATTTATAATTTCAGCATTATCATAAATTTGTTTCCAGTTTTTTATAAGTTCGCTAGTACCTTTTGAAAATGATCTTTTCCAAAAATTTTCTGAATCGTACATTTCAAATGATGAAGTATAATTAGCATTATTACACGAATTTTTATACAAGTTCATTAACCACTTCTTTTTATCATATGGTATTCCACTTCTATCAAATTTTGGCCTATTTACTTTTTCTCTGGTCAAAGCGGATAATAATTTCAGATCACCATCGCCCAATCTCACTAATGAAAATGGTTCCCTTGATTCGATATGCTCAAGTATGTCATTAACTATATGCTCTAAATTATATAACATTAAATCTCCTAACAAAAATTATAGTAAATTTTATTAGTTTTCCAATCTTCAAATCCATCTTTTAATTTTTTATACATATCAACAATACCATCAGAAACTGTGATTAGTGGTTTATATTCAAGAATCCATTCAGCTTTTTCTGCTGAAACTTTATAATTTCTATCATCTTCTTTAATAGTAATATAATTTATTTCTGTATCTGATATTAATGAAGCAACTTTAGAACCTAATTCTTTTATACTTAAACTTTCTACACAAATATTAAACACTTCATGATTTATTTTTTTAACATCTTTATAATTAAGAACTTTAAAAAATGCTCTTGCAGCATCAAGACAATGAATAAAAGGACGAAATTGTGTTCCACCAAAAACTTCAATCTTACCAGTTTTTATTGCATTTATTGTAAATATATTTATAACCAGATCAAATCTCATTCGTATTGAAAAACCAAAAACTGTTGCTAATCTTAAAGCTGTTGCAACACCATTAAAATTCTCAAATAAAATTCTTTCAGAATCAATTTTAGTTTTTGCATATATAGACACTGGATTTAAATATGAACCTTCATTTAAAATAAAATTGCCAGGTGATGCTCCGTATACACTACAACTTGATGCAAATATAAGTCTCTTTACATTATAATAATTTGCTATATCAGCAATTAACCTTGTAGATAACGTATTGTTTAACCATGTATCATCTTCATTAACAGAGCAAGCTGGGTCTCCGACTAATCCTGCTAAGTGGATAATAGCATCAGCATCTTTTATGGACATAGCTAAATCAGAACTATTTCTTATATCACCAGTTATATGTCTGCAATTATCATCCATTATTAAATGCGAAGCATGTTCCCATCCAAACGTTTCATTATCTAGTATTGTTACTTTATAATTATTTGATAAAAGTAAAGAAACTAAATGTGTACCTATATATCCCAATCCTCCAAGCACAGTAACATTCATTGTTTTATTCTCCTAATATAAATCTTTACACATTTGTTTAATTGCTTCAGTAAGTGTACATTTAATTTCACCATTACATAATTCTTCTAAAAATCTTTTGTTATCAATTGTCATTTGATGTTCTTCATTTTCAACTCTTGGATTCGGGATATGAAGTACATCTACTGAAATCTTAAACTCTTGTTCACAATATTTTTTTATAGTATTAGCCAAATCTACTATTGAAATTTCTTTTTCTAGTTGATTATAGATCTTATATTGATTTGTTTCTGCTCCATTTTTAAAACAATTATATGTAGATTCTACCATATCAGTTAAAGAGATCATAGGTTTCTTTTGCAATCCTTTTCCATATACAGTAAGTTTTCGTTCTTTTAGCGCTTGTGAAACAAATCTATTTACAACAACCCCAAAATAAAAATCAACATCAAAACGAGTTTTATATTCTGGTTTAATCATTGTTAAATCAGTTGAAGTTCCACAAACTATAGACGTTCTAAGTTCGCTTATTGAAAGTTTAAATTGTCTATGACCCAACCATAAATTAGATGCATCATGTGCTCTACTCATATGATACCAACTACCGCCCATTGAAGGAAATGGTATTTCATCCTTATTAATTACAAGATTTCCTTCTGGAATATCAAAATCTGGTGCTCCATAAATACCTGTAGTGGTAGTTACAATAAGATGAATATTTGGGTTATGATCCTTTATTGCCCACATAATATTTCTAAGCATTTGGGTGTTGTTTGTTTGTGTAAAATTGCAATAGTTAATATCAATATTAGAATATGGTGCAGATGGTTGGGAAGCTAAATGAATTATAGTATCAGGATTATATGTTTCAATTATTGTTTTTATAGCTTGTGGCTGTTTTAGGTCTAAGAATTTAAATATAAATCTGTCACCATACATATCTTTAAGAAGACCTTCTCGATCAACCATATTTAAAATTGGTATTGCGCTTTTAGATCCAATATCCGTTACCCAACTTCTTCTATACCCATTATCTATTCCAATTACCTTATTACCTTTTCTTAATAATTTTAAAGTAAGAGGCCAACCACAATAACCATCTGAGCCAGTTACTATAACAGTTTTCATATTATTCCCCTTTATATATGTTTGGTTGATATATAGTATCCCAATAAATTCCGTCGACTACTGGTAATCTTTTAAATTTCTTTTTGCCGTTTGACATATTAATAATTCCAAGATAAGCTGTTATCTTTCTTTTTCTATATCCATCACTAGCAAAAATATAAGCTACATTATTATTTATTACCATTCCCCTCCACCAACCACGTTTACCAATTCTTATATTTTTATCTGGTTTTTGAGGAAATTGTTTATTTCGTAAATTACTAAATTTCAAAATTGTCGCATGACGAGTCCAAGTTAAATAAAAATCATCGCCATTAAAAATACCATCATGACAATCATAGTTTCTTTCTAACAATCTTTTACCACTTCCTAACTCAATAACTTCGCCTGAATTTAATCTTTGCTTCTTATCAAAACATGTAACTATTATTCTCTTATTATCAAACGAAATACAGTTTGGATGACAGGAATGTGGCTTTACTTTCATCATTTGGTTGTAATTTTTATTTATGTCTATATCTCTGTTCTCAAATAACTTATTAGTTTCAAAAACAAAAAATCTTTTATGAAATACAGGTTCTAACGGATTTTTAAATATTTCAATAGCATCTATTCCTGTATTAACTACATAGAGAAACTTTTTATAAACTTCAACATAATGTAAATCATTAAATGTATTATGTTCAAATTGTTTTTCATATTCCCATTTTTTAACATTAAAATAATGTAGATAAGACCAATCAGTTGCTATTAAATAATCACCAAATAGTTTTCCGCCTCTCCATCCGCATCGTTTCCATTTTTTCTCATGAACATATTGTTTAAGAATTTTATTTTCTTTAGGATCGTAGAGAATTACGCCACCCTTATTTTGATTGATTGACTCAACAGGTATTATAAATTTTAAATTAGATGCCATCTATATATTTCTTTCCTTCCTCTGTTAATCTAAACTCTAATTTATTTGTTAAACTTTGACGAATAAACTTATAAAATCTGGGGTGGAGATATTCATCAGTCCAATAATCAATTAAAAAACCAACATCTAATGAACGTCCACCATTCTCTTTAATCATCCCACTATAAAGTCTTCCAAGTTCACCAGCAGCCACAAACCAAAAATCATATTTTGTTGCTGTGTGTTTTATAATTCTTGTTACTTTTTTAAATGATTTATAGTAATGATTTTCATACTGACTAACTATTTCAACTATATCAATATTGTAGTTATATAAAACATGTTTTATTTCTGGTTTAGCAGTTATTATACAAATCTTTTTTCCATTCATAAAATTAAAGATATTTCTTTGTGTTGGAATATCCAGTGCTAATAAACAATTAATTTCTGGATTGCAATAGTTTTCATTATCAAATTCAGCATTACAATATAACTCTCTCCAATCTCTCATTTTCTTATCTGTTTTTTTAGTAATAGATTTTCCAGGATTTTTTATTCTGGGCCAAAATGAACCATCATAATATACTTCCGGAGTATCTATAATATCTGCTCGTCTTGCATAATATCCCCACATTTCCAACACTTCCACTGACATGTTTTGTGGAAGACCTTCCTTTCTATTTATGATTTGTAATTGTCTTTCTTCTTGGTTGAATATGGCGTGAAGAAATTTAAGTCCCCCATCACCAAACCGAATTAAACTAAATGGGGTTTTAAATGCTACTACTGATTCCATTTTTTCTAATATGTCTTTTCGTTTATAAAATTTCATTTTTCTAATAATCTAGCCATTTTCTTCATATTGTCTTTTCTATCGCCCATATTTAATATTGTTTGTCTAGATTTTTCCCCCATTCTTTTTCGTAATTCTGGAACTTTGCACAAATATTCTACATAAGATAAAAACGATTTAAAGTTATTATGTGCGACATATCCATTTTTTGCATGTTTAATATAGTCTTGAGTTCCACTCATTTCAGCATCCGTTGTAACAACTGGACATTTGGTAAGCATTACTTCTTGTGGAACTATATGTAATCCTTCTAAATATGAAGGAGACATAAAGATAGTTATTTCATTAAAAAAACAATTTTTTTCATCTATATCCGGTTGGCAAAGATATTTATCTATAATTGGATTATTTGGATTTTTGTTAGTTCCAAACATATATAATTTTATTGGATACTCTTTTTTTAATAGTTCTGCAACTCGTATAGCCCAATCACTTCGTTTTGTATTATGTTTAGTATGATACAACCCTCCCAAAATTAGTGTATATATATCTCGCTCTTCTGTTGGATAAAAGTTATTAAAATCATGTCCAGGTCTTATGATAGAAGATTTAACCCCGAATGATTTAAGTTTCTTTTGTAAACAAATACTATTTACTATTTTATTTGTTGGTGCTTGCAATACGTTATCAACAATCCATTTTTCACTACCTTGCCATAACTCCCATCCACGTATCCAGTGAAATTTCTTACCGCATCTTTTTGGAGCTTTACTAGTTGGTTGTACTGATTTATAACCTGTAGCAATAATTGCATCAGCGTCAGGAACTTTATTTATATTTCTAGCAATAATATGAGGTGTTTCTAGTTTGTTCCAGGTGTGTTGATTTTTCCCACTATCAATCATATAAACTTCATGCCCTAATTCTTGTAATGTATTTGCTGATTTGACTAACGTAAAACTTCCACCATTATTTCCTAAACCAACACCTCTTAAATCAAATAGTATTCTCACAATAATTTAATTCCTTCTGAAATTGTATTACATGATATTATTTTAGTTTTAAATGGGTTTGCAAGTTTAATATAATCGTTATCAAATTTAGTATCAAATGTAATAACAGGGGTTTTAAGTAACAATGATAAATAAGAAACATAACTATCAAATGAAGAATATATAAACTTGCATCGTCTTATTAATTCAATTAAACTTCCTACTGGTGTAAAGCCATTTAAAGAAATGGTAGAAAGATGTTCATAAAAATTATCATATACTATAGGGTAATAACCAGAATTTTGTATTTCTAAAATTAGCTTGTGATTTTTGCTTATATCAAAATTTATCAACACAAGATTATTTTTATTGATATACTCATTAACAATTATAGAATTTCTTTTTCTCGGTCTAAAATCATAGTTCATTTTATTTCTTGGAAATTGCCATTTCACTTTATAATGATGTTTAGAAATTTCTGGAAATATCTGTATTACTTTTCCGCCTTGAGATTTTTTTATATATTTTGCTAGAAGAGCAGTTGATAAAAGATTATAATATTTTACATTAAAATCTTCCATAGTAAAATAGATTTCTTTTTTATTTCCTGAATCTTTTGGTAACCTTAATGGTACAAGAATGTTAGCGTAATTTCCATATAAATCAAATCTAGATTGTCGAGTATATACAACAAGCGTGGTGTCTGGATTTGCTTTTTTTAGGTGAATTATATATGGTGCAAATCTAAAAAATTCCCAATATAATTCACCAATAAATGGTCCAGCTAAAATTATATCTTTAGGGGTTAATATCATCCACCGTATCCGTTGTTTTCAGTTTCTTATTCTCTTCTCTTAATTCATTAACTTCTTTTTGTAGTTTAGTAATTTCAGTTTCCATTCCATTCATAAAGTGTTGAATCCACCTTACTGGAAAATCTTGAAGAATTGGAAGGTATTCCATTTCCGTTAGAGTTTTCTTCATTTTAGTAATATTTCCTATGTTTGACTCAAGCCATGCGTTTTTCATTACTTTCTCCTTCATGCTTTTTTAAAAGCGCTTTCATTTTATTAAATAAATCACTGCTATTTATATTATATTTTCCATCAGAAATAAATGTTATTGGCGATTTATGAATATTATATGTTACTGTATGTAAAGATTTCTGACACCCAAATTCTAATACTTCTACTTTGTATAAGAGTGCAATATTTGGTATTGCTGATTGACTTCCACACACTAAACATGCTCTGCTCATAAGTGAAAGTAATAAACCAGCTCTAGAAGAATTCTTTCCTGTTTTTATTTTTCCTATATCATGAAATCTATTTTTACTATCAGGGATATATTCTCCATTGTTGCCACATATCACAAATGTAAATTTATTAATTATATTGTTATCATTATATATTAAATCATAAAATTCTTCCCATTTGCCCCAATTTCGTCTAAACCCTTTTCTAAATCTTGGTGCTAGTAATACAATTGGTTTGGTATCACTACCCAACATTTCATCAATTAATATATGATTTTCGTTTCTTGGAGAATACCTAAATAACAACTGATCTTTTCTGAATTGATTTTTATTAGCAAATTGCCTCTTATCAATTGCTGGATATAAATGCTTTATAATTTTAAAACGTTTAGAATATTGTTTTTTAAATACCTTTATTAAGTTCTGATATTCTTTTCCAGTAAAGCCATTTAATCTAAAACAGTTTGGTTGTAGATTCTTATAATCGCCTTCTATCTTTAAAGGTACAAGAATATCAGCATGTTTACCATAAAGATCAAATCTATCTTCTCTTGTATAAACTATGTACTTTATATTTTGATTTTTCATTACTTTGTATTTTAAATGAGGTAACAACGGTGCAAAACGTCCGCACTCCCAATAAAATTCTCCAATAAATGGTCCTAATAATATTGCACTTTCATTACCAGTCATTTGTTAAGTTTCTGTTATTGCAAATCTGATTAAAAAAATCATCAAAATCCATACTTGCTATTTTCTTTTCAGCATCTGCAAATTTAATTGTTTCCTCTTTATTTTTATTATTTCTATTTCTTGTAAGTTTATTACATACAGAACCAGCTTCTTTGCCACAATGAATTCCAAGTTTTTGATTTAAACCCATTATATATGGCTGTCCGCTAGTAGCTCTTTCCATCAGGCTCCAATAAAGCTGGTCATGTCGTTTATCATGTCCAACCAATTGTTTTAAATTGAGAAAACCAACATCTGTAAAAAAATTAGGTCTAACTGACCATAATCCTGAGCCACCAAGCTTTCCAACCTTCCCAACTATCTCTTTAGTTATTTTAATTTTTTGAGTTATTCCCTTAATACCACCAGGTCTCTGCCCAATAACTTTTATATTAGTCAGATTATTTTTATTAACATGTTTCCATGCAAGTTTTAATTTAACGTCCCATTCTGGGGTTACAATTATATCATTATCTAGCATAACTAAATAATCATATGTACTTTTTTTAGGATCCATTTCATGTTGATTTCCCCAAAAATTGCATGTAGATGCTTTTGAAAAAGCGTTAAATGTTGCTTCATTTTTTGTAAATGTAACTTGACTTATAACATTGTTCTCAAACAATTTATAAAAATATGCAAAATGTTGATCTAATAAATGATTAGTATTATTATTATAAACATAAATCTGGTGTGGGATTTTAGAATGAAGTTTTAAAGCTCGTATACACTTTTGTGTAATTGCTAATCTATTTCTGACAGTAAGAAATATTTTAATCATTTAAATAATTCCTCAATTTCAGGTATAATTTTTTCTATATCTATATTATCATAACATGGACTAAATTTATCTTTATGAGCTCTTGGACAAGGTCTTGGGCTATGAATAAAACATGGAGCACATTCCCTTTGAGCATCAATCCATTTACTTTTTGGATATGTTTTTAATCTTATCTTTCCAGGAAAAGGACCATAAATACCATAGCAAGCAACATCCATTGAAGCTGCAATATGATTCAAAGCAGAATCTGTTGCTATTACTCCTTTTGCTAAACTAATAAGAGCAATAGAATAATCTAGAGTTAATGAGTGTTTACAAAAGTTAAAAACTTTATCTTGATTTTTACATAACTTTATAAACTCATTAACATATACAGATTGTCTTGGGTTATCAGTAAGAACAATCTTATATCCCCTATCTGTTAATTCATCAACTATCTTAATCCAGAATTGAGGTCTGGGTGTTCTTATTGGAGAACTTGCTCGTAATTGCATAACAATAAAATCTTTTCCTTTAAGATTCCATTTATCTAACTTTTCTTTACAAAATTCAACTTTATCTTCTTTTGGTTCTTGTCTTGGGAGTAAATATTCATCTGGAAGACTTAACCCCATCCATTCAGAAAATAGATTATAAGCGTTTGCAGTTTCAGCTAATTTACATCTTTCAATAACACCCTCAAACAACGCGTGGTAATCAGATTCTATTAACACCTTTGCTGAAAATGGTAAATCTAGAACTTCATCTACACAGTCCCAAGTTTCAACCATTGACTGATATTGTGGACCGCATGCAAACAAAATTTTACAGGTAGGATATTTATCTTTAAGATAAATTAAATTTGGTTGAATAAACAGAAGGTCCCCAATTCCTCCTGTTCTAAAAATAAGAAGTGACTTATCTGTTAAATCTTGACCAATATAAGGTCTATAAATATTTTTAAATTTTATCGAACTTGGTTTTAAATATTTCTTTTTTGAACTTTGTGGATTACAAAATAATTGTTGAAAAACCCCCAAACCCATTACGTATTTATTTTTCTTTTTAAGTTCTTGCTCTGTTGCATAGTTTTGTGTAAATCTAAGATCTTCTGTTGCTTCAGCTATAATGATATTAGGTGGGTTAGTTCTGAGTTCTTCAAGATCACTAACCACTGTTGCTGAATCTGATTTTAGACCAAAATTTCTAAGTTTCGTTGGTGAGACGCTTTTGAATTCTCTACCTTGTATTAATTCAGTTTCCCACTCAAAGTTTTCTACTTTCATTCCAATTCCTTTCTTTTATTCGTTTTTTGCTTTCCATCCTTTATCAACTGCATCAAAGAATTTTTTTCTTTTATCGGTATCTAATTGAGATGGAGAAGTTATATTCCATTTCTTCATCATAGATTTAAAATAAGCTCTATATTCTTCTTGATTTTCTCCTAACAACTGTTCAAGTGCTTCACCCATAGTTTCTTCTGATTTAGAGTGTAAACTATCTTTTGTTAGCTCATCATATAAAGTCTTATGAAGAGCGCTTAAATCTTGATCTGGAGCATTTTGAAGTTTATTTTCAAGTTCATCAATTATAGTATCAACTCTTTCACTAACTCCTCTTATTTTCTTATAATCTCTATAATCTCCATCAAGAATAATATCAACTAGATTTGTAGCTTCTTTAACATTATCCATTTTATTATCTCTCCTTGGATTACCCATAGGTCCTTTAGTTTTTCCTCGACTTTGAGCTTGTCCTTGTCCTTTACCCTGACCCGCAGGAACACATTTCTTTCGTATTGGTCACCATCTAGTTCCTTCTGGGCAATTATGTGTATCTGTCATTTTATCACCTCGTAATATTGAACATACCATTCAATAAAATTTTTTATACCTTCTTTAACTAAAGTTTTTGGTTTATAATTTAACATTTTTTTTGCTTTTGAAATATCGCATCTAGCTGATGTAATATCGCCAAGTTGAATTTCTTTAAGATCTCTTATTGATTTTTTATTTATATGTTCTTCAATTAGTTCAACATAATCCAACAACTTAATATTTTCTTCACCACCAATATTGAAGATTTGATTGCCCATTGGATTTTCTAGAGCACTTATTGTACCGTTTATTACATCATCAATATAAGTAAATGATCGTTCCATATTTCCATAGTTAAAGAGTTCAATTGGTTTTCCTTCAATTATATTTTTTGTAAATAAAAATAACGCCATATCAGGTCGACCATATGGTCCGTAAACAGTAAAATATCTTAAACCAGTACAATTTATTCCATAAAGATTATTATATACTTGTGCTGTTAATTCATTTGATCGTTTAGTTACAGCATATAAAGAAATCTGATTATTAACTGGATCATCTTCTGAAAATGGTTGCTTTTCATTAGCTCCATAAACAGATGAAGAAGATGCATAAACAAAACTATTTATTTTATGTTTTTTTACTAGATCAATAAGAATTTGAAATCCATTTATATTACTTTCGATATAAGCCATTGGGTTAATCAATGAATATCTTACTCCAGCATATGCTGCTAAATTACAAACTCCATCAATTTTATAATTTTCAAAAATATACTTAATGCCCAGTCCTTCTTCGATCTTTCCAACCCAAAATTTAAAATTGTTTTTATGTTGATGTAATATTCTTAAACGAGTATATTTTAAATTAATATCATAATATCTATTTAAACTATCAATCCCTATAACATCGTTGCCATTGTCAAGTAATTTTTTAGCTAAGTGAAAACCAATAAACCCAGCAACACCTGTTATTAAATAAACCATTAGACACCAGCTTTGGCTCTAAATTCAACCATCTTAATTCTAGCTTCTCGTTGAGAATCTTGGGTTTTTCTTAATTTAGATTGAAATGATTTTACAATACCATTTATACTATTTAAACATTTGTTTGGATTTTTACTGCCAGAACATTTTCCTTTTAATCCATTAAATGATGCTATGGATTGTTCCAAACTTGTTATTTGACAACCATATTTACAAAACTTTCTCTCATAAGTATTAGTAAATCTCATACATCTATCATCATAACATTTAGCCCAATTTGTTTCAAATTTACCTTTTACTTCTGTAACATCTACATGATAATCATATTGTTCTTGTAACATATTTAAATACTTATTAATTTTCATATTAACCTCTTATTTGCCCATTGCTTTAACATCAGCTATTGTTCTAACTAAAAGACCATTTGCTACACAAGTTAATGGATTCTTAGCAGGACGAATTTCAGAAATTTCAAATGGCAACTCATGAGATTCAATAACTGATTTAAATAACTCAGTAAATCCTTCTGGCATTGAAGTTCCACCAGATAGTATTACAGGTATTTTATCATCAATTTCAATATCAACTTTGTCTTCAAACTCTTTGACTATCTTTTTAACTGTATAATCAATTAATGCTTTATGATAATAAAATAGTGCTTCTAGAACTCGCTTTGTTTTTTTATTTTTAATAGAAACACTTCCAGTTAATTTCATATATTTTTCTTTTAAATTTGTTACTCTATTTGGTACCATATCTAAATCACGTGCAACTTGATTATCAATCCAGTCGCCAGATCTAGCTGTTGAAAATTTTAATGCTTCAATTCCCTTAAAACCAACAGCAACATTTGCCATTCCAGCACCAAATGAAATACCAATACCAGAAAATTTTTCTTTTGCACATTCAGAGTAAATAATAGCCATAGCTTCATTTACAGAAGTATGATTTACTCCAATATTATTTAGAATTCTAGCAAACACATTTTCATGATACGTAATAGATCTCTCAATATCAATTGGTTCAGCTGGAATAGAATATGAACAATATACTTCTTTGTCTTTTGTATCGCCAATTAAATCTTGTATCATCAATGATAAAACATCAATTGCAGAGATTTCTTTTGGAGATATTAAACCTCGTTCCATTGGCCTAGATACTTGTTTTCCAAAAATATTTGCAAAATCAAATGCATCGGAACCAATTATAAATAATTCTTTATCCTCACCTTCTACATAACTAATATTGCTTAATTGATTTAAAGAAATGTCATCTCGATCAACTCTTAAGAAAACATTTCTTGTTATTTTTACATCGTCAGAATCAGATCTAGAACAACAAAGATTCATGGTTCCAATATCAATTCCAATTGCAATAGGATCTTTCACTATTTCTTTTTCAGTCATTATTATTTCCCCTTAATCAAACTTGATAATACATCAACAGAATCATTAACCTCTTCTGAATCCTGTTTTATAATTTTTAAACTTTTTGATTTAATTTTCATTTTACTAGTATCAACATTCGGAATAAATGCATCAATTTCTTCAACTTCTGGTTCTTTTTCAATTAATTTACCGTGATTTGTCTTACTTAATAATCGTTCAAGATTATCTAATTTATCATTAATTTGTTCTAAATTTATATTTTCATTGCTGGTTTCTATTTTTGGATTAGTTACTACATTAGAAGCTACTCTTTTTTTAACTGCTCTAACTGGTTTAAAAGATTCTTCTTCAGATACTATTTGATAATTAATGATACTTGATGATTTCAAAAAAGATAAAACTACTCGCATATTTAATTTTGTAATATCAATATCAACAGGACTTCTGCAAGGTTTAATACCTGGAATTTCAATTAAAAAACCAGGATCTTTTATCTTCAAAATTATCATTTTAATCTCTTCAATACTTCTTCAATTTGGTTGTTTTTAACAACTACTTTCTTCTTATTCATTTTTACATCTTTAATGAAAAATGGTCCATCACCATCTATAAAAAATGATTCTCGATTCTCTTTCATATCTGGATCAACAACAACATCAAAAGAATGTCCAGGTGCAGACAACCGTTGAATATAATCAATTAATTTTACTAACTGATTATCTGGATCTCTAAGATTAATAATAATTTCATCATATTCATTTGAATCTATTTGTTCTTCGATTTGGTTATTTTTTGTAAAGTCGTTTTCGGGTCTGGAAATAATAGGATTATTTGTGCTCAAAACTTTTTCAGCAAATCTCATTTGATCTGGATGTAATAAAAGTTCAGCTTCACCCATTTGTGTAATCCATTTATATCCCTCATGCTCTATAATACCACCGGGTGTTTTTTTGAAAACAACTTTTTGATCTGGATTAGTCATTTTGCAAAGATAAGTATAACATATACTTTTTCTTGTTCCTTTATCAGCCAAATATTCAAACTTACCTAAGAATTCTATTGGTTTAACATCCAAACCGGTTTCTTCTTTCACTTCTCTTTTTAAACATGGAATAAGTTTTTCATTAGGACCTTTATCACATTTACCTCTTGGAAATTCAAAATGAAGTGGCCAGTGATCTTCTGATGATCTTTTAATAACCAAAATTGCTTTAGTTCCATCTTCATTTTCTCGCATAATAATTGCCGAGGCAACTTTAACTATTTTTTTGACTTTGTCTTCATCACCAATCATTTCAAGGTGATCGAGTAATTTTTGTATTATATTCATGTTTTTGCCTTATAAACATATAACTCTAAAATCATTCCAGGTTCTAAAGTTACATATTCTCTATATATTACTAATGTATACCCATTATCTGTTATATTATAATGGGCACCATAATCTAGTTGTCCATATTTAGAATTTACGATTAATATTTTTGGTTCTGTTATTTGTCCAACATTTGTAAGATTAATTTCTAAATTTCCAGTTGAGTCAATCTCTGCTTGAGTTACTGTATGAAAAGCTCTAGTTTGCCATTCAAAATCCCCAACAAATTGATATGATGTAGTAGCATCAGAAGCATCAACTGGAGTACTATTGGAATCTGGACTAAGTCCCCAATCCCATGTATATTCAGTTATTATTCTTTCATCAGGTGGTTGATAATCATTATATGCTGAATATACAGAATCATATCTAAATTCCAAAATTATTCCTTGTGCAAGATAATCAGATTCAGCTACTAAATAATTTGGAATTTCTATTTCATAATTTACAGTTGCATTTAATTTCCATTCAGCAATATTATCAGTCCCACCATATTTATTACTAGCATCAGATAAGTTTATTAATGAAATTTGTGGTTTTACATTTAAAGGTAAAACTAACTCATTTCTAGCAGTAGATCTTACAAGTTTAGATGATGCATCAGCAGTATTCCAATCTACTTGATAAGATTCCCCAGTATATACATTTTCATATTTATAATTTGTAAAAGATTCTGGCAGAATAATAAACGATGAAAAGAATCGAGGATATATAATTCTATTTAACCCACCAAACATATTTATAATATACATTCTCATATCACAATATTCATAAAAACTATTTAACAACATTATTAATTCAACTTCACCTTTTATTCTAGCAAATCCTGGATATATTATAAGATGTTGATCTCTATAAATAGGTTCAAACAATCGTTTATTCATACTAGGAGCTAAATTTGGAAATCTCCAGTATTGGAGTCCGCCCGCATTGCCATCAGCTGGGGCGAACTCCCCACTAGGATTCAGTATTAAGGCTGGCAACAACGGTCTATCTGTTTCACGATCGTATTGACAAGTTTTCTGGATATATTCAACTGCTTTATCATATGTACCTACAACACGATATTCAAATCGTGGATATAGATAATCTGAGAAATAATCCAATAAATCCTTATAAAAATTTGAAAATACGTTATGAATAAAATGATAACGTTCTCTAAGTTGCGCCATTTAATTAGCCTCTTGAATTATAATTTGCTTTTCAGATTGTTAAATTCTTCTAATACTTTTGCTTTTACTTCTCCTGTTAGATCCTCAATTTTATCAAGAGCTAGCTCAAAATAATTACCATCAAGAATCTGCATAACGGTTTTTTTGTTATTTCTAATAACAAAAAATCCAACTACACCAGAAACTACAACACCACCTACAAAACCAAATAATGTACCAAACATATTTTTTCCTCCTATGCTTCAGACATGTTTATTATTTTATCTGAAGATCCTATAGTCTTATGACCCGATTGAAATCTAACAAGACTTTCTTTATGAAACTCATCTAACATGGAGAGAGCAGGAGTAGTAGCAATTTGAATACCACTAGTTCTAACAATTTTCTTACCCAGCCTTTTCACTATATTATGTCGTTCAGCAATTAAAAATATAAATTCTTCGTTATACGAATTTAAAGTAAAACCATAAATATTCAGAGTGTCAAAAACATGCTTATCATTAAGTTCAACTTTAGATAGTAAGAGAGTTTCATTTACAATAAATGAGATATCATGAGTATATTCATCTTTTATCTTATCATATTGATTAGATATATCCAATGTATTTTTTCTATAATTATGTAACTTTATAAAAGTTTCACAAAATTTAGATGATTGTAAATTCTTAAACATGTTGATTTTAATATTATGTTTGAATGCTCCATCGAAGAAATCAGGGTCTACTTTAAAAAGTAAAAATGTGGATTTCTTATCAAAGAACAATCCAATATTATAAAATCCATCTACAATTGGTAATCTAAGATCATATCTTCTATTGAATTGTTTTCCTAATTTAAGTGACAATTTAATTCTCCCTTCACAATGTAAAATCCCATTCACTATTATTTGAACTTTTCATTGCAGATGCTAATATTGAATCTTTTGGCATTATTTCATTTTCTACTAAACTAGCAAAATGAGTAAAATTTGATTTCATATTTGGGTCAGAATCTACATCCCAAACATATAATGCTTTAACAATATTTTCATCAAACTCAGATAGTGGAAATGACGTTGTTAAAAAATCAAATTTTGAATATTTTAATTCTTCAACAAAGTTAATAAATGAATCTCTATATGAATCTGGTATATCTTGTTTATACTTATCAACCCATCTTTCTAATGGAGTCTTTTTTTCAATCTTTATTTTATTATCAGTTTTACTAATATAATGTTTTAATATTTCATCAGATATATTACACTTTTCTTTAAATTCGTTAACTGCTTCTTTATTCTGAAAATCAAAGCCAAGTTTAGAATTTACTTCCAATGGAATGATCTCATTTGTAATTTGTTCTATAGTAAACTTATTCTTGGTTGGCAACTTTACTTCTTTCTTATCATAAAGTCCCTTATGAATAACATCAACTGATTTAGCTTGCATCATTCCTTCAAACACTTGTTCAACATTTTTAACTATATCTAAATTAGTTATTTGCTCACAATTATTATCAGACAGTAATTTTTTATATTCTTCAAAGAATCCATTTTTATCAAAATGCGAAAATCTATTATCAATTACTGATGTTAATTCACTCTTATGCAATTTTAGATAACTGAAACAAATTGGATCAACACACGATCTTAAATATATATAAAATAATGCTTTATTTTGATATGCATCTGCTGTCTTTGATTCAAGTTTATTTCTTACTTCTCTCATATAACAAATTATCATTAATAGATCTTTTGCAAGTTCAAGATTGTTATCTGAAGATTCATCTGTATTGAATTTCAATAGTGGAATCGTGCTTGGTATTCTTCCATTTTTTTCTATATATAATTTTGAAAAGAATTTTTGAAATAGTGTCGATAAAAATATAATAGATTTTTTAGAATTTTCATCCGCTCCAAGTAATAAATCAAACTGTAACTCTTTTTCAACATCTGCTATAAAATCTAATATTGGTTGTTTAGATACAGCAAAACTAATCAATTTATCTTCTAAGGTCTTTAAATTATTCTTTAAGATCTTTTCAATAAATTCACTTTTCATTTCAACTGTTGTTACTTTAGGTTCAACTTTTCCTTCTTCTATTTCAGCAATCTTGATGTTTTTCATATCTTCACCCAAGAAAGTTTCTAGATCTTCAATTGCCATGCTCGTTTCTTTAACATCTTCAGTTTTAATCTCGGGCGCGCAGTTATCCTGGATAGCATCTTGCTCAGGCATCTTAGATACTATCTGGGATGATATACCTTTTATTAACGATGGAAGTTGATTTAAGATTTGAACTGAGTTTCCATCTATTGATTTAGTTAAAAGTTGATAGCATAGATTATCATAATTTTCAATAAAATTTTTTAATCTCCTCATAAATGATTGAAAAGTTGGTTTAAGTGGAATTATAATCTTAGATGTATCTGTTTCGTTTGACATTATTTCAATAATAACAACCCTAGTTTTATTTAATTGTTCAACTGCAAATTTGAAATAAATATTAGCGTTTGAATATTTCTTTTCAACTACTAGATCATGTCCATTAACTTGCTTTAAAACTGTTGCTAATGAATCTAGCAAATCTTCTGCTTGTTGAATATTAAGATTACAAGATTTTTGAAGATTGTTTGAAATAGAAATGTTAAACATTGGAGGGTTGAAATTAATGTAGTTATTTGTGTTAGTTGAAATACCCAACTTCATATAACCATCAGATTGGAATTGCTTGTCTTTGAATGTTAGTAAGGTCTGACTGAACCATACTGTATTTTCATTATCGTACATAGATTGTTGAATCTCCTTTCTTTATTCTCTATTTTAATTTTGTTCCATTGTCCTTAAAAAAATTCTTTATTGACGGGGAGGTTTTTCCTTAATTAAACTTCACCCGCACTGCGTTGGTGAAGTTCAAGGTAAAAATTTCACCTCAATCCTTTTCTTTATAGTAACAATATTAGTTTATATAATATTTCATAATAAATATTATTAAGGTACCTTATAGGTTAGATAACGGTTTCATTCTCAAAAAGATCGATTACATTACAATCTTCTTTCTTTTCTATAAATTTTTCAATTGATGCTAATATTGAATCTTCTTGAGATTTCTGATTATAAAGTTTTGTCCATTCAACTTTATAATTTTTTATTGAATTATTTATTTTTGGAATTATCTCATTTTTTAAAATATCATGTGGAATTCTGTAATGTTTAGATGACTCATTCAACGCTTGATAATATCCAACTAATGGCCTTCTATTTTGAAAATTTGCATAAGCTTCCATGACTGCATATTCATCTAATCTGTATTCTTCTAATAATCGTCTTTTAATAAACTGTTTATAAGTTAAATTCATATATTCATAATCATCATAATATTCTCTATTGTTATTTATCGGATTAATTTTACTTTTATAAACTGAAACTTTTACTTTCAATTTTTGAATATGATAATATTTTCTAACCCAATGAGGATTTACTATACAAATTTTTTCATTCTTCCATTTTACTTTACTGATTTTAAATGATACGTAATCATTTAATAATAAACCCTTATCTTTTTCAACATTAACTTTTAATAAAATTTTTCCTATGTAATAATCTGACTCAGCAGGAATATATTCTATAGCAAAAACATTTGAATATTCATTATAAATATTATCTATCATTTCATCTGTTAAACAATTCTCTGACATAAAAATCTCCTTTAATTTTCCTTTATTTGTTCCAAAGAAAAATTTTTCAATCTCAAAATATGCCCTTTTTTAAACTAGTGAATTTAAACATAATATTTCACTAAAAAAAATTCGTTTATTTTATAAAGAACCGTAAAAATTGGTTTTATAACTTAGTGAAAATATTAATAAAATTTTTCTTAAAAATACAGTTTGTTATTCTTCAGAATACCCTTCTAAAATTTTCATTAATTCAACAATAGTATACTTAAAAAACTTATCTCCATCTTTTATTTTTTTCTGATCCATTTGACTCATAATTATATTTCTAATATCTGTAACATATTTATTTAATAGATTTTTTTCAATTCCTTTTCCTTCTAAATTTTCTGCTGAGTTTGGACACGATTCTCCTGGTCGTAGAGGCGGATGCAAAGTTTTACATTGAGGGCAAACACCTCCAGAAACAGGAATATCAACCTTTGGTGGCGGTGTTGTTGTCATTGGAATTGGTCCTGTTGGAATACCAGAACTGCTTTCTTTATTTACTATATTTGCTATATCAACATTAGATTGGATTTGTTCAGTTCCATTAGGATTGTTATTCATAGCGTATTGTGCTTTAAACATCTCCATCAATTTTTTAGCTTCATCTTCGTAAGACATATTAATCTCCTTTCAAGTTTTGTTTTTTGTTCTTATTAACAATAGTTATATTCTTAATTAAATTAGAAAAAAACTTCTATATATATTAATAATTGAGATAGAACAATTGTATTTTTAATTAATAAAAA
>Ga0307424_1000364_pt1 | contig 24070 bp, 23 predicted proteins | sample SalMarWE160320MG_FD_202157 | JGI IMG/M metagenome (GOLD analysis project Ga0307424, IMG submission 202157) | Salt marsh sediment microbial communities from the Plum Island Ecosystem LTER, Massachusetts, United States - WE1603-20 | ecosystem: Environmental > Aquatic > Marine > Intertidal zone >... | reverse complement strand
GCCGTCTCCGCTGCTTGCTGCATAAAGATATAAAGAAGTCCTTATATCTTACTCTCGGCATCGAGAGTCAAGGCCCGCCCCCACGCCATGGCGCGCGACATAGGCACGCCCCCTGGGCAGATTTCCCAATACAAAGGGCATTGCCCAATCTCCCGGAATCCGAATATCTGGCACGGGGGCTGCTCTTTCTTCCCGGTACCGGCACTTTTTTCACCAGAGGCGACCCATGCCCAATGCGGAGCGACAGGACAAGGCGTCACAGGTCTATGTTTGGGACCCGTTCGTTCGCGCCTTCCATTGGACCGTGGTCGTGGGCTTCACCATTGCGTACCTCACCGAGGACGATCTCCTCACCGTTCACGTATGGGCGGGGTATGTGGTCGGCGTCCTCGTCGCGGCGCGGATCATTTGGGGCCTCATCGGTTCGCCCCATGCGCGCTTCAGCGATTTCATCTACGCGCCGGCGACCGCGGTTGCCTATGTCCGCGATCTCCTCCGCTTTCGCGGGGCCCGCTATCTCGGCCACAGCCCCGGCGGCGGCTATATGGTGATCCTCTTATTGATCTTCTTGGCGGCGACAGTGATCACGGGTCTCGTGGTCTATGGCGGCGATCAGCAGGCCGGCCCGCTCGCCGGCATGTTCAGCAAGGGCTTTGGCGAATCCTTCGAGGAGGTGCATGAGGTAATCGCCAATATCACGCTGGCGCTGATCTTCTTCCACGTCTCCGCCGTGGTGCTCGCGAGCTTCGTGCATCATGAGAATCTCGCGCGCGCCATGGTGACCGGGTACAAGCGCAAGTAAGTTTGCGCTGATCGCGCCGCTCAGTCCTCTTCGCCGAAACCGTCCTCGACAAGCGCCACCAGGGCTTCGATCGCCTCCTTGGCCTGTTCGCCGTCCACCTCGATGAGGATCGAGTGGCCCTGGCCCGCGGCGAGCATCATCAACCCCATGATCGACGTACCGCCCACCGTGTGACCCTCGCGCGACACCCGGACATTGGCTTTGAACTCGCTCGCACAGCGCACGAACTGGGCGGACGCGCGCGCGTGCAGGCCCTTCTTGTTGGGAATGATCACCTCGGCAAAGAAGACGCCCGCTTCCCGTTCTCCGGTGATGTGGCGCGCTTTCATCACCGGCTAGTTCGCCGCCAGGATTTGACTTGCGACGCTGATATATTTGCGGCCGGCTTCCTGCGCGTGCATGATCGCCTCGTCGAGCCCGCACTCGCCGCGCACGGAGGCGAGCTTCACCAGCATCGGCAGATTGACGCCTGCGATCACCTCCACGTTCGCACGTTCCATGGCGGAGATCGCCAGGTTCGACGGCGAGCCCCCGAACATGTCGGTGAGCACGACGACACCATCGCCGGAGTCGACGGTCTTGAGCGCCGACAACATGTCCGCACGCCGCACGTCGAGATCGTCGTCCGGGCCGATCGAGATGGTTTCTATCTGCTCTTGCGGACCGACCACATGTTCGAGTGCCGCGCGAAATTCGCGCGCGAGCTTGCCATGGGTGACGATGACGACGCCGATCATGTTACCTCGTGAATGAATGCCGGCCGGCCAAAGGCCGCTATCTTTGTCGGGAGAGAAGTCGCGCGCAAGCCCGAACCAGCTCCCCTAAACCTCATTGTTCCGGCGTTTGCAAGAGCGCCATTCTCAACTTTAGAGGCGCCGAGGCCTCGAAGGCCGAAAGCGTCAACCATGGGAGCGAAACGCCGGCGAGCTCCGTCCGGTCCCATGGATCGGGCGGCATACGCGGCACTTGGTCGGGGGCGACCAGGTCGCACACGAGCACCAGCGGCACCGCGGCAAGAAACGGCATTTCGGCGATTCCCAATCCCCTTACCTCGATCAAACCGGCAAGCGTCTCCGGGACCGAGGCGATCACCCGGTCGCCGTCTCGCGCCTCTACCCAGACCTGATCGTCGGCGACAAGACAGGGGCGGAACTCCCCCTCGCCGGGCAGCGCCAGGAAGCGGAGCGCCAGATCCGACTTTCCGGCGCCGGACTCCCCGCGCAGAAGCGCGGCCCGCCCGCCTAGAGCCACGCAGGTACCGTGGACAAGCTCGCGCGCCAAGGGTCCTCTCGCCGTCCCAATCGCCTTTACGCCGCCGGCAGGCGGATCACGAACCGCGCGCCGCCGCTTTTTCCACCGTCACCGACGTCGCCCTTACCGCGCCCGGCGCCGGCGGGCGGCCTGTTCTCCGCATAGAGCCGTCCGCCATGCGCGACCACGATCTGTCGCGAGATGTTGAGCCCAAGCCCAGAATTCTGACCAAAATACTCTTGCGGCCGGTCGGTGTAGAAGCGCTCGAAAACACGCTCGAGATTTTCCGGCGGGATGCCAGGGCCTTCGTCCTCGACCGCGATCTGGACCTCATCGCCGATGCGGCGCGCCACCACGGCGACGCGGCCTCCCGGCGGCGAGAAGGAGATCGCATTCTCGAGCAGGTTGATCATGACTTGGTGCAGGCGGCTGTCGTGGCCGCTCACCTGATAAGGGTGAGCGCCCGGCGCATAGGCGATGTCGAGAACCACGTCAGGTGTATCGTCGCGATGGATGTCATTGAACAGCGACACGGTGGCGCGCAGAAGCTCGTCGATGGCCACGGGCTCCGCGTCCTCGCGCGCAAGCTCGGCGTCGAGACGCGAAGCATCGGAGATGTCGCTGATCAGCCGGTCGAGCCGTCTCACGTCGTGCTGAATAATCTCCATCAACCGCTCGCGTGACTCCTTGGTCTTGGCCAGCGGCAGGGTCTCGGTCGCGCTCCTGAGCGACGTCAGCGGGTTCTTGAGTTCGTGCGCCACGTCGGCGGCGAAGCTCTCGATTGCGTCGATCCTGCGGTACAGGGCGCCAGTCATGTCGCGCAACGCACCGGACAGATGGCCGATCTCGTCGGAGCGGTCGGTGAAGTCCGGGATTTCGGCCCGCGCCTTGACGCTATGGCGCACACGCTCCGCCGCCGAGGCAAGCCGCTGCATGGGGCCGGCGATGGTGTTGGCGAGGATGAGCGACAAGACGACGGTCACCGCCGCGGCGAATAGGGAAACGCGCACGATGCCCCAGCGCTCTGCGGCGACGATGTTGTCGATGTCGCCCCCGCGCGTCGACAAAAGAAGCACACCAAGCACGGCGCGCATGCGCTGCACCGGAACGGCCACGGAAACGATGAGTTCGCCCTTGTCGTTCTTGCTGACGACAGGCACGGGCGTGCCGGTGAGGGCTGCTGCCACTTCCGGATAGTTCTTACCGTTGGCGCCGCCAATGTCTCTGTAGGTGGGAAGCCCGCTGGGCTGCATACGCGCCGTCACCGCGCGCCAAAACTTAGTGAGCGAGTCGGGCTCACTGGTGTCGGGTGGCGGCAGGTCGTAGCGAAGCACTTCGCCGCGCGAATAGAACGTGTCGGAATCGAGGATAAGGGTTCCGTCGCGGTTATAGATGCGCGCGCGGCTCCCAGTCGGCTTGACCAGCGGACGCAAGATCGGGGCGGCCCGCTCTGGGTCGATGGTGAAACCGAGCGCGTTGGAGAAGTTTGGCGTGTCATCGGGTTGGCTTACCTGGCCGCGCTCCGACTCAAGCAGCTTCTCCGCGTCGACCTGCGTGTCGTTGTTGTCGACACCCGCCGACGCTGCGATGGCGCGGGCAATGATCTCGCCTTGCGTGAGGAGGCTCTGCACCTTGGCGTCGATCAGTCCGGCGCGGAACTGATTGAGGTAGAGGATGCCCGAAACCAGGATGGCGAGGCCGATCAGGTTGAGCACGACGATGCGCCGCGTCAGGCTCGAGAAGCCGTGTCGGAACGGCCGGTGCTCGCCGACCCAAGCCGGGATGCGCTTGAACCAGGCGAAGACTCTGCGCACCGTGCGGCGCCTGCGGTCTTTGAAGGACGCGTCGGCCCGCTGCCAGGACCCGTCGGCCTCGGCAGTCATCGGTCAGACCCGCTATTCTTTGAACCGGTAACCCACGCCATAAAGCGTCTCGATCACGTCGAAGCTCGTGTCGACGGCCTTGAACTTTTTCCGCAACCGCTTGATGTGGCTGTCGATCGTGCGGTCGTCGACATAGACTTGATCATCATAGGCCGCATCCATCAGCGCGTCCCGGCTTTTTACCACGCCAGGTCGCGCGGCAAGGGCTTGCAGGATCAGGAACTCCGTCACCGTGAGAGTCACCGGGCGGTTGTCCCAAACGCAGGTGTGGCGCTCCGGGTCCATCTTGAGCTTGCCGCGCTCCAGGACTTTCGACTTGTCCTCGACCACTTGAGTCGTGTCGCGGGGTTGCGAGCGGCGTAGCACCGCCTTCACACGCTCCACCAGGAGCCGTTGCGGGAAGGGTTTGCGGATGAAGTCGTCGGCGCCCATCTTGAGGCCGAACAGCTCGTCGATCTCCTCGTCCTTGGAGGTCAGGAAGATCACCGGCAACTCGCTGCGCTGACGGAGGCGGCGCAACAGCTCCATGCCGTCCATGCGCGGCATCTTGATGTCGAGGATGGCGAGATCGGGTGGGCACTCGGCAAAACCGTCGAGTGCGCTCGCGCCATCATTGTAGGTTTGAGTCTTGTAGCCTTCAGCCTCGAGCACCATGCGCAAGGAGGTCAGGATATTACGGTCGTCGTCGACAAGGGCGATTGTTGGCATTGGGGGGCCTTTTGCGCGATTGACGCGATTTGCAGGGTGTTATGGTCTTAGGGCTGCCTGCAAAAGTGGCAGCAGCGGGGCGCCTTGCGCCACACCCATCGTCATCGGGATGCAACAAATATCGTTATGGCGCAAGTAAATAACTCGTCAGAAATGCCCAGCAAATCTGAGATTGCGGCGGATGCGCGCACCCTCACGCGCCGGGCCTTCAAGGGGACTTTGGCAAGCCTCGAGAGCCCTTCCGGAGCGCCCTACGCCTCCCTGATCACGCTCGCCACGGACCCCTCAGGGGCCCCGATCTTCCTCATCTCGACGCTGGCGCGGCATACCAGGAACCTGGCGGACGATCCGCGTGCGGCGATCCTCATCGACGGCTCAGGCGAGGCCGCCGATCCCCTCCAAGGGGCGCGCCTCACGCTCTCAGGCTGGGCGGAGAAGGTTAACGATGAGGCGGTGAGGCGCCGCTTCCTCGCCCGCCACCCGGAGGCAGCCTTCTACGCGGATTTCCCGGATTTCGCCTTCTGGCGCTTGGAGCTTGAGGGCGCCCACTATATCGGCGGCTTCGGCCGCATCTTCGATCTGGCGCCGGGCGACGTTCTCGTGCCCTTGGAGGGGGCGGAGACCCTGGTCGAGGCGGAGGCAGGTATCGTTGCCCATATGAACGACGACCACGCTGACGCCGTTGAGCTCTATGCGCTGGCCTTTACCGGGGGCGACCCGGGCCCCTGGCGCATGACCGGCATCGACCCGGAAGGCTGCGATATCGCGCTCGGGCACGATGCCCGCCGCGTCCTCTTCGCGACGCGGGTTTTGACCCCGGGGGACGCAAGAAAAGAGCTGGTTCGCCTGGCGGAAGAAGCCAGGAACACGGCCGAGCCGTCCTAGAGCCGGCGCTCGCACCCCATCTCTGTCACAGGACCTTTCTTGAAAGCCCTCCGAGTTCGGGGTAGCTAGAGGGCGATACCAAGAGACTTTTTCCACCAATTCGAGATCTGGGGACGGAACCGCATGAGCGTACAGCCGAAGATTGTGGCCGAGGGGGCCAAGACGACCAATCCAAAGGTGCTCGCATTCGTCGAGGAGGCGAAGGAGCTGTTCAAGCCGGACAGCGTGCGCTGGTGCGACGGCTCGAAGGAAGAGTACCAGGAACTCCTGAAGCTCATGGTCGATTGCGGCACCGCCATGTGGCTCAATCCCGACAAGCGCGGCAACTCGATCCTCGTGCGTTCCGATCCCGCCGACGTCGCACGCGTCGAGGACCAAACCTTCATCTGTTCGAAGAACAAAGAAGACGCCGGTCCCACCAACAACTGGGCCGATCCCGCCGAGATGAAGGCGACGATCTCGAAGCTCTATGACGGCGCCATGCAGGGACGCACCATGTATGTGGTGCCGTACTCCATGGGGCCCGTGGGTTCTCCCATCGCTGGTATCGGCGTCATGGTGACCGACAGCGCTTACGCCGTCGCCAACATGCACATCATGACCCGCGTCGGTGACAAGGTGCTCGCGGCGCTTGGCGACAGCGAGGACTTCGTGCGTGGCATGCATTCGGTAGGCTATCCGCTGCCGACGCCCAAGACCGCCGACGTGCCGTGGCCGTGCAACACGACGAAGTACATCTCGCACTTCCCCGAGACGCGCGAGATCTGGTCCTACGGCTCAGGCTATGGCGGCAACGCGCTGCTCGGCAAGAAGTGTCACGCGTTGCGCATCGCATCCGTGAAGGCCCGCGACGAGGGCTGGATGGCCGAGCACATGCTCATCCTCAAGCTCACCAACCCCAAGGGCGAGGTGAAGTACATGGCCGCCGCCTTCCCGAGCGCTTGCGGCAAGACCAACCTCGCCATGCTCAACCCGACCATTCCCGGCTGGAAGGCCGAGACCATCGGCGACGACATCTGCTGGATGAAGTTCGGCGAGGATGGGCGTCTCTACGCCATCAATCCCGAGACCGGCTTCTTCGGCGTGGCGCCCGGCACGTCAGAGGCGTCGAACCTCAACGCCATGCGCGCGCTCGACGAGAATTGCATCTTCACCAATGTCGGCCTGACCGATGACGAGGATGTCTATTGGGAGGAGATGACCAAGCACAAGCCGGCCAAGGCCATCGACTGGATGCGCCGGCCGTGGTCGCCCGATGCCGACCGGCCTGCGGCACACCCGAATGCGCGCTTCACCGCACCTGCCGCGCAATGTCCGGTGATCGCACCCGAGTGGGAGGACCCCAAGGGCGTGCCGATCGACGCCATACTGTTCGGCGGCCGCCGCGCCTCCGTGGTGCCGCTCGTCACCGAGGCCGAGGACTGGCAGCAGGGCACGTTCCTTGGCTCCATCATGGCATCGGAGAAGACCGCCGCCGCCGCTGGCGGGCTCGGCCAGCTGCGCCGCGACCCGATGGCGATGCTGCCCTTCTGCGGCTACCACATGGGGGACTATTTCGCCCATTGGCTGAAGATCGGCGAGAAGGAAGGCGCAAAGCTGCCGAAGATTTTCTACGTGAACTGGTTCCGCAAGAGCCCGGAAGGCAAGTTCCTGTGGCCCGGCTTCGCCGAGAACTCCCGCGTACTGAAGTGGATCTTCGAGCGTTGCGACGGCACGGCCGACGCAGTCGACACGCCGATCGGCAAGATGCCGACAGTGGATGCGCTCGACACCGACGGTCTCGACGTGGACGACAGCGCGATGCAAGAGCTGCTCAGGGTCGACATGGAAGGCTGGAAGGCCGAGATCCCCTCGATCAAGGAGCATTACGCCACCTTCGGCGACAAGCTGCCCGGCGGCCTCAAGGAAGAGCTGTCCGATCTCGAGAAGCGCTTGGGCTAGCGCGCTCCTCCAACAGAACACGAGGTCATGGCCGGGCGTCGTCCCGGCCATGATCGTTTCTGAGCCAAGCAACGCGCTTGCCGCATGGCGCGCTTCGCCTTAGGCACATTCCGCATGAGCAAGGGAAAGAGTGTCGTCGCGGCGGGCCACGCGCTGACTGCCTCCGCGGCGGCCGAGATTCTCGCCGATGGCGGCAATGCCTTCGACGCGGCGCTTGCCGGCACGTGCATGGCCTTCGTCGCCGAGGCCGTGTTCGCCTCGCCTGGCGGCGGCGGTTTCCTCATGGCGCGGCGCGCGGGAAGCGATGCGGTCAAGCTGTTCGACTTCTTCGTCGAGACGCCGCTGAAGCGCCGGGCGGCGAACGAGGTCGAATTCTTCCCCATCCACGCCGATTTCGGCCCCGCCACCCAGGAGTTTCATATCGGGCTGGGGGCCAGCGCCACACCTGGCGCGGCACAAGGCTTGTTCGCCATGCACGAGGCGCTCGGCCGCCTGCCCATGAAGCGCCTGGTGGAGCCTGCGGTGCGCGCCGCGCGCCATGGTTTTCCGCTCACCAGCTTCCAGGCCTACCTCTTCACCGTCATCGCTCCGATCCTGCAGGAGAGCGAAGGCGCGCGAGAGATCTTCGCCCCGAACGGCAAGCTCATGGTCGCGGGCGACACCTTCCGCAACGAGGGTCTCTCGGAGACGCTCGAATGGCTCGCCGAGGACGGCGCGCGCCTCTTTGTCGACGGCGACGTGGGCCAAGCGATCGGCGCACAGTCCCGCGATCTCGGCGGGCACCTCACCGCAAACGATCTCAAGCGCTATCGTGTTGAAGTGCGCGATCCTTTGCTGTGGCGCCACGGTGCCGCCACCGTGGCGCTGAACCCGCCGCCGTCTTCCGGCGGTGCCCTCATCGCCTTCGGCCTTGGTTTCCTCGAGGCGCTCGGCGAGACGGGGCGCGCCATCGACGCGCTGGCGTTGCATGCGGCCATGACGGCGACCAACGAGGCCCGCGCCAAACACGGCGAGGGCCTTGCGGCAAAACTCGACGGGGGCGCGTTGACGAACGAATTGCGCGCGGCGGCGAAGCACCCCACCGCTTTTCGCGGCACCACCCATATCAGCGTCATCGACGTAGACGGCAACGCCGCCGCCGTCAGCCTTTCCAATGGCGAGGGCAACGGCTTCATCGTCGGCCAACACGGCTTCATGCTGAACAACATGCTGGGCGAAGAGGATCTTTCGAGCGGCCGTCTCGACGCCTGGCGCGAGGGCGTGCGGCTGTCTTCCATGATGGCGCCGACCATCATCATGGAGGCGGACGGCACGGTGACCGCGCTCGGCACGGGCGGCTCGAACCGCATCCGCACGGCCATCCTGCAAGTCGCGGTCAATCTGCTGGCACACGGTATGAGCCTCGAAGATGCGGTGACCGCGCCCCGGCTTCATGTCGAGCGCGACGGCACCACCAGCTTCGAGCCGGGCTTGAGTGAGGAAGCCGAAGCAGCCTTCCGGGAACTCGGCGACAAGAGCCATGCCTGGCCCGCGCCGAACCTGTTCTTCGGCGGCGTGCACGCCGTGCGTTGGCACCCGACCAAAGGCGTCGAGGGCGCCGGCGACCCGCGCCGCCAAGGCGTGGCGCACGTGGTTTGACCAGCCCGATGTCGTAAAAGGTCAATCGCCCGCCGCTAATTGACAACTCGCCTCCGATGTCCGGCGCAAGATGAGGGCTGGCCCAAGAGCCGATGGGGGGATCCCATGAAGAATGCCGTCGCCATCTACCATGTCGCCTTCGAGGATGCCGGCACGCTCGAGCCCGTGCTCGAGGAGCGCGGTATCGGCCTCCAATACCTGCAAGCCGGCCGCGACGATCTCTCGCCCGCGCTAGACGCCGATCTCCTTCTCGTGCTCGGCGGCCCTATCGGCATCTACGAGTTCGAGCGCTATCCCTTCCTCAAGGACGAGCTCAAAACCATCGAGGCCGTGGTCAAGAAAGGCACCCCCGTGGTCGGCATCTGTCTCGGCGCCCAGGCGCTCGCTTCCGTGCTCGCCGCCCGTGTCTATCCCGGCGCGCAAGCCGAGCTTGGCTGGGACGAGTTGATGCTGACCGAGGAGGGCAAGGCCTCGCCGCTTGGCGTGCTCGAAGGCTTGCGCGTGCTCAATTGGCATGGCGACACCTTCGACCTGCCGTCCGGCGCCACGCGGCTCGCCTCGACGACGCTCACGCCGAACCAGGCCTTCTCCTACGGGCCGAAAGTGCTGGCGCTGCAGTTCCATGTGGAATTGCCGGAGCGCGATATGGAACGCTGGCTTATCGGCCACACGCTGGAGCTTGCCAAGAACAACGTCAATCTTGCCGAGATGCGCGCTGCGACGGCGCGCTACGCGCCGCCCACCAACGCAGCGAGCCGCACGGTATTCAGTACCTGGCTCGACAACCTCTCCGCCTAACGGTCGGGGTGCTCCAGGCGCGTCCGCTTCAGTGAGACCGTCTCGCCGGGCTTGGTCGGCAGCTCGGTGGTCATGGCCTTCTCGATGACGTTGCCGCGCCCGTTCCACCATGTCGTGGTGTACGCGCCGTCCTTCTTGATCAAATGCGCCCACACCATCTCGCCGGGAAAATAGTGAACGGACCAGGCGCCGATCAGCCCTTTGGGAATGTCGTGAAAGGTGATGGCGACGTCGTCGCCCTTCATCTCGTCGCCTTTGATGACCTCGATCAGCTCCGCCTTGGCACTGTAGCTCGGTAGGTCCTGACCCGTGCGATTGTCCTTGGTCACGCCGGTGCAGGTGACCGCGAGGATACGGACCAGCGCCACCAGGTCGCTCTTCGACAGAAGCTCGCTCTTGGACATCGGCGCAGGCACGGCGAACGCCGGCTGCGCCATGAGGCAGCACAGAAGTACGAGCCTTGTCAGGCGAAGTGTCTTGCGCATGGAACCTCCTTCTGGGGAGCTTGGCGTGCGTGCTGGGAACGCCCCTCTCATGCCGGCTAGGATGATTTCGCCAGCACGGACTGTCCGACCACCTTTGGCAGCTCCTTGGTGTCCGGTGCCTTCATTGGCTTGCCCTTGGCGTTCCACCACGTCGTAGCATAGGTGACCCCGCCGCTACGCAGGGTGAGGTGCGTCCACACCTTTTCGCCCGGGTAATAGGGAACGGCCCAAGGTCCAATGAGCTTCGTCGGCTTCGCCCGCCAGGTGACCAGGATCTCCTCGCCCGGCTTCACATTGCCCTTCTTGGCCGTGAGCACCTCGAGCCTGGCGAGATAGCTGGGCAGGTCCTCGCCTGTCTTCTCGTGCTTGGTGATGCTCGTGCAGGTGACTGAAAGCACGCGGACCAGCGCCACCACGTCGCTCTGCTTCATCAACTCCGCTTCCGACTTGGGCGGCGGCACGGCAAGAGCAGGCGCGGCGCCGAGCAGCAGAACGGCGAAGATTGCGAATAGGCGAAGAGCAGGGCGCATGGGATCTCCTTTGTGGGCGCAGGGAGTGTAAGCGGCCAAATGCTCCGAAAGTAGGGCGCAAAGCTCGGGAGAAGGTCACAGGATGGTGACCTAATGTGCGGCCTCCCAGTTGTCGGCGGCGCGCGCGTCCACCTTCAGCGGCACTTTGAGCCTCAGCGCCGGCTCCGGCGCGCGCTCCATGATCTCTTGCGCCACCTCCATGGTCTTCTCCGCTTCCGCCTCCGGCGCCTCGAAGATCAGTTCGTCATGCACTTGGAGCAGCATGCGCGCGGACAAGCCCGCCTCCTCCAGCGATGAAGCCATGCGGATCATGGCGCGGCGGATGATGTCCGCGGCCGAGCCCTGGATCGGCGCGTTGATGGCGGCGCGCTCGTAGTTGCCGCGCAAGCTCGGGTTCTTGGTGTTGATCTCCGGGTAGTGGACCTTGCGCCCGAACAGCGTCTTGACATAGCCGGTGCGGCGCGCCTCCGCCTTCATCGCCTCCATGTAGTCCTTGATGCCGGGGAAGCGCTCGAAATAGGTCTTGATATAGGCGGCCGCCTCGCCGCGCGGGATGCCGAGCTGTGCCCCGAGCCCCACGGCAGAGATGCCGTAGATGATGCCGAAATTGATGGCCTTCGCCCGCCGGCGGATGCCTGGGTCCATGCCCTTGATCGGCACGCCGAACATCTCCGACGCCGTCATGGCGTGGATGTCGAGCCCGTCGGCGAACGCTTGGCGCAGCGTCGGCGTGTCCGCCATGTGCGCAAGCACGCGCAATTCGATCTGACTGTAGTCGGCCGAGATCAGCTTCTTGCCCTTCTCGGCGACGAAGGCCTTGCGGATCGCACGGCCTTCCTGGGTGCGCACCGGGATGTTCTGGAGGTTCGGCTCTTGCGAAGCGAGGCGCCCCGTGGTGGTAGACGCCAGCACATAGCGTGTGTGCACGCGTCCCGTGTCCGGGTGGATATAGGCTGGCAGCGCGTCCGTGTAGGTGCTCTTGAGCTTGGCCACCAGCCGCCACTCCAAGACCTTGCGCGGCAGATCGTGGCCTTGCGCGGCGAGCTCTTCCAGCGCCGCGGCGTCGGTGCTCCAGGCGCCGGTCTTGGTGCGCCGGCCGCCGGGCAGGCTCATCTTGTCGAACAGGATCTCGCCGAGCTGCTTGGGCGAGCCGATATTGAAGTCCTCGCCGGCGAGCGCGCGGATCTCGTCCTCGAGCCGGGCGATGGTCTGTGCGAACGAGCCCGACAGACTCGCCAGCGCGGACCGCTCCACCTTGATGCCGGCGCGCTCCATCTCGGCGAGCACCGGCTGAAGAGGCCGCTCGAGCGTCTCGTAAACCGTGGTCACGGATTCGGCCGGGAGCCGGGGCTTCAGGATCGTCCACAGCCGCAAGCCGAGATCGGTCTCTTCGCCCGCATATTCCGTGGCGCGCGCCACATCGACACGACCGAAGCCAACGGCGGCCTTGCCGGTGCCCAGCACTTCCTTCTCGGTGAAGCAGGTATAGCCGAGCAGCGAGTTTGCGAGCTTGGCCGGCAGATGCTCGGCGCGGCCCGCGTCGAGCGCGTAGGAGATGAGGCAGGGATCGTCGACCGCGGCGAGCTCGATGCCGTAGCGGGCGAGCGCGACCATGTCGAACTTGGCGTTCTGCACGATCTTGAGCACGGCGTCGTCTTCGAGGACGGGTTTGAGCAGATCGAGCGCCTCACGCATGGGGATCTGCGCAATCGCCGCCTCGCCGCCAAGATCGAGCTCGTCGCCGGCACGATGCGCCAACGGCACATAGGCTGCGTGCCCCGGCACCAGCGCGAGCGCCACGCCCACGAGTTCGCCGCGCATGGGGTCGGCGGCGTTGAGCTTCGCCCGGAAGGCGAAATGGCCTTGGAAGCGCGCCGTCTCCAACAGATCGGTGAGGCGCGCGAGGTCGGTCACGGTCTCGTAGTTCGACCGGTCGAACGGCACGCCCTCGAGTTTGCTTGCCCGCTCGATGGCCAGCTCCGCCGGCGAGCCGCCTTCGACCGGCCGCTCGCGCGGCGGCCCGGCCTCGCCACGCGGGCTCTTGCGCAACGGGTGATCGTAATCGTCCTTCTTCTTGCGCGCGGGTGCCTTCGCCTCGCCCTCGGGGACCGCCGCGCCCAGGCCCTCAGCCACGCGCCGCAGCAGAGTGGAGAATTCCATCTGCCGCATGAACGCCGTGAGAGCGTCGGTGTCGGGCTGCTGCACGGCCGTCTCGGCCAGCGACACATCGAGCGGCACATGGGCGTCGAGCGTAACCAGCGTTTTCGACAGCCGCGCCTGGTCGGCGAAGGTGATGAGGTTCTCGCGCCGCTTTTGCTGCTTAATCTCCTCGGCGCGGGCAAGCAGCGTTTCGAGATCGCCATAGTCGTTGATGAGGAGTGCGGCGGTTTTCACGCCGATGCCCGGAACGCCCGGCACGTTGTCGCTAGAATCGCCGATCAGCGCCTGCACCTCGATGACTTTCGATGGCGGCACGCCGAACTTCTCGACCACGCCCTCTTCGCCGATCACCTTGTTCTTCATGGTGTCGTACATGACGATGCCGGGCTGGACGATCTGCATCAGGTCCTTGTCCGACGAGACGATGGTCACGTCGGCGCCTGCCGCGAGCGCCTCGAGCGCGTAGGTGGCGATGAGGTCGTCGGCCTCGTAGCCCTCCTTCTCGATGCACGAGACGTTGAAGGCGCGCACCGCGTCGCGCACCAGCGGAAATTGCGGGATCAGGTCCTCTGGCGGCTCGGGCCGGTTGGCCTTGTAGCCGTCGAACAGGTCACTGCGGAAGGTCTTGGCCGAATAGTCGAAGATCACCGCCATATGGGTTGGCGGGGCGAGCTCGCCCGTCTCGCGCAAGAGCTTCCACAGCATGCCGCAGAAGCCGTGCACCGCCCCTACGGGCAGCCCGTCGGAGGGCCGTGTCAGGGGCGGAAGCGCATGATAAGCGCGGAAAATATAGCCTGAGCCGTCGATCAGATAGACGTGGTCGCCGCGAGCGACCGGCTTCCCGGAGGCGGGGGTGGTGGTCTTTTTGGTTGTCATGATGAGGGGAATATAGGGATTGCGACCTCCACAAGGGAGTCGCTTGGCAGCCCCATCCACCGGTTGTCCAAAGCCCTAGGACGTTTTGGCGAGCTCTGGCTTCTGCTGATTGGTCGACCCGGGGGCGAAGGCCTTGTCGGGGCCGCCGAACGTCTTCTCGATATATTCCTTGAAATACTGGTCGAGGAACGGGAAGGCCGTGGCGAAGCGGGTGAAGTCCTTCTGCGCGATGAACAGGAGGAGCCCGTCCTCCAGCGCCTCGACGAGCCCGGTCCTGAGCTCCGACTTGACCAGAACCCGCTCGCCGAAATGCTCGCCTGGGCCGAACACCTTCTCGAAATGCTCGCCGGTCTCCGGGTTGTCGATGGTCAGCTTGAAGGCGCCGTTGATCACGGTATAGAAGCCGTCGATCAGCATGCCCGGCTCGAACACCTTGTCGCCCTTCCAAAAATGGATGTAGCGGGTCGCCGGCGCCGGCATCCTGAGCTGGACGATGTTCGGCGGCATGATGCTGTTGAGGATCCAGTTCACGCCGACGCGGAACTTGGCGGCGAATCCGGGCAGGAACGACAAATAGAAGCCCCGCCACAGAAGCCACGCCCATAGGCCCGACAGCTTGACGCCATAGACGTCGGCCACGGCCTTGCTCATGCCGAGCGAGGCGAGAGAGCCCTTCGATGTGTAGGCGAAGTATTTGAGCTCCTGGCCCTTGAGCTTGGCGATGATGTTCTGTGCAAGCTGATGGCCTTCGCGGACGGCGAACTGTGCCGTCTGAGTGGCGTAGTCGGCCGGATCTTCCTGCGGGTTGTCGTTGAGCGGGATGAGCGCCGCGTCGCCGAGCGCCCACACATGATCGTGTCCCGGCACGCGCATGTAACGGTCCGTCTTGATGCGTCCCCAATGCAAGTCGAGGCCGAGCTGCTGGACCAGCGGGTGTGGACCGTTGCCGATGGTGGCGACGACGGTCGAGGAGTTGATGATGCGTCCGTTGGTGAGCTCGACGCCCGTCGACGTGGCGGATTTCGTACCAATGCCCGTCAGAACCTCGATGCCGTTCTTCTGCAGCTGCTTCGTGGCGTATGCGGCGAGGTCTGCGGGGAAGGTGGGCAAGATGCGCGGCGCATACTCGATGAGATACATGCGTATCTCTTCGGGCTTGATGTTCCGGTAGTAGGGCAGCGCCCGGCGGATCAGCTCGCGCGTCTCCGCTGCCGTCTCCACGCCGGAAAAGCCCGCACCCACCACGACGAAGGTGAGAAGCTGGTCCTTGACCAGCGTCTCCGTCGTCACGTCCGCCGTCTCCAGGCATCCGATCACGTGGGTGCGCAGCATGTGCGCGTCGGTCAGGTCCTTCATCGTCAAGGCATGGTCGGCCATGCCCGGGATGCGATTGAGATCGACGCCGGTACCGAGCGCGAGCACCAATTCGTCATATTTGAGCTCAACGGGGGTGAGCCGCGCGCCCTGCATGACGGTCGCGGTCTTCTTCTTGAAATCGATGCCCATGACCTGCGCCTGGCGCACCTGAACCTTGCTCAGGAGCTGGCGGAGCGGCACCACCGCGTCGGCCGAGTTGATGCTCGACGAGGCGACCTCCGGCAGGAGGGGCTGAAAGACGAAATAGTTGTTGTTGTTGACGAGCTGGACGTCGAGCGCGCCCCGGCCGAGCTTCCCCAACGCCTTCGCGGCGAACACGCCGCCGAAGCCGCCACCCAGCACGAGGACCTTCTTGTTCTCCATAGGCTTGCCCAGCCTTTCGTCGGTTGAGAGGAAATACCTACGCCAATGCCTCTAGAGGTCAAGTCGCGCGTAGACTTTAGCCTAAGCGCGGTTATCAGACCGTTGGGAGGCTGTCGCGTTCCCGCGGTGGACGTATCGATTGCCTATAGAATCGATGACGTCCGGTTTGCCTAGGCGGCTGCGGCCGCGGCCCGCGGGGCGGCGGGAGGCAGCTTTGCCCAGGCCGGCCGCACGAACAGGAAGCGAAGGGCCGTGCTCTTGACCAGCGCCTGCAAGATGAGCGGCGTCACCACGCCCACGGCGGTCACCATGAGGGCCACGACACCCAGATCGAGACCCGGGGCGAACTTGAGCAACAGCGCCCGCGTCGCCGCCATCGGCAAGAAGAAGGCGAGGTAGACGGCGATCGAGTTCTGGCCCGCATAGCGCAAGGGCAGCGCCCATTTGAGCGTCGAGAGCAGCACCGACGCCGCGATCACGGCGAGCGCGCCGAGGAAGCCGAGGCCGAGCCCCACCACCGGGAGCTCGGAATAGCCGTTGAACACCACCACTGCCTCGAACACCGCCCAGGCGCCGAGGAACAGCAGCGCCTCGCGCCTGTTGGCTTCAACCGTTGCCGCGAAGTCGAACACGTAAGCGGCGAGCACATAGCCTGTGTAGAAATAGACGAAGCGGGTGCAGAACTCGTCGATCACGACCCAGCCTGTATGCACGTTGGCCAGCTGGAGGAACGCCGCTGCGAACCACAGCATCGCCTGCGGCACGTCACGGGTGAGCTTGGTCACCACGAAGAAGATGGGCAGGAGGTAGATGAACCACAGCGTGCCGAACGGGTCGACGAAGGCGAGCGCGTAGGCCTTAGCCACCCCGGCCCAGCCGAGATCGGCGGCGAAGTGCGGTGCCTTGAAAGCGAATTGGATGGTGACCCACAACGCGTAGAAATAGGCGAAGTGGAGCACTTTCTTGTCCAGGTAAACGCGCCAATTACGGTCGATGACGCGCGCCAGGAACAGTCCCGAAATGAGAAAGAAGTCGGGCATCCGGAACGGCTTGGCGAAGGCGACGAATGCCCCCATCCAGCTCGTATGCCCGGCCGCCTCCTGGACGCCCAGGGTTGAGTGCATCATCACCACCATGACGATGCAGAAACCCTTGGCGTAGTCGACCCACCCAACCCGATTCGGGTTGATATCCATGCCGCGTCTCTCCTGGGGCCGTCCCAGGACGGGACGTCTCAGGATTGAGTTGCAAGGACCGGGCTAGAGCCCGATATGAGGGTTCGGGCCGCCGCCGTTGCTTAACCTTGAGGGTTTGGCTAGGTTCGCCCGCGGAATGCACCCGTAGCTCAGCTGGATAGAGCGCTGCCCTCCGAAGGCAGAGGTCAGAGGTTCGAATCCTCTCGGGTGCGCCAGCTTTATCTCAAGTCTTTGATTATCGAAGCAGACCTGGCGCCCCGTTGAGGGAACGCCAAGAAGACCTCTGCGTTCATCCCTGGGGATACTCTGGCGCCCTTAATGGTTTTTGGTCGGGCAGTCGGGTACTTTTTCTATTCCACGCCAGAAAAGACTTCCCCCAGAAACAACAGTGCGTGCAACCGAGGAGAGGCACCATGCGCAGATTTCTTTTGATCGCCGCGGCAGCAATGATCGCACTCGTTGGCTTGTCGGCCAATCAGTGCAGTGGCGGCAAGGAGGAGAAGGCCGCAGAGCCGGCAAAGACTGAGGCGCCCGCAGCCCAGCCTGACGACTCCATGTCCGGCGACCAGGGCTCGATGTCGGATGACCAGGGCTCGATGTCCGACGACCAAGGATCGATGTCCGACGACCAAGGATCGATGTCGGACCAGGACTCGACGTCCGGTGAGGACACGGTCAACCAGATTCCCGCGGACGAATAGGATTCGAAACATCTCTTGGGGCCGCGCCGCCAAAAGCGGTGCGGCCCTTTGCTTTGTCAGCGCTTCCGAATGGGGAAGGCGTTCACCAGCGGCGCGAGATTCCGCGCATTGTCCCAGTCTCCGCCTTCAGGCGTCAGCCCGAGCCGCACGATGACGAGATCGCGCGAGGGCACGATCGCTACCACCTGCTCACGATAGCCGAGCAGGTAGTAGGCATCCTCCGGCATTGGCGGCTCGCCAAGACCTGGTGACAAGGGCAGCTTGAGCCAGACCTGCGCGCCGTAGTCATCCTCGGGCGATTGCGGTGTAGGCTTGAGCGAATAGGCGACCCAGCTCTCGGGCAAGAGGCGCTTCCCCTGCCACACCCCGTCTTGGAGGAACAACAGGCCAAGCCGCGCCCAGTCGCGCGCCGAGGCATAGAGGAACGAGCAGCCGATGAAGGTGCCGGAGGCGTCCGGCTCGAGCACGGCGCTACGCATGCCGAGCGGTCCGAACAGCCGGTCGTGCGGAAAGCGCAAATAGTCACGCTCGCTGGCGAACGTCTCCCGCAAGATACCGGCGATGATGTTGGTGGAGCCGCTCGAGTAGGAGAAATGCGTGCCCGGCGGATGCGCGAGCGGCTTCGATGCGGCGAAGGCCGCGGCGTTGCCTTCCACGAACAGCATCTGAGCGACGTCACTGAGATCGTTGTCGTGGCTCTCGTCGAAGACGAGGCCGCTCGTCATGCGCATCAGCTCGTTCAGCGTAATGGCGCGGCGCGGGTCATGCGTCCCGTGCCACGCCGGCATCAGCGCATCGTCTCCAAGGGCAATAGCGCCGTCCTTCACCCGCATGCCGACCAGCGCATTGACTGCCGTCTTGCTCATGGACCAGCCGATCAAGGGGGTGTCTGCGTCGAAGCCCGGCGCATAGCGCTCGGCGACGATCCGCCCGCCTTGCACCACGACCAGCGCGCGGGTGTTACGAGGACGCGCCGGGTCCGGCTCGGAGAAGATGGCGTCGATTGCTTCTGCCAGCGCTTCGCGGTCCACGCCCTCGGGGAGCGGCGAAGGTGTCACACGCTCGCCATTCGGCCATTCCGCGTCGCTTGCCGGCGGATCTGACGTCGGGAAGAGACCTGCCGCTTGTGCACGGAAGCTCTTTTCATCGGCGCCGTCGAGCAGCGTGCAGCCGAGCCCGTCGCGGTAGATCGCGGTCTGCGCCGCGATCCCGTAGGACGAGGCCGATACGGTCTTGCCGTCGCGGTCGACCACCGGCTGGAAGAAGCGCAGCAGGCCGAGGCGGGCGCCCGAGAGATCCTCAGCCATCAAATCGTCGAAGCTCCGGCCCGAGACGAACAGCCCTGAGCAGAGCGTTTGCGCCATGTAGCCCGAGCCGAGCAGCGCCACGCGGTAGACGCGCGGCAGGACGATTGCTGCGGCCGTGATCAGAACGATCGCGGCCAGCATTAGCCAGAAGCTGCGGGAAAGCCCGAAGCGACTCCCTGTCATGGCGCCTTGGGCGGCGCGAACGATTGGTTGCTGAAGGGCTGGGTTGTCGGGGTTTGAATAACGATGAAGCCGTGGTCGATCGCCTTGTGGCAGGCATTGCACGTCGCGGTCAGATCATTGAACCCTTTGGTGAACTGCGCGACGTCCTTGGCCTTGATCGCATCGCCGATGGCGATGATCGGGGCGGTCGTCGCCCCCACGTAGTCCACGGGAATGCCGTGATAGAAGCTAGCGGCGTCGTCGAGGCTTTGCGTGACCTGCCGCAACTCGTAGCGCGCCAGCTCCCAATTCTTCTCCTTGCCCGCGAACCACAGCTTCATGTGACGGAATTGCGCCCAGCTCATGATGTCGGCGAGCGCGGGCACGTAAGCCGGCGCCTGGGCGGCCGCAAGCGTGGCCCACACGAAGGCGATGAGCATAGCTCCGATAGACAAAAACCGTCGCATCTCGTCCTCCTTGTCGCCGCTACTCCAGCGCTTCAGCCGCCTTCAGCACTTCCTCGGCGTGGCCCGGCACCTTGACCTTGCGCCAAACATTGCGGATCACGCCCTTGCCGTCGATGACAAAAGTGGAGCGCTCGATGCCCATATATTTGCGACCATACATGCTCTTCTCCACCCAGGTGCCGTAAGCCTCGCACACCTTGCCGTCCTCGTCGGAGGCGAGCGGAAAGTTGAGCTCGTATTTGTCCTTGAACTTGTCGTGCTTCTTCACCGGGTCTTTCGACACGCCGATGATTTCCGCGTCCACTTTCGAGAAGTCCGGCAACGCATCGCGAAAAGCGCAAGCCTCCGCCGTGCAACCGGACGTGTCGTCCTTCGGGTAGAAATAGAGCACCACCGTCTTGCCCTTGAGTCCCTTCAGCGAGACCTCACCCCCGCCGTCCGCTGGCAACGTGAAAGACGGGGCCTTGTCGCCTACGTCCACGCTCATTCTTCGCTCCTCTGCTACCCGAGCCGCTTGATCATTCTCACATGCGGGATGGTGTTCTCCTCGAACGCCCCGCCCTCTTGAGCATAGCCGAGTCTGACATAGAAGCCCTCGGCGCCAATGCGCGCATGGAGCATCATGAGGCGAAAGCCGGCGTCCGCGGCCCAAGTCTCCGCATATGCCAGGAGCCGCGCCCCGATCCGCTCCTGCCGCCGCGCCTCCGCCACGGCCATCTGCTTGAGGTGGAGGGTCGTCTCGTCAAGCGGCCGCAGCGATACCGTGCCGACCACCGCTCCATAGGACACCGCGCAGAAATGCTGGCGCATGGCGTCGTCGAAGAGCTCTTCGCGTGAGACGACGAGGCCAAGCGGCTTGCGCAGGATCGCCTCGCGCAAGCGCAGAGCCTGGGCGTAGAGGTCGGAGCCAAGAGGCGCCTCGAAGATCAGGACGGCGGGCTCGTCGGCCATGTCGGATCACTCCTGCTTCTGCTTTGCCAGGTGCTCGACCATGGCCCAGATGGCCTTGATCTGCGGCGCGTCCTTACCGAGATAGTCGAGCCCGGTATAGCCCCACCAATCCCAGCAGCCTTCCGGGTTGTAGGTGCCCGCAGTGACTTGCGGGAAAAGGATGACGAAACGATTGGTGTCGGCGATCTCGGCGAAGCCGGCCTCTTTCACAAAAGCGTCGCCGACATCCTCGCGCGCCTGCCCGCAGCCGTGAAGCGCCACATGGACGCGGCAGCCGGGCTGCGTCTCGCAGCCGGGCGGCACATAGACCACGCCTTGGTCAGCGATGCCGTCACCGGGATCGGAGAACGCCGTCTGGTCAAACACGATGAACTCACCTTCCGGCGCCGGCGAGCGCGGATGGAGCGGTCCGTAGATCCAGCCGAGTATGGCCCTTGCCTGGTCGTAGTCACAGTCGCTGACGTAAGGCTCCTCGGAGATGCCGCACGCCGCGCCGCCTTCCTCGGTGATGAAGGCATGGCCGCCTTCGCCTTCCACCAGCGTCACATTCCCGACCGGCACGCCGGCCATCTCGTAGAATTTCTTCGCCGCCTCGACCACGGGCCGGGTGACCGTTTCGTCCTCGTTGCCGGAGAACAGATAGACGTTGTGGGTGGCGAGCGCAGACAGCGGGTCGATCTCGCCCTTGTCCGCCAACGCCTTGGCCCGAGCCACCAAGGCGCCGGGGTCGGGTGGGCCGAGCGTCGTCTTCATGCAGCCATAGATGGCTTGCGCCGCGTTCTGGCCGACGGCGACCGGCCAGAACGGAAAGAAGCGGGACGCCGCAGTCTCGGCGCAGCCGAACGGTCCGCCCGCCACGATGCCGGCACCCACGATGTCCTTCGCGTGGGCGAGCTCGATCTGGCCGGCCATGTAGGCGCCGGACGACAGCCCCGAGACTGAGGTGGCGTCGAGCTTTGTGCCGAGCTCTGGCAGAGGAGCGGCGGCGCGCACCGGGAGAAGAGCAGTGATGAGCGTGCCGAGGAGGCTTGCCCAAAGCAGCGTTGCCGCGCGCTTAACCGTGTGTCGAGCCATGGCTGAACCTCCTTGCCGCGCCGGACGCGCCGTTTGGACGACTGTCACAAAACGCGCGCCGCCCGCTTGAGGGTTCCTCGTCACCGCGGGCCTTGGTCATTCTGACCCAGGAGCCCAAAAATCTCTTGCATAGGAAGAACGCGAGGTGCAAATACCGCCTCTTATTCGAGCGGGGGCAAAGTGCCCCTCGTGATCGATTGGCTCTATCTGCTGGTTGGGGAGGACGCCATGTCCAGTGACGCCCTCTTCCAATTGGGGATGGACTTGGATCATGGTTCAAGCACCGCCCAAACGGAAGAAAAGCTTTCCCGGTGTTTCGCTCCTGATGAGGGAGAGGGGCGCAAGGACTTTTTCTGTGAGCACGACGGGGTCCGCTATGCGGGTACCCATCTCATCATCGATCTCGTTCGGGCAGAGCGGCTCGACGAACTAGACCATATCGAGCAAACCCTACGGCGGTGTGTGGAGGCTGCAGGCGCGACGCTCCTGCATATTCACCTCCATCACTTCACGCCGAACGGTGGGGTCTCGGGCGTCGCTGTGCTCGCCGAGTCGCACATCTCGATCCATAGCTGGCCCGAATACGGCTACGCCGCACTGGACGTGTTCATGTGCGGCGACGCCAATCCACGAGCGTCCATCGACGTTTTGAAAGAGGCGTTCTCACCTGGCAAGGTGGTCGTCAAAACGCAACTTCGGGGCAAGGAAATTCAGCGATGGAACGGTGGGTCGAAGAGACGCTCCATGGCGGCTTCCGTGTCCGCCTAAAGGCGGACCGGGTCCTCTTCGATAGTGAGACCGAACACCAGCAGCTGATCATCTTCGAGAACGCGGATTTCGGTCGGGTGATGATGTTGGACGGCGTCGTCCAGCTCTCCACCCGGGACGAGTTCGTCTATCACGAGATGATGTCGCACGTGCCGCTGTTCGCTCACGGCAAGGCGAAGAAGGTTCTGATCGTTGGCGGCGGCGATGGCGGCGTGCTGCGCGAGGTGTTGAAGCACCCCGAGGTCAAGAGCGCCACGCTGTGCGAGATCGACCGCAGCGTAATCGACCTGTGCCGCGAGCATTTTCCCGACATCTCGGCGGGCGCCTTCGACGACAAGCGCACCAACGTGGTCATCGCCGACGGCACCAAGTTCGTGCACGAGACCGACGAGCGCTTCGACGTGATCATGATCGATTCGACCGATCCTATCGGGCCGGGCGCGGTGCTCTTCACCAAGGAGTTCTACACCGATTGCCGCCGCGCGCTCAGCTCAGGCGGCATCCTCGTCACCCAGAACGGTCTGCCGTTCCTGCAGGCGGCCGAGCTCAAGCAGTCGGTCAGCTATTTCCGCGATCTGTTCGACGACGCCTTCGCCTATCTGGCAACCACACCGAGCTATTTCGGCGGCTCCATGTCCTATGGCTGGGCCACCGACGACAAGAAGCTCAGGAAGCACAGCCAGGATAAGATCAAGGGGCGCTACAAGAAGGCTGGCGCCTTCCCGACGCGCTATTGGCGGCCGGACATGCAACTCGCCGCCTTCGCGCTCCCGACCTACATCCGCGAGCTCGTCGAGACCTAGGCCTTACAGGCGCTCGAACTCCGGCAAGTCGCCCACCAGAGGTTGGCAATAATCGTAGAACGCCGGGGTCACATTGTTGGGCCCTGCGAGAAACTCTTCCGGCACATGTCGCGCATGGCGCGCCACTGCCGAAAGCTCGGCGCGGCCATAGGCGCTGCGGTAGGTGTCGATGGCATTCGAGGTGCGGATGATGGTCACTGAGGCGCTGGTATCGCCGCCTGCCGCGAGATCGGCAGCGTGGCGGCCGACGCCCCGCGCCTCCTTGGCATCGACCGCCGAGGTCTCCGGCCAGCAGCGCTGGAGATAGCCGAACGTATCGGCGCGGACTCGCGGGGCCTTGCCTCCGGCGGGCGTGAGACCCTTCTTGAGGAAGTCTGCAAGCCCGTCGCCGAGCGCGCCGGAGCCTGAGAGCTGGACATTGCCGTGGGCGTCCACCTCGCCCGAGCGCATCAGCTGCGGGCCGATCTCCTTGCCGTCGGCGTCGCGGATGCCTTCGCTCACGGCGATCTGGCAGCGGCCAAGCTTGGAGTAGACCGCGTCCACATCGGCAAGGAACGCGTCCATGACGAACGGCACCTCAGGCACATAGATCAGATGCGGCGCCGGGCGCTTGGCGGGATCGGTATCCGTTTCACGTTGCTCGCGCGCCAGTGCCGCGGACGCGGTGAGGAAGCCCGCGTTGCGCCCCATGATGACGTTGATCTTGATGCCGCCGAGGCTCGCATTGTCGAGCGCGTCTCCCATATGGGCGAGCGTCACGAAGCGCGCGGCAGATGGAAAGCCCGGCGTGTGGTCGTTCTCGCGCAGATCGTTGTCGATGGTCTTCGGCACATGGAAGCAGCGCATGTCGTAGCCGGCGCTTAGCGCCTTCTCGCTGATGATGCGGCAGGTGTCGGCCGAGTCGTTACCGCCGATATAGAAGAAATAGCGGATGTCGTTGTCGC
>Ga0307424_1000362_pt1 | contig 24161 bp, 24 predicted proteins | sample SalMarWE160320MG_FD_202157 | JGI IMG/M metagenome (GOLD analysis project Ga0307424, IMG submission 202157) | Salt marsh sediment microbial communities from the Plum Island Ecosystem LTER, Massachusetts, United States - WE1603-20 | ecosystem: Environmental > Aquatic > Marine > Intertidal zone >... | reverse complement strand
ATCTCCTGGCTCGTAGGCGGCCCGCGCACGACGGGGCGCCCGTCGCAGGCCGACACACCCATTGGCGACCACAGCGCCTAGCCCTCGCGCCGAGCCGTCCGGGTGAGGTGAACCGTGGCCCCTATCGAAGGAACGCTGATCGTGTTTCGTTTCGCCCGCCGCTTCGTCCTGATTGCGTCGCTTGCGAGCTTCGCCGCCTGGCCTGCACAGGCCGCAGATGCGGCGGCGCAGATCAAGGACACGCTGAACCAGTGGATGGCCGACTTCAATGCCGGCCGTGCCGATAGGGTCTGCGGTCTCTTCGCGCCAGACCTGCGCGCCACCTTCCGCGGCCAACCCGAGCGCAATTACGCCGAGCTCTGCGATCTCCTTAAGGGGTCTCTGGCCGACAAGGAGAAGACCTTCTCGTACGGGTTGGACGTCAAAGAGATCAAGGTGTTCGGCGATGTGGCAATCGTCCGCCTCGACTGGACGCTGACCACCAAAGACAAGGACGGCCGCGAAACGACGTCGGTCGAGCCCGGCATGGACGTCTTCCAGAAGCAGGCGGACGGGAATTGGCGGATTATCCGCTACATGGCTTACGAGCGGTAAGTGGCGGATGGGGAGGGATTCGAACCCTCGAGACGCTTGCACGCCTGCCGGTTTTCAAGACCGGTGCCTTCAACCACTCGGCCACCCATCCAGTCTCTGTGCTTGTCTTTGGCGAAACCCGCATCGGAGTTCGCGCATTATCTACTTGATCTTCAACTCTCCCCACGATCCTTCATAGGGACATGAACCGCAAGCTAGACCCGCAAGGGCGCAATGCCATGCGTGCCTACCACATCCCCCTTAAGGGATGGTGGCAGGTCATGAAAGAGGTGGTGAGCAAGGTCGCAAGCGACAATCTCTCCGTGGTCTCGGCCGGCTGCGCCTTCTATGCGCTGTTTGCCATTTTTCCGGCGCTGACCGCCTCGATCTCGCTCTACGGGCTGACCACCGACCCGGAGACCGTCGAGCGGCAATTCAGCATGCTCAAGGCCGTGCTGCCGCCCCAAGGCTATGAGATCGTCATCGACCAGATCCGTAGGATTGCCGAGACGTCGGGGCAGACTCTCGGCTGGAGCTTCGGCGTCAGCCTGGCTATCGCGCTGTGGAGTGCCAATCTCGGCACCCAAGCCATGTTCTCCGCCCTAAACATCGCCTATGGCGAGCCGGAGCGGCGGAGCGTCTTGCGCTTCTACCTCAGCGCCATTGGCTACACCATCATCGGCATTCTCGGCGGCGCGGCCATGCTGTTCGCTATCGTCAATGTACCTGTCCTATTTGCGGATTCCGGTCATCCCCAAGCCTTCGAGACGATCACCAAGACAGTGCGCTGGCCGGCCTTCGCGCTGCTGACATTGTTCATGCTTGCGCTGATCTACCGTTTCGGACCGAGCCGGGCCAGTCCGCAATGGCGCTGGGTGAGCGTGGGCTCGGTTTTCGCCACCTCGGTGTGGCTGCTCGCGTCCGTGGGTTTTTCCTACTACGTCTCCAACTTCGCCAACTACGACCGCATGTACGGCTCACTCGGTGCGGTGATCGTCTTGTTGTTCTGGCTCTATATCTCCTTCTACATTGTTCTGCTCGGCGCGGAGATCAACGCCGCGCTCGAACGGCGCATCGGGCAAGTGACGACGCCTAAAGCAGGAGCGCGTGAAGGGACGGAAGAGGAGTGACGTTTTGAGCGCTAGGCCTGGTCCGGCGCGCGTCTAAGCCATCGCCGCCGCAACAGCCCGACACCGAGCACGACGATCGCGCCGATCATCGCGCCAACCTTCCACACAGTATGGGCCATTGCCGGATCGACGTGCGCCATAATGAACGGGTCCTTGGCGATGATCTCGCCGGCAATCCAACCAAGCAAGGCTGCGCCGGCCCAGACGATGATGGGAAAGCGCTCCAGAAGCGCCATGACGATCGCTGCGCCTGCCATAATTAGCGGGATGCTGACAGCAAGCCCGAACATCAGGAGTGTGTAGCTGCCGCGGGACGCCATGGCGATGGCAATGACATTGTCGAGACTCATCACCGCGTCGGCGATGGCGATAATCTTGACTGCGTGCCAGAGGCTGTTCACCGGCTGGATATTGTCGGGACCGTTGTTCTCCTCCCCGCCGAGAAGCTTGATGGCGATCCATATGAGAAGCATGCCACCGAGCAGCTTCACATAGGGCATGGTCATAAGCGTCGTCACCGCGCCGGTGAACACGACGCGCAAGCCGATGGCGACGAGCGTTCCAAGAGCGATGCCCCAGGCACGTTGCCGGGCTGGGAGCTTGCGGCAGGCGAGCGCAATGACGACAGCGTTGTCACCTGACAACAGGAGGTCGATCCAAATGATCTGTAATACGGCGAGCCAAAAGCCCGGTTCGTCGACCGTCATGCCGCTGCGTTTTCCCCCTGCTACATGCTCACTCGGACCGGTCTCCTCGATCCGGCCTAAGTCCTTACCCTTTGCTGTGAAAAACGGCAAAGGCAAGACGAGATATATGCTCTCCTGAGCCATTTTGAAGGTAAGGGAAAGGAGTTAGTTCTCTCATCTCGCGGGCCGATATGCGAGGACAAGTCCTCGCATATCGCTTATTCTTTCCCGCGTCAGTCCGACGAATCAGGCCCGCGCGCCCTTTCACGGGGGAGGAAGCTTTGCCATCCATGGATCCAGTTCTACTCAACCCACTGATCGCGCTCATCGCTGGAATTCTCATCTTGCTGATGCCGCGCATCTTGAACTATGTCGTCGCGATTTACCTCATCGCCATCGGCATTATCGGGCTTGCGCAACACTTCCATTAGTCCGCTGACGTCATATTGCTGAGACTCCAGAACTGCGGCGCCCGCTGCGCTTGCCTGACATGACGCTGGACCCGACATCGGAAAGAGTGGCCTAGAACCGCGACTTCCGATGTCCTATAGTTCGGCGTCGCCCTCGTTAACCAAGGGAGCGATTGTCCGTCGAAGCGCGGGAATCCAATTCTCCCGGGCATCCGAGGCGCATGGCCACGGAATGAGGCCCCGGGTTTTAGGGCCACACGGGCCAAAGAACCAAATGGCCTTACCGGCTTTCACGACCGTGCAGCACTAAGACTCTGCCAAGACGGGGTTATCAAGGGTGTATAGAGGTTGGGCAATCAAGCCAGGTGGCGCCACGTCATGAAGCGTGAGAATTCCTTGTTGGGATTCCGGCCGAGACCGTTGCTCGCTCTCGTTGCGCTCTTGGCCGTTGTCATGACTGTCGCAGCGCATGCCGATCCGGATGCGGCCGCACACACCAACGCCGCTGCCCAACAGGGTCCTCAGACTGCGAACGAGAGCAAAGACCAGACGGACTATGTGTGGTTGGCAAGTCGGGGTGAGTCCAGCCTCCAGCTCCGCGGCGCGGTCCCTTCGAAAGAGGACCGTCGGACCTTGCTGGGCATGGTGAAAGCACACTTTCCGGACCTTCAGGTCGAGGACCGCATGAAGGTCGTCAAAGGCGGTCCGCCGAAGGAAGAGTGGCTCGGCGCGGTGAGCTTCGGCTTGCAGCAACTCTCCCATCTCAAACGTGGCTCAGTGCGGCTTTCCGGTGCCGCGTTGCGGGTCGTCGGCGATGCCAGCACTCCCGATGACTACTCCGAGGTAAAGAAAGCGCTGACCGGGCCACTGCCGAGCGGTCTCACCCTCAAGGGCACGAACGTGCGGCCCCCCCTTGCAGACCCGTTTGTGTTCACCGCCGATCTCGGCGCTAACGCGTTGAGCCTGTCGGGCAGCGTGCCGAGCGAGGATGCGCGTAAGCAGCTGCGTGAGCTGTCGCGGCAGTTATTTGAAAAGCCGGGGCTCGACGACCGGCTCGAGGTTGCCTCCGGGGCACCGAAGGGTTGGGACGAGGCGGTGACCGCAGCGTTGCGGGCGCTGAGCCGACTGGAGTCGGGAAAGGTCGCCTTATCCGGTCTCGCCGTAACGATCGAGGGGGTCGCACCCGATAAAGGGACCGCCGTCGCCGTATCCTATCAATTGCGGCGTGACTTGCCGAAGCTGTTCTCCACATCGGAAAGCATCAAGTGGAAGGAAGCGAGCGCCGCGACCGATATCGCCGCGCAAGTCCTGCCACGTATCAAAGAATATGCGCGGACCAACGGCAGCTGGCCGAAGGGTGAGTTGCCGCCGCTGATGCCGCTGGTCGACGCGCAATAGGGCGCACGCACCTCGGAAAAGCTAATCGTTCACGGCGAAGAAGGCGCCAATCGCCTCGACCGGCTCTTGTTCCTGCAAGACCGGCGGGTGGCCCTGCTCGGGCACAGTCATCGCCCGCAAGTTGGGATGGCGCTCGACCATTGCTTCGAGCGTTTCAACGCTCAGCACGTCTGAATGCTCGCCTCTCAGCACGAAAGCGGGAACTTGTCCGAGCGCCACAAACTGGGGCCAGAGGTCAGGTACCGGCCGGCTCAGGTCCACAGTACCGATGGCACGGCCGAGTTTGCGGTCATAGGACAGGACCAGCCGCCCTCTACGCTCTTCGAACACACCGCGTGCCATCTGATCCCATTGGGTGTCGGTGAAGTCCGGGAAGCCGCGGCCATTGATCTCGCGCATGATCTGCACTGCGTCCGCCCAAGTCCTAGGCACCGGCATGCGCCCCACATAGCTGACGATGCGGGCAAGGCCACGTGTCTCGATCACCGGTCCAATGTCGTTGAGAACGACGGCGCCAATGGCCGTCGGCCTAAGCGCGGCCATCATCATGGCAATGATCCCGCCACGCGACGTCCCCACAATGCCCACACGATGCAGCCCCTGCACGGTGAGGAAGTCGAGCGTGTCGAGAAGCTCGATATAAGGCACGTAGTTGCGCCAGTTCGGGTCATGCTGGGATCGCCCGCGGCCACGATAGTCCAGGCAATAGACGTTGCGGGGCTTCTCCGGGTGGGTGGAGAGATAGGTGGCGAGCGTGTGGAAATCCCGGGCGTTGCGGGTCAGGCCCGCCAAGCAGATCACGCTCCGGAATCTCTCGTCCGGGGCCGGGTAGTGACGGACGTAGAGTCTAAGGTCGTCGAACGACTCATAGAAAATGTCTCGCCACGGCTCGCCATTAAGCTCTGGCATCGTCACGGAAGCAACCTAGGGAGCGAATTCGATCGGCCGGCGCAGGTCGGGCGCCCGCCGTAGCAGTGTTCAGCAAACTTGATGGGGGAACAACCCTCGAAGAGTCAACTGGCAAGTGGGCGTCACGCTCAGGGCGCCGCCGCCGCCGGCACTGTGGCGATGGAGGCCGTCTCCGAAGGGGGAACCCGGCGGCCGCGATTGAGGTCTTGCACGAGGTGGAGCGCACCCTTGGGCCCGGCTAGCCGGGAGCGATAAAGCTGCAACGTCTCCATGATCTTGATGACATAGCGGCGCGTCTCGGTGAAGGGGATGCGCTCGATCCAGTCGACGGGATCGACGTCAGGGTCGCGCGGATCGCCAAAGATCTCCATCCACTCTTTCACGCGGCCCGGACCGGCATTGTAGGCGGCGAGCGCCAAGAAATAGGAGCCGTCATAGCTGTCGATCAGGTCGTTCAGGAAGGCCTCGCCTAGCTGCGTGTTGTAGGCCGCTGTGGTGAGTCGGGACTTCGAGTATTGGACCTTGTAACGCCGGGCGATACCTCGCGCCGTGGCGGGCATCAATTGCATCAGCCCGCTCGCACCCACCGGGCTCTTGGCCGCGGCATTGAACTCGCTCTCCTGACGGCACAGCGCATGGACGAGCGCCGGGTCTACGCGCTCGTCGAGCAGGCTCTTGTAAGACGGTATAACCCCGATGGGCAGCGCGTAGTCGCCGAGCGGGAGATCCCGGTTGAAAGCAATCTTGGATAGCCTGAGCGCGATCTGATCCTTGTCCATGGCCTTGGCCAGCTCGGCGAGCAGCACCACCTCGGCCGCGTTATCCAGCGTGCGCGACAGAGCCAGGAAGAATTGCGGCGTGACCCATTCGAGCTTGGCAGCGCGTGCGACGCCAATGGCACGCACCGCATCGCGCGCCATGAAGCGGTCGATATCGGCTTTTGTTGGTACCGGCGTGGGCGTCACTTCGAGCCGGGCCGGCCGTGGATCAAGCGCCTGCCGCCCGAGCTGGCCGAAGAAGTATTGCGGGTATTTGGCGGCGCCATGGAAATGGATGACGGCAGAGCCACGATCGCCGAGTGCGAGCGCGGTCCGCCCGAGCCAATATTCGCCGAGCGCGATGTTCCGGGAGTCCGTCGCCGCCTTTCGCAAAGCGAGGAAATGACGCAATGCCGTCGTAGGCTCATTCAAATAGCGCAGCGCCACCCAGCCGGCCAGGAACTCCGCCTCGATATAAGAGTCGCCAGAGGTGAGGCCGTGCTTAGCGGCGATCTCGTAAGCGGTGCGGGGATGTCCGTCATTAAGAGCGGCGCGCACATTGACCCGCCGTTCGATCCACCATTCGTTGAGGTCAAGTAGGACGTTGGGCTCCAACGGCGCGTCGAGCAGGAGTTTCCATGCGCGCAATCTCTGGTCTTTGTCCTTGGTGCGGCGCAGCCATTGGATGTTGTTGAAGCGCAACCCCACGTCGTCTTCGACGGCGTCGTCGGGTAAGGCTTTGAGCAGCTTCCCGGCATTATTGCGCCGCTTGATGACGGCGATGCGAGCCTCCACCTTCTTCTGCTCTTCTTTCGGCAGGAGCTTGGCTACCCGCATGGCCGCCGCGGTCTCCGATGGGTCGTCGGGATAGAGCAGCTTATCGATGCGCGCCTCGTGGTTCTCCGCCGTGAGCATGTTGCCGAACTTGGCGAGGATCTTCTTCTCGACGTCTTCGTTGAGCCGGTGGTCGCGCCAGGCGGAAACAATCAGATCCTTGGCCGCCGCCACGTTGCCTTCCTTCAGGTAAACGCTCGCCAGCGCCGCCTTGCCGGCGCCGGTCTGCGGGGCCGAGCCGCCAAAGAAAACCTTGATCTCATCCGGCGACGCGTCGGTCAGGAACAACGACGTCTCTGCCTTCTCGCGTAGGTCATCCTGGCCGGGCCAGTTGGGATGGTTGGCGCGAAACTGCTCAATCGCCTCGGCGTCCAGCACCGTGCTCTTATTGTGCTTGTAGCGGTACCACTGCGCGAAGGCGCGCACCGCAGGGTCGGAGATTTTGGCTAGCGTCTGGTCAACGGTGCCCTTGTTGCGCATGACGAAGCGAAGGCGGCTCTCGTCATCAGCGCTGATGTTGTAGTCGAGAAGCGGTTTCAGGGCGGCGACATAGTCCATCGCCGGCTTTGGTGCAGGAGGAAAGGTCGGAGGCACCCGGTTCGGATTGATGTCAGGAGGCGGGACGTCCACAAGCTCGGGCGAGGGGACTTGGGTGTCGGCATCGGCCTCCTCAACGGGCTCGGCTGCCTTCTCGGGATTACGCGGGGGTGCAGGAACGGCCGCTATCGTCGTCGTGTTCTTATCGGCAGCCTCATCCACGGGAGCAGGCGCAGCCTCAGCCTCAGGTGCCGAGGTGGTCTGCGCGGTAGCCGACGCCTCCTCGGGTGAAGCGGGAGCGGCGTCCGGCGCCCCAGGCTTTGCCTCTGGCGCAGCCGTCGTTTGCGCGATCACAGGGCGCGCAGGGTTACGGTCAGGAAGCGGAATAGGCTCCGATTTCGCCGCAGCTACGCCGGGCGCGACGCATGTCAACGCAACGAGAACAGGTAAAGTGTGCGCGCAAAAGCGTTTCATCTCGTCGATCGGTACCGGTTACGACCTGCGTCTAAGCGGTCAGGACGTCCCCCGACCGGGGAGCCGCGACGATAAAGGTCACGATAGTGTACCCAAATTGAACACTGTCTGAAAGATTCCGGCGGAAAAATGACTGGGGCAGCGTTGTCCAGGGTTAGAGGAGCGGTTAGAAGAGCCATGTAAGCCGCTCGCCGGCATCGTACTTTCCTCAGTAGAGACTCGAGGAGCGGTACGCCAGCTTATCCCTAACGTGAAAGGCCAGGCACAAGAACGCCCCTCGGCTTGCCGCCTCAACCCCGAGCCCCTATTGTCCGCCCGACTTTCCGTCGGGACCCTGCAGAATCGCATCGCTCTAGGAGCTTTCGCTTTGTCTATGCCGCCGTTTCAAGGCTCGATCACGGCCCTCATCACGCCCCTCAAGGATGGCTCGCTCGACGAGACCGCTTTCCGCAAGCTTGTGGAGTGGCAGATCGATCAGGGCACGCACGGCCTCGTGCCGTGCGGCACGACCGGGGAGTCGCCGACCCTGAATCACGACGAGCACCGCCGGGTCATCGAGCTGTGCATCGAGCAGGCAGCCGGCCGCGTGCCTGTAATCGCCGGAACGGGTTCCAATTCAACGGCTGAGGCTATTGCGCTGACGCGTCACGCGAAGGTCGCCGGTGCCGACGGTGCGCTCGTGGTGACGCCCTACTACAACAAGCCGACGCAAGAGGGGCTCTATCTCCACTACAAAGCGATCAACGACGCCGCCGACATTCCGATCGTCATCTACAACATCCCGGGCCGCAGCGTCATCGACATGTCGGTCGACACCATGGCACGGCTGTTCGAGCTCAAGAACATCATCGGCGTCAAGGACGCGACCGCCAACATGGCGCGGGTGAGCCAGCAGCGCGCGGCGATGGGCCACGAATTCATCCAGCTCTCCGGCGAGGACGCCACCGCGCTCGGCTTCATGGCCCATGGCGGCGTTGGCTGCATCTCGGTGACCGCTAATGTGGCGCCGGCGCTCTGCTCGGAGTTCCAGCTCGCCTGCCTTGGTGGAAACTTCAAGCGGGCGCTGGAGATCCAGGACCGTCTGATGCCGCTGCATGAAGCATTGTTTGTCGAGGCCAATCCGGGCCCGGTCAAGTACGCGGCCGAGAAGCTTGGCATCTGCTCGGGTGAGACGCGCCTGCCGCTTGCGCCGATCTCGGCGGCCTCGCGCAAGCGCGTGGATGAGGCGATCGCCGCCGTGGACCTCGCGTCCGCCTAGCTTTGCGAAGGGTCATGTCATGGCGCCGAAGCGCGAGAGCGGGAAGCTCGTCGCCGAGAATCGTAAAGCCCGCTTCAACTACGACATCGAGGAGACCGTCGAGGCCGGCATCGTCCTGACCGGATCGGAGGTGAAGTCGCTGCGCGCCGGTAAGGCGAACATCGCCGAGTCTTACGCCTCCAACGAAGGCGGCGAGCTTTTCCTCATCAACGCGAACATCGCCGAGTATCCGGGCGCCGCGCGCGACGGACACGCGCCGACCAGACCCCGCAAGCTCCTCCTGCATAAGCGCGAGATGGCGCGGCTCCTCGGCGCCATCCAGCGGCAAGGCATGGCGCTGGTACCGCTCAGGCTCTATTTCAACGCGCGCGGGATCGCCAAGATCCAGCTGGGGCTTGGCCGGGGCAAGAAGGTCTACGATAAGCGCGAGACGGAGAAGAAGCGCGACTGGGAGCGTCAGAAGGGCCGGCTCATGCGTGAGAAGGGATGAGGCGTGACGGGTTTTCCGCCACCTCTAGTTGACGATGCCGCCGATCATCTGACCCAAGGCTCGGCATTGCCTCCAGTCTCGCTCCCGACAACGGACGGGCAGGATCTGTGCCTCGCGACACTGCCGGGCTTGAGCGTGGTCGCGGTCTATCCCTGGACCGGGCGGCCTGGCCAGCCCAATCCGCCCGATTGGGACGTGACCCCAGGCGCGCATGGGTCGACCCCCGAGCTCGAAGGCTTCCGCGATCTCTCTGAGCGCTTCGCGCAGCGGGGCATGCACGTCTTCGGCCTGAGCCGCCAGAGTACCGACTATCAGCGTGAGTTGGCGGGACGATTGCGCCTGCCATTTCCGCTCTTAAGCGATGCGAAAGGCCAGTTCGCAGGCGCGCTCCGCTTACCGACTTTCACAACCGGCGGGGAGATCTATCTGAAGAGACTTACGCTTTTCGTCGCGGACGCGCGCATCGCGCACACGTTCTACCCCGTGCCCGATCCGGTCGGTCACCCGGCCGACGTCCTTGCATGGATTGAAGGGCAGGGCGGAGGACGTTAGTCGCCCATGGCGTCGTCTTCGGCGTCCTCGACGGAATAGCCGAGCCGGTCCAAGGCCTCTTCCAGGTAGTCAGACAGAAGAGGCATGCCGAGGAGATAGTCCGCAGTGCGCGTGTTACGTTCCGCCCGGGCGGTGTCCATCGCGTCATCGAGTTCCTCGGGCCCGAACGAGCCCCGGCCGATCCAAGCGAGTGCCACCAAGCTCACTTGCTCGTCTTCGTTGAGATCGTGAATGAACTCCTTGAGCTCGCCCAGAGTCGAATCGTCGGAGAAGTCCTCGAGGATCGACTCCGCATCGTGGTCGGAGGAGGCGCCTTCGTCCCAGGCCCCGACCTTGGCGCCCAGTTCCCGCGCCTTGAGGATGACAAAGCCGACCTTGGTCGGTGAGATTTCGAGCCCCGCCATGGGGAAGCCTCTCGCAAACCGTTTCAATGACTGGCGGAAAGCATGCCCGACTTGTCGGGCGCCAGCAAGCTAACCTTCAAGGCACGCGGCGGCGTGTCCCACCACCTTTTCGAACATGGGTGTCGTGAGCCGGCCCGTATTCGTGTTCTGCCGCGAGCAATGATAGCTGTCGAACAGCGTCAGCCCGCCCGGAAGCTCGTGGCGAGCGCCGTGAGAGAACGGGAAGTCGCGCTTCTTCTGCTGAAACGCGTCAAGGATGGCGTCATGGGCGATGCGGCCGATAGCGAGCAGCGTGCGCAAATTGGGGAGCGCCTGCATGCGGCCGATGAGGAAGGGACGGCAGCTTCTGATCTCGTCGGGCTTCGGCTTGTTCTGCGGCGGCACGCACCGCACAGCGTTGGTGATCATGCAGTCGACGAGCTCGAGCGCCTCGGGCGTCTCGACATCATGATGCCCGCGCGCAAGACCTGTCTTGAGAAGGGTGCGGTAGAGCAGTTCGCCGGCGTAGTCGCCGAGGAAGGGACGTCCTGTCCGGTTGGCGCCTTTGAGACCCGGCGCCAGCCCCACAATGAGGAGCCGTGCTGTCTCGGGGCCAAACGAGGGGACCGCTCCGTTGAACCAATCGGGATGTGCCGCTTCGTTGTCGCGACGGAAGCCCACAAGCCGCGGGCAAAGTGGGCAGTCCCGAGGGGGCTCGGGCGCCTGGGTCACGGCCGAAAGCGCCACGGTCAGTCCGGGTTTGCAGGTTTGAGTGGCGTCGATGCGCCGGAGTCGCGCTTGGCAAGAAGGCCGAGCGCCGACCAGTCGAAATCCCTGCCTCCCGCCTCGATGAGCGTCCCGAAGCGTTCAGCGATGAGATCGGCAAGCGGCATGGAAACCTCGAGCGCCTGGGCCGCATCGAGCGCAAGGCGCATATCCTTATAGCCCAATTCGGCCTTGAAACCTGCAGGCTGGTAGCGCTCCTCGGCGATCAGTCCTCCGTAGGTCTTGTACACGGGCGCGCCGAACAGCGTGCTCACCAAGATGTCGAGATACTGGCCGCGATCAATGCCGGCTTTGTCGATGAGGGCGAAGGCCTCCCCCAAAGCCTCGATCACCGAGGCGATCAGGAAGTTGCCGCTGAGCTTGACCACATTGGCGTTCGGCGCGTTGTCGGAGACGACGAAGGTGCGCTGCCCCAGAACGTCGAACAGAGGCTGGCAGGTGATAATCGCCGCTGCCGGGCCGGCGGCGACAATGAACAGCTTGCCGGCCGCGGCTGCATCGGGACGTCCGAAGACCGGCGCCGAGATGTAGAGCTGGCCGCGCTCTGCATGGGCTTCGGCGAGCCGCTCGGAGAGCGCGACGCTGATTGTAGCCATGGAGATGTGGATGGCACCGGGACGGAGCGCCTCGAGGATACCGTCCTTGCCGAACACGGCCGCTTCCACCGCCGCATCGTTGGCGAGCATGGTGATGACCACTTCGCCGCCGGCCGCTGCGCCAGGCGTTTCGGCGCCCGCCGCGCCCTTGGTCACAAACGGTTCGGCCTTGGCTGCGGTACGGTTATACACGGCGACGGAATGGGACGCCGCCAACAGATTGGCAGCCATGGCGCTTCCCATATGTCCAAGCCCAACGAAACCAAGCTGCATCGTCACATCTCCTCCTTCGACAACACGACGGAAGGTTCAGGTCTCGATCAAGTCTTCGGGCTCGAACTCGTCAAGCGGCTCAGGCTCCTGCCGCCGCCGCGGCTCGCGCTGCGCCCGATCGGCGGGGTCCCGGCCGATCTCATTTTGCAAATTGGCAAGATCGATGAACTGATCGGCCTGACGGCGAAGCTCGTCAGCGACCATCGGCGGGTTGGTGGACAGCGTGGACACGACGCTCACGCGCTTGCCCTTGTGTTGCAGGGCCTCCACCAGCGACCGGAAGTCGCCGTCGCCAGAGAACAGCACCAGGTGGTCGAGGTGCTCGGCAAGCTCCATGGCATCGACCGCAAGCTCGATATCCATGTTGCCCTTGATCTTCCGCCGCCCCGTCGCATCGACGAACTCTTTGGTCGGCTTCGTCACCATAGTGTAGCCGTTGTAGTCGAGCCAATCGATCAACGGCCGGATCGAGGAGTACTCCTGGTCCTCGGCCAGCGCCGTGTAGTAGAGCGCGCGAACGAGCTGCCCCTTGGAGCGGAACAGGGTGAGGAGACGCTTATAATCGATATCGAAGGAGAGAGACTTGGCCGCGGCGTAGAGATTGGCGCCGTCGATGAAGAGCGCGATGCGCTCGGTCGGATAGAAATTCATTTTGGGTTCCTAACACTGAAAATATGTTCGCGAGAGACAAGAAACACAGACTAAACATCTACCTAGGCAACATAGGTATGACGAAGGCGCTCCGCAATTGGGGACACGTGGCAAGACGCTGGTAGGATTGGGCGCAAATTGTCCCGGGCCGTGGGGCAGGCCTGCGGATACGATCGCGCGTGCATTGCGTGAGATCGCGGGCGCAGGTGTCACTGTCGAGGCCGTCTCGGCCTTCTATGAGACTGCGGCGGTCGGTCGCGCAGGCCAGCCCGCTTACGTTAACGCCGTCGCTCTCATCGACACGCATCTTCCTCCGAAGGCGCTACTCCGGCTTCTCAAGCGAATCGAGCGGGACGCAGGGCGCCGCGGCGGCAGCCCTTGGGGCCCGCGTACCCTCGACATCGATGTTCTCGACCATAAGGGGCTCGTGAGGCATTGGCGGGGCGGGCGTCCCCGCTTTGCCAGGGCAGGTGCCAGACCCCTTGTTCTGCCCCATCCGTGGATCGAGAAGCGGCCTTTTGTGCTGCGTCCGCTGCTTGATGTCGCGCCCGATTGGCGCCATCCGGTGACCAAGCAAAGCGCCCGCGCCTTGTGGCGCCGGGCCGAGCAAGGCCGCGAAGGTCAAGTGATGCGAAAGCTTTAGGCATCGGTACGACTTGCCAGCGTGGCCCTAACTGCATAAATAGAGGCTAAATCAGCCAATTTCCAAAAGGATAGCCTCATGGCTCGCGTCACCGTCGAGGACTGCGTCGACAAGATTCCGAACCGTTTCGAGCTCGTACTGCTTGCCAGCCACCGTGCCCGCACTATCTCCGCCGGCGCCCAAATCGCCGTTCAGCGGGACAATGACAAGAATCCCGTGGTGGCGCTGCGTGAGATCGCCGAGAAGAAGGTTCCGGTCGACGATCTCAAGGAAGACTTCATCCACTCCATGCAGAAATATGTCGAGGTGGATGAGCCAGAGGCCGAAGCCGTGCCGATGCTGTCGACGGAGACGCGCATGCCTGTAATCGGCCAAGACGATCAGTCGACCGATACGGCGATCGACAAGATGACGGAGGAGGAGCTACTGCGCCGGATGGCGACCCAGGCGCCTTCGGATGGCTCGAATGCGGGACCGCGCGCACGCTGAGCCTGACGAAACCTTTGGGCGCGGCGCGTTTCGGTTTGCCACGCCGCATTCCTGCATAGGCTGGCTCTCAGAGTTGGATTGGATTCCGGCAGCGGCCGGAACGACGAGCGTGTTGCGTCCGATATTCGGTAAGGGGCGCGCGCGATGACCCGCCAATACGAGCTGGTCGAGCGCGTGCTGAGCTATCAGCCGACCGCTGACGAGGCGTTGCTGAATCGCGCCTACGTCTACGCCATGAAGGCGCACGGCAATCAGAAACGTGCGTCCGGTGCGCCGTATTTCTCCCACCCCCTCGAAGTCGCCGCCATCCTCGCCGAGATGCGCCTCGACGACGCGACGATCGCCACTGCGCTCCTGCACGACACCATCGAGGACACCGATGTCACGCGCACCGAGATCGACACCATGTTCGGTCCGGAGATCGGCACGCTGGTCGACGGCCTGACCAAGATCAAGAAGCTCGATCTGGTCACCAAGAAGGCCGAGCAAGCAGAGAACTTCCGCAAGCTGCTCCTCGCCATCTCCAGCGACATTCGCGTGCTGCTCGTCAAGCTCGCCGACCGTCTGCATAACATGCGGACGCTGGAGCATATGAAACCGGCGAAGCGCAAGCTCATCGCTGAGGAAACCATGGACATCTATGCGCCGCTCGCCGGCCGCATGGGCATGCAGTGGCTGCGCGAGGAACTCGAGGATCTCGCATTTCGCTGGCTCAACCCGGAGGCCCACGCCGCCGTGGTCGAGCGCCTGAAGATCCTGCGTGAGCGCAACCAAGGCTTGATCGACGAGATCGAGAGCGCGCTCACCAGCAAGCTGAAAGAAGCCAAGGTCGATGCGATCGTCGCCGGGCGCGAGAAGAAGCCTTACGCCATCTGGAACAAGATGGAGCGCAAGCAGATCTCGCTTGAGCAGCTCTCCGACATTTACGGCTTCCGCATCGTCGTGCCGGACGTGCCCGATTGCTACCGCGCGCTTGCGGTGGTGCACACGACTTGGCACGCGGTGCCCGGCCGCTTCAAGGACTACATCTCCAGCCCGAAGCAGAACGACTATCAGTCCATCCACACCACGATCATCGGACCCCGCCATCAACGCGTCGAGCTGCAGATCCGTACCGAGAAGATGCACTCGATCGCCGAATACGGCGTCGCCGCGCATGCGCTCTACAAGGACATGAACGGCAACGGCACGAGCAAGGTGCCCTCGCAAGATTCCGGCGCTTATCGCTGGCTGCGCCATCTCGTCGGCATGCTGCTCGAAGGCGACAACCCGGAAGAATTCCTCGAGCACACCAAACTCGAACTGTTTCAGGACCAGGTGTTCTGCTTTACGCCGAAAGGCCGTCTCATCGCTCTGCCGCGCGGCGCGAACTGCATCGACTTCGCCTATGCGGTCCATACCGATGTCGGTAATACCTGCGTCGGCGCCAAGATCAACGGCCGGCCGATGCCGCTCGCCACCCAGCTGCGGAACGGCGACGAGGTGGAGATCATTTGCTCCGCTGCACAAGCGCCGCCGGTCGCCTGGCAAAGCCTTGCCGCCACCGGCAAGGCGCGGTCTGCCATCAGACGGGCCACCCGCGATGCGGTGCGCGCGCAATACGGCAAGCTCGGCCGCGAGATTCTCGACCGCGCCTTTCAGCGACGGGGCAAGACCTTCAGCGAGGAGAGTCTCGGAGCGGCGCTCGGGCGGCTGTCTCAGAAGACCGCCGAGGACGTCATGGCGGCGGTGGGGCGCGGCGAACTCGCCTCGGCCGACGTGCTGCGCGCGATGTTCCCCGAGGAAGCCTCGCAAGAACCCCAGAAGCGCCGCCGTAAGGTGAAGCGCACCGAGGAGGGCTGGTTTGGCCTCGGCAAGGTCATGGGGCTGAAGTTCCGCTGGCCTGGGTCGAGCGGCAAGGAGCGGCCTGAGGGCTCAAGCAGCATTCCGATCCGGGGCCTGCGCGGCGACCTGCCCGTGAAGTTCGCCGAGGGGGGCGCGGTCCCGGGAGACCGCATCGTCGGCATCCTCACGCCGGGGCAGGGGATCACCATCTACCCGATCCATGCCGATGCTCTAAAAGCCTTCGACGAAGAGCCGGAGCGCTGGATCGACATCACATGGGACATCGATGAAGACGATCCGCAGCGCTTCCCCGCCAAGATCGTCGTCACGGCAATGAACGAGCCCGGAAGCCTCGCTCAGATCGCTGCAGTGATCGGCGAGGCCGACGGCAACATCGGCAACATCAAGATGACCAATCGGGTCCCCGATTACACCGAGATGCTGATCGACCTCGAGGTCTGGGACCTGCAGCACCTGAACGAAATCCTAGCGGGCTTGCGCGCCAAAGATGTGGTGAGCAGCGCCGCACGGGCGGCAGGCTAGGCCTTGGGATATGGAGCAATCTAACCCAAATATGTTAGGGCTCGGTCCCCACTGGGCCGATATCGGACAACGAGCGCCCATCCTTGGAACGAGGCGGTGATGCTGTTCAGGCGCCGCGAGGCGGAGAGCTTTCTTGAGCGGGTGCGGGTGCACGTGTGGCCGCGCCGCAGCTGGAGCCGCTCGACCCGCTATATCGTGCACCGACTACGCCGCTTGAGCGCGACTCCCCACGCCGTTGCCCTGGGTTTCGCCACCGGCGTCTTTACCGCGAGCACGCCGTTCCTTGGGACCCATATGATCATGGCGGCGCTTATCGCCTGGATTGTCGGCGGCAGCATCGTTGCTGCGCTTCTCGGTACCTTCTTCGGCAACCCGCTCACCTATCCCTTCTTATGGGTCGGCACTTATGAGGTCGGCCATCTGATGCTCGGCGGCGGGGCGGAGCGGGCGCGGATCGACCTGTCGAGCGGTATCTTTCAGTCCTCCATCGACCAGCTTTGGCCGATTCTGAAACCGATGTCGCTCGGGGCCATTCCCATCGGACTCGGCCTCGCGGCCTTGAGCTACACCTTGGTGAGGCCGATGGTGAACGCATACCAGCACCGCCGCCGCGCCCTGAGGTCTCCCATGGAGGCCCAATGACTGTTCCGCCGATCCGATTGGGCATCAATATCGATCACGTCGCCACCTTGCGGAATGCGCGTGGCGGGTGGCATCCCGATCCCGTGCGTGCCGCCAAGCTCGCAGTCGAAGCAGGTGCCGACAACATCACCGCCCATTTGCGCGAGGACCGGCGTCATATAACCGACGGCGATATTGCCCGGCTCGTCGCCGAGCTCGACTGCCCGCTCAACCTCGAAATGGCGGCGACGCCCGAGATGCGGGCGATCGCGCTGAAGGCGAAGCCTCATGCCGCCTGTATCGTTCCGGAGAAGCGCACTGAGCGCACCACCGAAGGCGGCCTTGACGTCGTGGCGCAGCACAACGTGCTCGCGCCGGTCGTGGCCGAACTGGTCGACGCCGGGATTCACGTCTCGCTGTTCATCGCCGCCGAGCGGCGCCAGATCGAGGCGGCGTCCCGCCTGCGGGCACCAGCCATCGAGATCCATGTGGGCGCCTGGTGCGACGCACTGGCCGAAGGACGCATGGATGACGCCGAAGCGGAATGGCGCTGCATCCGCGACGGCGCCAATCTCGCCCGCGGGCTGGGCTTGGAGGTCCATGCCGGACACGGCCTCAACTACGAGACCGCGGAGACCATCTCGGCGCTACCTGAGATCGTGGAGCTCAATATCGGGCATTTCCTCGTCGGCGAAGCCGTCTTTGTCGGCCTCGGTGAGAGCGTGCGGCGCATGCGCGCAGCCATGGACAAGGGGCGCCGGACCCTGCGCCGGCCCGCTCCGGATGCGCGGGCAGGTCTCGCGTGATGATTATCGGACTGGGCAACGACATCATTGATATCCGGCGCGTCGAGAAGACCATCGAGCGCTACGGCGAGCGGTTCTTATCGCGGGTTTTCACCGACATCGAGCGCCGCAAGTCCGACGCGCGCGCGCAGCGGGCCGCGTCTTACGCAAAGCGCTTTGCCGCCAAGGAGGCCTGCGCCAAGGCGCTTGGCACGGGCTTTCGCGACGGCGTATTTTGGCGTGATATGGGCGTCGTAAATTTGCCCTCTGGCCGTCCCACACTGGAATTGACCGGGGGCGCCGCGCGAGTGCTTCAGCAGTTGACGCCCGAAGGGCACGAGGTCCGCATCGACTTAACCATTACCGATGATTTCCCCACCGCCCAGGCGATTGTCATCATCTCAGCTTTGAAGGTTCCTGTGCGCGATTGAGCCGTTTGCCTGATCCCCGAGGAGGGGCTATAGGGGCGCTGGTCCCAAGAAACCGGGGAAACACAGGGACGGGGGCTGGTCGGATCAAATAACCGAGGAGAGCTTCCGCATGAGCGTGAACGCCGAAAAAATGGAAGCAAAAAGCAATACGAAGGACACAGTCCGCGTAATCTTTCACGCGCTGATCCTCGCACTCATCGTACGGGTGTTTCTGTTTCAGCCGTTCAACATCCCCTCGGGTTCCATGATCCCGACGCTTCTGGTCGGCGATTATCTCTTCGTGTCGAAATACAGCTACGGCTATAGCCGCTACTCGTTTCCCTTCGGCCTGAATCTATTTTCGGGCCGTGTTTGGGCCGCTGAGCCTAAGCGCGGCGACGTGGTTGTCTTCAAGCTGCCGCGCGACAACGAGACGGATTACATCAAACGTGTCATCGGCCTTCCCGGCGACGAGATCCAGATGATCCACGGCGTGCTGCACATCAACGGCAAGGCAGTCTCGAAGGTGAAGATTAATGATTTCATCGAGAAGGATGCATCGGGCCGCGAGCGGCACGTGGCACGCTACAAAGAGACGCTGCCGAATGGCGTAAGCTATCCCGTGCTCGACCTTGTCCAGGACGGCTTCGGTGACAACACCGAGGTCTACAAAGTGCCCGAAGGGCATTTCTTCATGATGGGCGACAATCGCGACAACTCCACCGACAGCCGTTTCCTCTCGGAAGTCGGCTTCGTGCCGTTCGTCAATCTCGTGGGAAAGGCGCAATTGATCTTCTTCTCCATCGACGAGGAGCACAGCTTCTGGCAATTCTGGGACTGGCCCACGGAAGTCCGTTGGCATCGCATCTTCTCGGTGGTGCGATAAAGCCTTGCCTAAACGGCGGACCACGGATCTCAGCCAGCTTTCCGCCCGGCTCGGGCACAAATTCGCGAACACGGCGCTGCTCAAGCTGGCTTTGACGCATGCGAGCGCGCGCGCCGGCTCCAAGCCGAATGAGGACAATGAGCGGCTCGAGTTCTTGGGCGACCGTGTGCTCGGCCTCGCCATGGCCGAGCTTCTCACCACGCGTTTTCGGGATGCGAGCGAGGGGGAGCTCGCCCGCTGGTTCAACCACCTGGTACGCACAGAGACTTGCGCGCATGTGGCGCAAAGCTGGGGGCTCGGCGAGTTTATCCTGATGAGCGGGGGCGAGGCCGGCTCTGGTGGCCGCCGCAAGAAGACGATTCTCGCCAATACCTGCGAGGCAGTACTCGGCGCAATCTTCGCCGATGCCGGCTACGAGGTGGCCCGCTCTGTGGTGAACCAATCATGGGAGCCGCATCTCGATGATCTGGAGCTTGCCGCACCCGACGCCAAGTCGGTGTTGCAGGAATGGGCACAAGGTAAGCGCCTGCCGCTGCCGCGCTATGTGGAGATCACCCGCGAAGGTCCGGATCACGCACCGCGCTTCACCGCCGAGGTGCAGGTCGAAGGCGTGGAGCCCGAGCGCGGCGAGGGGGCGAACAAGCGGCAAGCCGAGCAGGCGGCGGCGCTCGCCATGCTGATGCGCGAGGGCGTCTGGCGCCCGTCCGCCGATGACTGAGAACTCCCTTCAGGATCAGGCGGCGCCCGAGGAGACCACGCGTTGCGGTTTCGTGGCGCTGATTGGCGCGCCCAATAGCGGCAAGTCAACGCTCACCAACGCGCTCGTCGGCGCCAAAGTGTCCATCGTCACCCACAAGGCGCAGACCACCCGCGGGCCGGTACGCGGCATCGCCCTTGTCGGTGACTCCCAAGTCATCCTCGTCGATACCCCGGGCATCTTTCAGCCCAAGCGCAAGCTTGACCGCGCCATGGCGCAAGCCGCCTGGGAACGGGCCGGCGATGCCGACATCGTCGCGCTTGTCATCGATGCCGCGCGCGGACTCGACGAGAAGCTCGCGCCCATCGTCGAGCATCTGCCCGAGATCAAGCGGCCCAGCATCGCCATCCTCAACAAGATCGACCTGGTGAAAAAGCCCGACCTGCTGCGTCTTACTGGCGAATTGTCGGCGATGAAGGCCTTCGACCAGGTATTCATGATCTCCGCGCTCACCGGCGACGGCGTTGCCGATTTGAAAGCCTATCTGGCTGAAGCGGTCCCCCCAGGCCCTTGGCTCTTCCCGGAGGATCAACTCTCAGACGCCTCGCTCCGCCAGACCGCCGCCGAGATCACCCGTGAGAAGCTGTTCCTGCGGCTGCACGAAGAGCTGCCTTACGCGCTCACCGTCGAGACCACTGAGTGGAAGGAACTGAAGGACGGGAGCGTGCGCATCGAGCAGACCATCTATGTGGAGCGCGAGAGCCAGCGCCGTATCGTGCTCGGCGCCAAGGGTGCCATGATCAAGGAGATCGGTTCTGCCGCCCGAGCGGAGATTGCCGAGATCGCAGGTGTGCCGGTCCATCTCTTCCTGTTCGTCAAGGTGCGCGAGCGCTGGGGCGAGGACCCTGAGCGCTTCCGCGAGATGGGTCTGGACTACCCGAGAAAGGGTTGACCGTGCCGCCGCTGAGAACCATGTGCTTTCACATGACCTTCGTCTTCCGGCCAGTGTTGGTGGCGGCCCTTCTGCTCGACGTGACAGCTGCCAGCGCCGCCGACCGCACCCCAAGTGCGCAGTCGAATCGCACGACCCCCGGTGCGCTCGGCCAATCACGGCAATCGTTGAAACCGACACCGGGCCAGATCCGGGGCCTTGGCTCACGGTCGCCCGAGATTGGCGTAGCGCCCGGCACGCCGGGTGGTCCGACCTACTATCCGAAAGCCATGCGGCCGATTGAACCAGAGTAATCTCGTTGGGAACGCAGCATCGCGCGCGCAGTTAAGGCCTCTGACGGGAAATTACAGGAGGCCAAACTTATGAAAACGGCAACATTCATCGTGGCAGCCGTCGCGGCCCTGTCCCTCGCGGCCGCCAGTGCCAATGCGGCATCGCCGTCGCTCGGGATTGGGAATCCGAGCCTGAGCGCGCCGCTTCCCAACGAATCAAATCCGGGCGCGATCGGCGGCTCCCCACAGTCACTGGATTCGATCCCGAGTGGAGACCTCGGCGCTGGACCGAGTTCTACGCCGTCTGAACAAGCCTATGGGGCCACGACCGGTGATGCAGGAAGTTCCATCTTCAGTCCGAACGCTGCAGGCTCATCCGCGTCCGGAATGTCGAATGGCGGCTGAGTAAAGCGCAATCGCCGTCTGTTTGTCTTGGACCGGCCCCGGCTCGGGTCCTAGAACTAGTGCATGGACTGGAGCGACGAAGGCATCTTCTTGAGCGGCAAGCCGCTCGGCGAGGCGAACATGATCGCCGAGATCCTGACCTTCGAGCACGGGCGCCATCTAGGCCTCGTGCGCGGCGGCCGGTCGCGGCGCATCCGCCCCGTGCTCCAGCCGGGCAACCTCGTGCGCGTCGCCTGGCGCGCCCGGTTGTCAGAGCATCTCGGCGGCTTCAATGTGGAGATGATGGAGGCCCATGGCGCCCGCGTGCTGGATGACGCGTCCGCGCTCGCCGCCATCGGCACGCTCGCCGGGCTTGTCAAGCTCCTGCCCGAGCGCGACCCGCACCCCGAGCTCTACGCGACGACGCTTCACCTGCTGCGCTCCTTCAACGAGCCCGATATCTGGCCGACTCTCTTGGTCCATTGGGAATTCCAGCTCCTGGCTGAGCTCGGCTTCGGCCTCGATCTCTCCGAGTGTGCGGCGACCGGCACCGCCGAAGAACTGGTCTATGTGTCGCCGCGCTCAGGGAGAGCCGTATCCCGCGAGGCCGGCGCGCCCTATGGCGACAAGCTCTTGCCGCTGCCGGCCTTCCTGCTGGACGCTACAGCCCCGCTTGGCCCAGCCGACATCGCTGCGGGCTTCGCGCTCACCGGCTTTTTCCTTGAGCGTGACGTGCTGGAGCCGCACGGCCTCAAATTGCCGCCGGCGCGCGAACGCCTCCTCGATCTCTTGGCCCGCCCGCGCGCCGCTTGAGCGCGAGCGGCCGATGCGCTAAGCGCGAGATATGGGAAAACGTGCCACGCCCCCTGATTCGGGGCCTATCGAGCCAGTTGATCTCAAAGAGGCGCTGGAAGAACGCTATCTCGCTTACGCGCTCTCCACCATCATGCACCGGGCGCTGCCGGATGTGCGCGACGGTCTGAAGCCGGTGCATCGGCGGCTGCTCTACGCCATGCAGGAACTCCGTCTCGGGCCGCAAAGCGAGTTCCGCAAGTGCGCCAAGATCGTTGGCGACACCATGGGCAACTTCCACCCCCATGGGAACCAGGCGATCTACGACGCGCTCGCACGCCTCGCCCAGGACTTCGCCGTCCGCTACCCACTCGTCGACGGCCAAGGCAATTTCGGCAATATCGACGGTGATAACCCCGCCGCCGACCGCTACACCGAGGCGCGGCTCACCGAGGTGGCCGCGCGCCTCTTGGAAGGCATCGACGAGGACACGGTCGACTTCCGTCCCAATTACGATGGGCGCAACCTGGAGCCGTCGGTCCTTCCGGCGAACTTCCCGAACCTGCTCGCCAACGGCGCCTCCGGCATCGCCGTGGGCATGGCGACGAACATCCCGCCGCATAACGCGGGCGAGCTGTGCGACGCCGCACTCCACCTCATCAAGTTCCCGAAGGCGACCGCCGATAAGCTGGTCAACTTCGTGCCGGGGCCGGACCTGCCCACCGGCGGCATCATCGTCGAGCCGCGCGAGAACATCGTGCAGGCTTATAAGACGGGGCGGGGCTCCTTCCGCCTCCGTGCCCGCTGGGTGCAAGAAGATACCGGCCGCGGCACCTATCAGATCGTCGTCACCGAGATTCCTTATCAAGTACCGAAGGCGCGCCTGGTCGCGCGCATCGCCGAACTCTTGCAGCAGAAGAAGTTACCGCTCTTGGCCGATGTTCGCGACGAGTCGGCCGAAGACGTGCGGCTCGTGCTGGAGCCGAAGAGCCGCACGGTCGATCCGGTGCTCCTCATGGAGCAGATGTTCAAGTTCACGGAGCTCGAGACACGGGTGCCGCTCAACATGAACGTGCTGAGCCGAGGCCAAATCCCGAACGTGCTGGGCCTCCGCCAGGTCTTGCAAGAATGGCTCGACCACCGCCTCGTGGTGCTCGTCCGCCGCTCCAAGTTCCGGCTGGCCAAGATCGATCACCGGCTCGAAGTGCTGGCCGGCTACCTCATCGTCTATTTGAACCTCGACAAAGTCATCAAGATCATCCGCGAGAAGGACGAGCCGAAGCCGGCGCTGATCAAAGCCTTTAAGCTCACCGACGTTCAGGCCGAGGCCATCCTCAACATGCGGCTGCGTGCCTTACGCAAGCTCGAGGAGATGGAGATCCGGCGCGAGCACGACGACCTCACCAAGGAGCGCAAGGAGCTGAAGTCGCTACTCGCCTCCAAGGACAGGCAGTGGAAGCGGATCGGCGACGAGATCAAGGCACTCAAAGAGCAGTTCGGCCAGAAGACCGAGCTCGGCCGCCGTCGCTCGAGTTTTGCGGAAGCCCCCGAAGGCGTCGAAGTCGAGCTCGCCGAGGCGATGATCGAGAAAGAGCCAATCACCGTCGTGCTGTCGGAGAAGGGATGGATCCGCTCGATCAAGGGACACACCACGGAAGCGGCAAGCCTGTCCTTCAAGGAAGGCGATCGACTCAAATGTTTCGTGCGCGCGCAGACCACCGACACGCTGCTGCTGTTCGCCACCAACGGGCGGTTCTATTCGCTCGCTGCCGACAAGCTTCCCGGGGGCAGGGGCCATGGCGAGCCGTTCCGCCTCATGGTCGATATCGAGGACGCCGGCGACTCCGTCGACCTCTTCGTCTACGAACCTGAGCGTAAGCTCCTCGTCGCCTCGACCAGCGGCTACGGCTTCGTCGTGGCGGAAGACGAGGTCGTGGCCATGACCCGCAAGGGGAAGCAGATCCTGAACGTGAAGGGCGACGACGAGGCGGCGGTTGTTACCCCGGTCGGCGGCGACAGCGTGGCCGTGATCGGCGACAATCGGAAGCTCCTACTATTTCCGCTGAAGGAGCTGCCCGAGATGCCACGCGGCAAGGGCGTGCGCCTCCAGCGCTATAAGGACGGCGGGCTCGCAGACGCCAAGACCTTCACGAAGAAGGAAGGCC
>Ga0307424_1000360_pt1 | contig 24187 bp, 22 predicted proteins | sample SalMarWE160320MG_FD_202157 | JGI IMG/M metagenome (GOLD analysis project Ga0307424, IMG submission 202157) | Salt marsh sediment microbial communities from the Plum Island Ecosystem LTER, Massachusetts, United States - WE1603-20 | ecosystem: Environmental > Aquatic > Marine > Intertidal zone >... | reverse complement strand
AGGCCCTCTCGCTGGTCTTCGCGGGAGTGTTTCGCGCGGGCCCCACGCGCCGCATCATTACGGCCATGACCCGGACGCCGACCGTGCTCGCGGCGGAGCTCCTCCTGATGCTCCTTCCGATCGGGCATCTCGTCTTGCTTCCCGTGGCCGGGGCCGCCGCAACCGGAGCGGACGTCGCGCTTCTCGTGCTGCTCGTCGTTTGGTGCGCCGAACGTGCCGCACACCTGGAACGGGCCACGAGCATCGCGCGCGTGTTTTCGGGTGGGTCCGCGGACGGCCTTCCGCCGAGACGGTACCTGACCGGCCTGGCGGTACTCGCCGTATTCGGACTCTGGGCGGGACTGTCGGGATCGTGGGGGTTCCACGTGCCGTACGCGCTGGCCAAGGGAGCCGCCACCGTCGCACTGGCGCTGGGCGCCGGCGCGCTCGCCACGAGCGGGATCGGGTGGCGGCAGGCCGTGGACGCCTGGCTGGCCGGGGCGGCGCTCGCCCTCGGGGCGACGGCGATCCTGGGCCTCACAGGGGCCGGCGCCGTCGGGGCGGTGGCAGCGCGCGGGGGCTGGGGTGTGGCAGGCCTCTCGTTTCCCAGGCTGACGGGGCCTTTCCCTCATCCCGAGATGTTCGGGGACTACCTCGTGATCACGGCGATCCTTCTGTGGGCCCTGTGGCCGACGCTGGAGGGGAGGGCCCATGCCGCGGGCCTCGCGCTGGCGGGCGCGGTGGCGGCGGGCCTTCTGCTCACGGCGTCCGCGGCCTGGGTCGGTGGGGGCGTCGCGGCGGTGGTCCTCGGCGGGCGTGCGAGCCGGCGAGGCAGGCCGGTGTGGGGTGTCGTGATCGCCGCGGTCGGCGTGCTGGTGTCCGTGGCGGTGGCGATCGCCCTGGTGGTCCCCCTCGACCTCCACGTCGGATCGGTCCACGTGGCGACGGCGGCCCTGAGGCCGGGCATCTGGAAGGAGAGCCTCCTCGCCCTCGCGGTCGGCCCGATCAGGGGCGTGGGAGCCGCGCCGTTCCTCGCCCGCGTGCCCGATCCGTTGGCGGGGATGGCTCCGGCCCTCTGGGACGCGCACAACGCCTACCTGTCGGTGCTGGGCCAGTTCGGGCTGATCGGCTTCCTCCTCGCCGGAGCGGGCTTCTGGCTGGTGGTCTCCGGGGTGCGCCGGGCCGCGCCGCCGTCCCGCGAGCGAACTGCGGTCCTGGTGGCCCTCCTCGCCGTCGCGGTGCACGCCATGTTCATGGCGAGCGAGGACCTGCGCCACGCCTGGATGTTGGTCGGCCTGGCGGGGGTGGTCGCGGCCCAGGGGCGCGCGGACGTGCCGGCCGACCACGTCGAAGCGTCGCGCCCATGAGGGTCGGCCGAAGCGCCCTGGGCGTCTTCGCCAGCAACCTGCTGAACCTCGTCTTCTCGTTCGGGAACTCGATCTTCCTGACGCGGACGCTCGGCGTGGTCGGCAGGGGTGAGTTCGCGGTGTTCGCCGCTTCCTTCGGGATCCTGAGCCTCCTCTTCGGCTTCGGCTTCGATGTCTCGCTGCGGTACTTCGTGGCGCAGGAGCGCGTGGCGAGAGAGCGCATCCTCACCTCGCTCCTGCTGTTCGCGCTCTGCGTCGGGATGCTCCTCTTCGTGACCGTGCACGGGAACGACGTCCTCCTGGCGAATGAGATCTTCCTGCCGCGGTCGAAGCAGAGCGTCGGGATGGAGCTGACGCTGGCCGGGGTCGTCGCGGCGAACCTGGTGTACGGCAACGTCGCCTCGATCTTCGCCGGGAGTCGCTCGTTCGCCACGCTCAACGTGGCCACGGTGGCCTTCGCGGCCGTCTCGATGGCGGTGTACGCCGCGCTCTACGCGGCCCAGAGGTCGGGCCTGTGGCCGGTGGGCAGCGACGACGTGTTCAGGGCCTACCTCGCCTTGGCGCTGTTCAACGCCGCGGTGCTCGTGCTCCTCGCCTATGGAAGGCTGGGCATCCGTCCGTCCGCGCGGCTGTTGGACGGGGGCCTGCTGCGTACCATGCTCCGCTACGCCGCTCTGTCCTGGATCTCCAACCTCGCCCAGTTCCTCAATTACCGCGTCGACATCTGGATTGTGCAGTACTTCACGGGCTCGGCGGCGCTCGGCATCTATTCCCTGGCGGCGAGCTTGGCGATGACCCTGTGGATGCTGCCCCGCTCGACGTCCACCGTGCTCATGCCCGCGATGGCGTCTGGCCAGGCCGGCGTCGGCTTTCCCCAGGCTGCGCGGCTCGGGCGTCTCGTGTTCGGGATCACCCTGCTCGGGGCCGTCCCCCTCGCGGTGCTCGCCCCGAGCTGGCTGGGTCTGCTGTACGGCGAGGCGTTCACGGCGTCCGCGGTGCCGTTCGTGGTGCTGCTGGTGGGGTGCGTCCCCTTCACGGTTTGCGTGATCCTGGCGTCTGCGCTGGCGGGCGTGGATCGCCAGGAGGTGAACCTCTCTGCTTCACTGGTCGGGCTGGTCGCGACCATCGGGCTGGACGTGGCGCTCATCCCACGTTGGGGCATCGTGGGGGCCGCGGTTGCGTCCGCGGTGTCGTACCTTGTCACCACCGCCGTCGTCGTCCTGGCCTTCTCCCGTATCGCCGCGATCCCCGCCCGCGGGTGCGTGGTGCCGGGGTGGCACGACCTGAGATACGCCTGGGATGGACTCAAGAGCCTTCTACGATGACTACGTGGACCGCCAGACGGCGGTCGGCGTCAACGAACGCCACCGGGCGATCCTCGGATGGCTCCGTCGGTTCGGTCTGCGCGGGAACCACCGCGTGCTGGAGATCGGATGTGGCGTCGGCACGGTGACGGGCCTGATCGCGGAGGAGGTGCGCGTGTCGGGCTCCGTCCTGGCTCTCGATCTGAGCCCACGCAGCATTGCCGCGGCCCGCGAGCGGCTCGTCGCGTGCGCCAACGTGCGTCTCGAAGCAGCGGACGTGCTCGACATGACCCTCGAGGAGACGTTCGACGTGGTGGTCCTCCCGGACGTGATCGAGCACATCCCCTCGGGGCGTCACGACGCGCTCTTCGAGCGGATCGCGGCGTGGACCCGCCCCGACGGGTTCGTCCTCCTGCACTACCCGAACCCCTGGTACACCCAGTGGTGCAGGGAGCACCGGCCGGAGCTCCTGCAGCTCGTGGACCAACCCGTGCACGCCCACGAGGTGGCGACGCACGCATGGGCGCACGGCCTCCATCTCGACTTCCTGGAGACGTACTCCATCTGGATCGAGGAAGGAGACTACGTGGTAGCGGTGCTGCGCCCCGTTCGGGCCGACGGGTCGTTCACGCCGAAGCCGGATCCCGGCCCGACGCTCGTCGAGCGGATCCGAGGTCGCGTAAGGAGGCTCCTGGGGTGAGCCCGCTCCCGGGCCTGGTGCTCCTGACCGCGGCGTACCCCTTCGGAAACAAGAGCGAGACGTTCCTCGAGTCGGAGATCGAGGTGTTGGCGCGCCGGTTCCGGAGGATCCTGGTGCTGCCTTCCCACCGGGAGAGCGGCGCGCGCCCGCTCCCCGACAACGTGGAGCTGGTCGAGATGGGTTGGCTCGATCAGCCCTCGCGCGCTACCAAGCTCCGGGCGCTGGCGTCGCGGGAGGCGGCGCGGGTCGTGGCGGAGACGCTGGCTAGTGCGGACGCGGGGCCCCACCTGCGCCACCCCCGCGGGTTCCTGGATATCCTTGCCCGCAACGTCCTCAAGCTGATGGAGCTCTCGGCGCTGATCGAGGACCGGCCGGGTCTCCGCGACGCGATCTTCTACGACTACTGGTTCGAGAACAGCACGGTGGCGCTGGCGCTGGCGCGCAGGGTGGGCCTCGTGCGGGCGGCCGCATGCCGGGCGCACGGCTTCGACCTGTACGATGATCGCTGGGAGGGAGGCGTCGTTCCCTTCCGCGCCTTCAAGCTGGGTGGTCTGGACCTGGTTGCGCCGGTGTCGGAATTCGGCACGGAGTACTTGAGCGAGCGGGCCCCCGCGTCGGCGAAGGACCGCATCCGGACCTTCCGTCTCGGTGTGCGTCTTCAGCCGGACCTCGACCCGCCCCGCTCCGATCCGCCGCTGGTGGTCTCGGTCGGCAGCATGCTTCCGTTCAAGCGCGTGGCGCTCGTGCCGGAGGTGCTCGCCTGCGTCGGCCGACCACTCCGCTGGGTCCACCTGGGAGACGGCCCGGAGCGGGCCGGGGTCGAGAAGGCCGTACGCCGTCTTCCGGACTGCGTGCGCTGGGAGTTGCGGGGACACGTGGACAACGCGGACGTCCTGCGCTTCTACCGCGAGAACGGCGTGGCTGCCATGATGTCGTTGTCCACCTCGGAGGGGCTGCCGGTCTCGATGATGGAGGCGCTGAGCTTCGGCGTGCCTGTGGTCGCCACCGGGGTGCACGGGGTCCCGGAGGCCGTCACCGAGGTCACCGGCATCCTGCTGCGACCCGACGCGGGGGTGGGGGAGATGGCGGCCGCGTTGTGCCGTGCCCTCGAGCCGGAGAGGTTCGACCGCCGTCGGATCCGCGCATTCTTCCGCGAGCGCTTCGAAGCGGGCGCCAACTACGACAGGTTCGCCGATGCCCTCATCGCTCTTCGGGAAGATCAAGCTACGGCTCGTTGACCTCGCGCTCGACGTCTTCCGGCGGCCGAACCGGATCGACTGGGCGGCCGAGGTGTCCCCGTCGGCACGCATCACCGCCTCTGCACTTCACGGGCCCGTTCGCGTCGATGACTACGCCCGACTCCACGAGGTCAAGGTGTCGGGGCCCGTGCACATCGGTCGCAACACGTCGCTTTGGGGCCCGGGCATCTTCGTGCTGGCGCGCGGCGCGCCCATCGACATCGGGAGCTTCTGCTCGATCGCCCGGGGCGTGAGCATCCACGGATACCAGCACGACGCCCGCAGGATCACCACGCACTACATCGGGCGCAACGTCCTGGGTCGACCCATCGAGGAGGAGATCCTCACGGCCGGGCCGATCTCCATCGGTCACGACGTCTGGATCGGTGCCGGCGCCCACGTGATGTCGGGTGTCTCGATCGGCACCGGCGCGGTGATCGGAGCCGCCTCGGTGGTGACGAAGGACGTGCCGCCCTACGCCGTCGCGGTGGGGGCGCCGGCCAGGACGACGCGCTACCGCTTCGAGGAGCCCATCGTCGAGCGGCTCCTGGCCTCGCGGTGGTGGGAGTGGAGCCACGAGGAGATCCGGAGGAAGGAGGGGCTGTTCCTCCGACCGCTCTCGGCCGAGCTCCTGGACGAATACCTGTGACGGAGACCTGGTGAGACTCGCCTTCATCGTCCTCGCACACCGGGGACCGTGCCAGGTCGCGGCACTGCTGCGGGCGCTCGCGGATCCGCGCGCGTCGCTCTACCTGCACGTGGATCGGCGTGCCGACTTCGGGCGATTCCGCGGCGCGATCGAAGAGGCGGGCGTCCGCGACGTGGTGGCGCTCCCGCGCCAAGCCTCCCGATGGGGGGGGATCGAGGTCGTGGACGCGACGCTGGCCGGTCTGCAGAGGGGCTTCGCGGACGGTTGCGAGTACTTCGTCCTCGTGTCGGGGCAGGACTTCCCCCTCTGGCCCGTCGGGAGGATCCGGGCGTTCTTCGCGGAGACGCCCGAGCGGAGCTACCTGGCGTCATTCCCGCTGCCGGACCCGCGGTGGCGCTACGATGGTCGGCTGCGCACCGACTTCTACACCTTCACGGTACGCGGACGGCGGGAGACGTGCATTCCCCGCGGCGTTCCGACGGGGCTGAACCGGAGGGGGACCATCCTCAACACGATGCTGCGGGCGCGGGCCTCCTTCATGCCTCCGCGGCGATTTCCCGCCTGCGCGCGTCCTTTCGGAGGCTCGCAGTGGTGGAACCTCAGCCGCGCCGCAGTAGAGTCCGTGCTCCGGTTCCTCCACGAGCATCCCGGGTATCGAACCTACCACGAGCACACGCTTCTGCCCGACGAGATCTTCTTCCAGAGCATCCTGATGGGTACGAGCTTCGCGTCGGCCCACGAGGTCGTGAACGACCCACTGCGCTACATGGTCTTCCCACCGGGTGCTTCCCACCCCAGGACGCTGGATCCCGGGGACCTTCCGGCCATGCTGGAGAGCGACCTGCCCTTCGCGCGCAAGATCGACGGGGACGAGCGCCCCCGGTTCTTGGACGATCTCGCGGCGCGCCTCGCCGGTGTCGACGGCACCGGGCCGACGAGCTCCCGGGCCGACGTGGGAGGCGAGCGGCCGTGACGGACCCCTATCGAGCGTTGATCTGCGTGACCACCTGCCAGCGGCTCGGGCACCTGCGTCGCTACCTCCCCCATCTCGCTCGATTCTGCGTCGAGGATCCCCGGTTCCAGCTCGTCGTCGCGCTCGACGGCACCGATCCGGACTACCTGGCCTTCTGCGACCGGTGGGAGGTCCCGCTGGTCTACGCCGACCAGAGGGAAGGGGTGGGGCTCTCCAAGAACCGGGTACTCGAACGCTACGGCGACTTCGAGTACTACTTCTTCCTCGAGGACGACGTCGAGCTCGTGGACGGGGCGGTCTTCCCGGCGCACGTCGCGCTGCACCGGGCCAGCGGGATCCACCACTTCGCGCTGTTCGAGCGGGGGGCGGTGCGGGGACGGACCGGGGAGACCGAGGTGGCTGGAGTGACCATTACGCACGGCCTGTACGGTCCGGCACATTTTTGCTCGTACACGGGAGAGGGGCTGCGGGCCGTCGGTGGATGGCACCCCCTATTCGCCCAGTACCGGCGGTGGGGTCATACGGAGCACAGCTGGCGCTTCCACCGGGACGGCCTCGCTCCGGCACCGTTCAACGTGGCCGAACCCCTGTCGGACACCTTCATCTGGCACTACCCGCCGGCCGTGACGCGTGCCGAGGGCGTGGCGTTCGACGCCGACCAGATCGCGGCGCCGGAACGGGACCTCATGGACCAGGCCCTCCGTCACGTTCCGCTCCGCACGCTGGCACCCCACCATTCCAACGACGTGCCGCTCGGCCCGCCGGTGCGACTCGCGGAGGTGTTGAACGGTCGGGAGCGGTATCCGATCGTCCGGGGGGGCGAGCGACGTCGTTGCCGCGCCGACTTCCTGCTGTGGCGTAGCCGGACCGCTCGTACCGCATTGGGACGCGCGGCCGCCCTCGCCGGCGGCGCCCTGCTGTCACCCGCCAACCCCGAGCTCCGTCGCCGATTGAGGGCGTTGGTGGAAGCGTGGGCGCCGTGAGCGCCCGCGGTGGTTCCCTGGTCTCGATCGTCTTGCCCTGCAACGACGTCGAACTCTTCGTGCGGGCAGCGTTGGGCGCGCTCCTCACGCAGACGTGGAAGGAGCTCGAGATCCTGGCGATCGACGACGGATCGACGGATGGCACCCGGACGGTGCTGGAGAGTCACGCGCGCGACGATGCGCGCGTGCGCATCCTGGTGAACGAGCGGAACGTCGGCCTGGTCGCCACGCTCAACCGCGGCGTCGGCGAGGCCGCCGGGGATTACGTCGCGCGGATGGACGCGGACGACGTCTGTCACCCGGACAGGATCCGTCGCCAGATGGGGGTTCTGGAGCGGCACCCCGAGGTGGGCGTGGTCGGCACCGGCGCATGGCTGCTGGACAGCGCGGGCCGGCGGGTCGGTGACAGGCCGACGCGGTGCGTGACACCCGGAGGAGCACGGTTCCTCGGTCTCTTCGCGACACCGCTCGTGCACGGCTCGGTCCTTGCTCGTGCCGGCGTGATGAAGGCGCATCCGTACGATGCGAGTGCCGAGGCGGCGCATACCGAGGACTACGAGCTGTTCGCCCGCATGCTCGCGGCCGGCGTCGGCCTGGCGAACGTCGAGGCCCCGCTCTACGGGCTGCGGGTCAGGCCCGGAAGCGTGTCACGCGCCCACGAGCCGGTACAGGTCGACAACTTCGTCCGCTGTGCCCGCCGCCACCTCGAGCGCACCACCGACCTCCGCCCGACGGACGGCGCCCATCGCGTGCTGGTCAACCGCATCACGCCCGCGACGACCCCGGCCGACCTGCGGGCGGGCCTGCGGTGCATCGACGCGCTGGAGAGGATGTTCCTGGTGCGCCAGCCGGACGCCGGCGACGAGATACGCGCGGTCGCGGCGCAGCAGCGCGTGGACGTGCTGGGTCAGGCGCTGCTGAAGGGCGCGGGGGTCCTGCGGGTCGCGGCGCTCCCGATGCTGGTCCGCTATGGCGGCAGCCTGCTCTCCCCGGGTGGGCGACGGCACCTGGCCACGAAGCTGGGTCGTGGCGTCGACACTGAATCGCGTTGACCCACGGCGCTTTCCACGGGTAGCTTGCACCCGCCCGCTTTCGCGTGTCAGGCAGGGCTTCCCAGGAGCTCATGAAGCGAAAAAGGCTCACCTTCCTCGCCCCCGCCCCCGCGCTGGCCGTCATCGGCGTCGGGGTCGCGACCGCCGGCGTGTCCGACCCGTCGTCGCGGCTCGCCGTACCGTTCCTGGCGGTACTGGGCCTGCTCGTAACGGACGGGCTCGCCCGACTCCAGCCTGATCGGCGTGCGACCACGTACCTGCGCAACCTGATGCTGCTCGGGGTGGCCGTGCGGCTGCTGGTCTTCGCCCTGATCCATCAGACCGTGGGGCCTTACGTGTTTGCGCCGGACCAGTGGACGTACGAGTCCCGGGGGATGGGGCTCCTCAACTACTGGTCGGGCCTGGGCCCGATGCCGTCGAGGATAGGCGAGAACCTCCAGGTCGCGTACCCGGCGATCAACGCCGCGCTCTACGCGCTCTTCGGGTTCGCGCGGGCCGCGCCAGCCGTCCTCAACATGTTCTTCTCGGTGTGGACGGTGATTCCGGTCTACCACCTTGCGCTCCTGATCGTGCGCCGAAACGAGAGCGTGGCACGGCTCGCCGCCGGCCTCACCGTCTTCTTTCCGTCGCTGATACTCTGGTCCGTGCTGAATATCCGCGAGGCTCCGACGATCCTGGTGCTGGTGAGCGCGGTGTACTTCTGCGCACGCCTGCAGCATCGGCCCGGCATAGGGGCGCTCGCCGGCGCCGTCGTCACGCTGGCGGCGCTGACGCTGTTCCGGGAATACCTCACGCTCCTGGTGGGTGGCGCGGGCGTGGCGGGGATTCTCATGGGGCGGAGCCGCTCGCCCGGACGCGCGTTCGTCGCAGGCACGGTGCTGCTCATCACGCTCGCCTACGCCGCGCAGGTGCTCGGACTCGGGACGACCCTGGCCGGTGAGCCGACGCTGGAGCACGTGCAGCAGGTTCGGGAGGGCTTCCTCTTCGGAGCGCGATCGGCGTACGGACAGTCGGCCGACGTCTCCACGGCCGCTGGTGCGATCGTGTTCCTTCCCATAGGCCTCACCTTCTTCCTGCTCGCGCCCTTCCCCTGGAACATCGGCTCCACGCTCCAGGCCATCACCCTTCCGGAGACGGCCGTGTGGTACGCGATCCTCCCGCTCGGGCTGTGGGGAGCGTATGTGGGCCTCCGCCACGATCCCCGTGCCTACACGGTTCCGCTCACGGCGATCGTCCTCGTCACCTTCGCCTATGCGCTCGTGGAGGCGAACGTAGGCACCGCCTACCGGCACCGCGCACAGGTGCTACCGGTGATCTTCGTGTTCTGCGCCCTGGGCATCCGCGACGTCCATGCCATCTACCTCGCACGTCGTCGCGCCCGAGCCGAGCGGCGGAAGCGCGCGAAGGCGATCGCGGGGGGCCCGCTGGTGCGTCCGGGCGCGGGCCGCCCTTCCCCCCGTTGAGCCGTTGCCCCGAGCGCCGAGCCACCCGTGCCTCCCGCCCCGGCAAGCCGAGCGATGAACCGTCGCCATCGCGCATCGGTCCTGTACGTAACGTACGACGGACTGTTGGAGCCGCTCGGTGCGTCGCAGGTGATCCCGTACGTGCTCGCCCTACGCCGCATGGGCTTCGACCTCGAGGTGCTCTCCTTCGAGAAGCCGGCGGATCTGGCCGACGGCCGCCGACTGGCCGCGGTCGAACGGAAGCTCGAGGCCGGCGACGTACCCTGGACGCGCCTCGTCTACCACAGCCGGCCTTCCCTCCCCGCCACGGCTTGGGACGTCTTCAGGGGCCGGCGATTCACGGGCCGGTGGGCAGCGGCGGTGCGTCGACAGGGGAGCGCGGGGATCGTCCACGCACGCGGCTACGTCCCCGGTCTGATGGGCCTCGCTGGAAGATGCCCCGATGGCGCCATCCGGCTCCTCTTCGATATGCGCGGCTTCTGGGTGGACGAGCGGATCGAGGGCGGATACTGGGCCCCGGGCAGCCTTCCGGTGCGCCTCGGGCGGTGGGTGGAGCGACGCCTGCTCCGCGATGCCGACCACCTGATTCTCCTGACGCGGCGCGCGGGTGCGCGGCTGTCCGACTTGGCGGGACGCGCAGAGACCCCTCCGTGGACGGTCGTACCTACGTGTGTGGACCTGGAGCGGTTCCGGCCGCCGAAGAGCCAGGAGGGGGCCCGCGCCGCCCTGGGCCTGCCACCGGGACCGGTCCTCGTGCACCTGGGGACGCTCACGGGATGGTACGACGGAAAGGCCACGCTCGACGTGGCGGGCGCCTTCGTCGCGCGCACGGGGGGGACGTTCGTCATCCTGACGCGTGACCGGGCGGAAGCCACGACGTTGGCCGAAGCGGCGGGGGTGCGGGCGTACGTCGCCAGCGTCGATCCCCCCGACGTTCCCCCGTGGCTGCAGGCGGCGGACGTCGGACTCGCGCTCGTGCGACCCTCACCCTCCAAGGACGCGAGCTTCCCCACCAAGATCGGCGAGTACCTGGCCAGCGGCCTGGCCGTCCTCGCCACGCCCGTGGGGGACCTCGACTCGTTGGCCGACGGACACGTCCTGGGGCTGCATCACGACGGCGATTCGGCTATGGCGGCGGCGGCCTGGCTCTCCGCGGCGGCGGCGGCGCCCGACAGGAAGCTCCGTGCACGGGAGCTCGCCGAGGCGACGGTCGGGCTGGATGCCGGCGTGGAGCGGCTCAGCGGCGTATATGCCACCCTCGGCGTGAGGCCGGAGAGCCGATGAACGCCCGGGAATCCACCGGAGCCGGACGCTCCGAGCTGCGCGCGCTCGCGCTCACTCCCTATCCCGACACTGTGCCCAGTACCCGCTACCGTCTGGCGCAACTCGTTCCGGCGTTGGCCGAGCACGGGATCGAGCTCACCCTCGCCCCCTTCCTCTCCGTCGAGGAGCACCGCCGGCTGCGGGGTGGGGGAGGGCGCGTGACCGTCGCGCGTACCATGCTGAATGCCTTCCGACGTATGCGCGGTCTGCTCGCGGACGTGGCGCGCTACGACGTGGTCCTGGTCCAGCGTGGCATCGGCCTCCTGGGAGACGGTGGCCTCCTGAGGCGGCTGCTGCGGGCCCACGTCCCCGTGGTGTACGACTTCGACGACGCCGTCTACCTCCCCCAGGAGGGGGGGCGGCGGTGGCTGGAAGCCATCCGCGACCCCGAGGGCACCACCCGTGCCTTGTGCCGGGCGGCCCGCCTGGTGCTCGCGGGCAACGAGCATCTGGCGACCTTCGCCCGGTCCGCGGTCGGGCCTGGGGACGGCGCGCGGGTGCGCGTCCTCCCCTCGGTCGTGGACACCGACCGCTTCGTCCCCGCGGTGAGCAAAGGAGGCGTGCCCACGGTGGGGTGGATCGGGTCGGACAGCACCGTCCCCTATCTCGAGTCGCTCGCCCCGGCGCTCCGGGAGTTGGCCAGGAAGACGGCGCACCGGCTGGTGGTGGTCGCCGGCGTCCGCCGGCCCCACCTTCCGGGCGTGAGCTACGACTTCGTGGCGTGGCGCCCGCACGCTGAGGTGTCGCACTTCCAGGAGTTGGACGTGGGTCTCTATCCGCTCGATGACACGCCCTGGAGTCGCGGAAAATGCGGCTTCAAGGCCCTGCAATACTCCGCCTGCGGCGTGCCGTGCGTGGCGTCGCCGGTCGGGGTTCTGCGGGACATCGTGCTCCCGGGTGAAACGGGCTTGCTCGCGGAGGGTCCCTCCGACTGGGCGGACGCCTGCGCCCGCCTCCTGTCGGACGGCGTCGCACGGTCGCGCATGGGCGAGGCGGGGCGTGCCCTCGTCCAGGCGCGCTATTCGGTGCGGTGGGCGGCCCCGCGGCTCGCAGCGGCCCTCCGGGAGGCGGCGGCGTGACGCTGCTCCGCGCCCTGCGGCCCCACCAGTGGGCCAAGAACTCCCTCCTGTTTCTTCCGGCGCTGGCGGCGCACCGCTCCGTCGACGGCATCCTGCTCGTGACGCTCGGCGCCGCCTTCGCGTCGTTCTCCCTCCTGGCCTCCGGCGTCTATCTGGCGAACGACGTGGCGGACCGGGAGCACGACCGGCGCCATCCGCGCAAGAAGCTACGGGCGGTCGCGTCCGGAGCCTTGTCCCCCGCCATGGCCCTCGGTGCCTCCGTCGTCCTCCAGGCCGCGGCGCTCGTTGTGGCCTGGTGGCTGCCCCGGCCCTTCTTCGTGTCGCTTCTCGTCTACCTGGTCTTGACCGCCCTCTACTCGCTGGGCCTGAAGACCAGGGTCGCGCTCGACGTGGTCATCCTGGCCGCGCTCTACACCGTGCGCGTGGTGGCCGGGGCGGCGGCGGTGGACGTGCCGCTTTCCCGATGGTTCCTCGCGTTCTCGGTGTTCCTCTTCATGTCGCTGGCGCTCCTGAAGCGGGCCGCCGAAGCCCTCGGGGCCGACGACACGGTGGACGCCGAGCTCGGCGGACGCGGCTGGCGTCCGGCCGATCTGCCCATCCTGGTGGCCTTCGGGGCCTCTGCGGCGATGGCGGCGGGGGTGGTGTATTGTCTCTACATCACCGGGAACGACGTGCTTCGTCTGTATTCCGACCCGGATCTTCTCTGGCTCGGATTCCCGGTGCTCCTGTACTGGCTGACCCGGTCGTGGCTGCTCGCCCTGCGCGGCGAGCTGCACGACGATCCTGTCCTGTTCGCCCTTCGGGACCCGGCGAGCTGGGGGTGTCTCATGGCATTCTCGGCCGCGGTGTGGCTGGCGGCATGAGACACGTAGTCCTGGTCGGCGCTACGGACGGCATCGGACTCGCGCTGGCTCGCGCGTTTCTCGAGCGGTCGTGGCGCGTCGGTCTCCTGGGGCGCGATCCCGCGAAGGTCGAGGAGGTCGTCGCCACGCTCGCCGGTGGCTACCCGGGCGCCACGATGATCGGAGGCGTGTGGGACGTGACCGATCGGGTCGCGGCGGTCCCGGCCCTGGAGGGAATGCTCGCCGAGCTCGGCCAGATGGATCTGCTCGTCTATTGCGCAGGGGTGATCGAAGAGGGGCCGGGTGAGGTGGCCCGCATGTTCGACGTCAACGTGCTCGGGGCCATGGCGGCGATGGAGTGGGGCGCCGACTACTTCGTCCAGGCGGGGCGAGGGCGGCTGGCGGCCCTCGGATCGGTAGCGGGCGACCGAGGCCGAAAAGGCAAGCCGTGCTACGCGGCGAGCAAGGCGGCGCTGCACACCTGGCTCCAGGGGATGCGGCACCGCCTGCATGGTACCGGGGTGGGAGTGACCACCATCAAGCCCGGATGGGTCCGCACGCGCATGCTGGGCGACGTGCCCGGCTTCCCGCCGTCGATCTCGCCGGCGAGGGCGGCAGCCGTGATCGCCGGCGCGCTCGACGCGGGCCGAGAGATGGTCTACGTGCCGTGGTGGTGGGAGGCGATCTCCGTCGGGCTGCGCCTCATGCCCAGGCCGGTCTTCAAGCGCCTCGCGCCGCCATGAGAACCCCTGGGATGCAGGTGCTGCATGGGTGGGGGATGGCGACCCACGCGCGCTCGCTCGTGTATCGGCCCGTCGACGCGACGGACGTCGCGGGGGCCATCCTCGACGCCCGCCAGCGTGGGCTCTCCGTCAACGCGCGCGGCGCGGGATTGAGCTACGGCGACGCCGCGCTCAACCAGGGTGGAGCGGTGCTCGATCTCTCCGGCATGCGGAAGATCCTCTCGTTGGATCCGAAGGGGGGGCTGATCCGTGCCGAGGCCGGGGCGACCATCGGGGACGTGTGGCGCCACACGCTCCCGCACGGCTGGTGGCCACCGGTGGTGCCTGGGACGATGGAAGCGACCCTGGGTGGGTGCGTCGCGATGAACGTGCACGGCAAGAACCACGCGACGGCCGGGGCGATCGCCCGCCACGTGGAGGGGGTGACGCTGGTGACGGGCGGAGGCGAGATCCGCGGACTGCACCGCGGTGTGGTACCCGACGAGGATGGCAGCCTCTGGGGCCTCTCCCTCGCCGACGTGGTGGGAGGGCAAGGTCTCACCGGGACGGTGGTGGACGTCACGCTGCAGCTGCGGAAGGTGCACAGCGGCTACCTGGACGTGGAGGCGTCCGTCACGCGCTCGCTGCCCGAGACCTTCGAAGCGATCGACCGTGGCGCCAGGGAGGCCGACTACACGGTCGCGTGGCTCGACTGCGGCGGCTACCGCGCGGGGCGGGCGGTGGTCCATCACGCATGGTATCTCCCCCAGGGGCATCTCCTGGCAGGGGCGGGGATGGAGCCCGAAAGGCAGCGCCTGCCGGGGCGGGTGGGGGGGGTGCTTCCGGCCCGACAGGCGTGGCGGGCCCTGCGCCCCTTCATGAGCCGCGCCGGGATCAGGGTGCTGAACGGGGCCAAGCACGGGTCCGCCGCCCTGCGGGGCACACGCCGGTACGCACAGACGCATGCGGCGTTCCACTTCCTCCTCGACTACGTGCCCAACTGGAAGCGCGCCTACGGACGGGACGGCTTGATCCAATACCAGATGTTCGTGCCGGCCACGGGGGCGCGAGAGGCCTTCGCGGAGGCGCTGCACGAGCAGCGGCGGCTCGGCGTGACGAGCTACCTCGCCGTCATGAAGCGGCACACCGCCGAGGATGCGGCCGCCTCGTACTCCTTGGACGGGTACTCCCTGGCCATGGACTTCCCGGTGGGGCGTGGGGAGCGCTTCAGCCGTCTCATGCGGCTGTGTCGCTCCTTCGACGTCATCCTCGAGGGCTACGCGGGGCGCCTGTACGCTGCGAAGGACGCGGTGGGCGTGGGCCTCCTGCCGGAGCGCAGGGATCCGGCCTTCTCCTCGAATCTCGTGCGACGCTGGGAGAGGGGGACGCGGTAGATGTGCGGCATCGCCGGCGTCGTGCGACTACGCCCCGACGTCTCCCCGCCCACGCGCGAGCAGGCGCTCGCCATGGCCGAGCGCATCCGTCATCGCGGCCCGGACAGGCGTGATGCGTGGGCTTCGCCCAGCGGGGAGTGCACCCTGGGCCACGCCCGCCTCAAGGTCATCGACCTGGAGACGGGCGACCAGCCGATGGCAAACGAGGACGGCACCGTGCAGGTCGTGTTCAACGGGGAGATCTACAACTTCCCCGCGCTGCGCGCCGAGCTGGAGCGGGAGGGCCACCGCTTCCGGACCCGAAGCGACACCGAGGTGCTCGTCCACGGCTACGAGGCGTGGGGCGAGGCGCTTCCGGAGCGCCTGGACGGGATGTTCGCCTTCGGGATCTGGGACGAGGCACGCGGCCGTCTCTTGCTCGCCCGTGACCGCGCCGGCAAGAAGCCCATCTTCTGGACGCGCACCGCCACGTACCTCGGGTTCGCGTCCGAGATCAAGGCGCTGCTCACTCTCCCCTGGGTGTCGGGGGAGATGGACCCGGAGGCCCTCCCGGCGTACCTCGCCTTCGGCTACGTCCCCGCGCCCCGTACCTTCCACCGCGTCATCGACAAGCTTCCCCCCGCCCACTCGTTGAGCGTGGAGGACGGTGTCGCGACACGCAGGAGATACTGGACTCTGGATTGGCGCCGCCTTGTGCCCGGCATCTCCGATGCCGATGCGGGCAGCAGGGTGCGGGCGCTGCTGGGCGACGCGGTGGAGCGCCGCCTGACGGCGGACGTGCCTCTGGGCGCGTTCCTCAGCGGGGGTATCGACTCCACCCTCGTGGTCGGTCTCATGCGGGAGCGGATGGAGGGACCGCTGCACACGTTCTCCCTCGGTTTCGCGGACGATCCGAACTATGACGAGACCGCGTTCGCCCGTTTGGCGGCGCGGCGCTTCGGCAGCGAGCACACCGAGTTCACCGTCGAAGCACACGCCGTGGAGCTCGTGGACGAGCTGGTCGACACGTACGACGAACCCTTCGGGGACTCCTCCGGGATTCCGACGCACATCGTGAGCGGCCTCACCCGCGAGCACGTCACCGTCGCCCTCACGGGCGACGGCGGGGACGAGATGTTCTGCGGCTACCCACGCCTCGTGGGGATGGAGGTGGCCGAGCGCACCGGTCGTCTGTTGGCCCGGCTGGGTGAAGCCGTGGGGCGGCGGCTGCCCCACCACCCGGACTTCCGCCATCCGGCCCGCCGCTTCCAGCGCTTCTTCGCCGCGGCGGCGCTGGAGCCCCAGGAGCGCATGCTCCGTTGGATCGGCTACATCCCGGAGCTCGAGGCCTTCCTCCGGCCCGACGTCTGCGGCGTCGACCGGGAAGAGCTGACGCGGAGCTTGAGGAAGCCCTGGGATCGCCTGCTCGGTGAGAGCGCGCTCACCCGGGCCATGGCCATGACCTTCGAGACCTACCTCCCCGACGACCTGCTCGTGAAGGCCGACCGCTGCGCGATGGCGCATGGGCTCGAGCTGCGCTCTCCCTTCCTGGACACGGCGGTCATGGAATTCGCCGCCGGGCTCCCGGACCGGCTCCGCCGGCGCGGCCGGACCCTCAAGTGGCTCCTCAAGGAGGCCTTCTCCGACCTCCTCCCCGACGAGATCCGTTCCCGATCCAAGTGGGGCTTCGGCGTGCCGCTCCCACTCTGGTTCCGCACGCACTGGAAGCCGCTCTTCGAAGCCCGGGTGCTCGCGCCGGGCGCGAGGGTCCGGCGGTGGATCGAGCCGGCTCCGGTGGACCGCCTGTGGCGGGAGCACCAGGCCGGCGCCGCCGACCACGGTCACGCGCTGTGGGCGCTGCTGACGTTGGAGACCTGGCTGAGGGCCCGGGACTGAGTCCCGGGCCCCGTGTCTCGTCAGCCGCCCGCTTTCCGCTCCGCCTCGAACCAGTGGACGAACCTGCGGATGCCCTCACGGAAATCCATCGAGGGGGTGTAGCCCAGCAGGGTTCGGGCGTGCGTCAGATCGGCCCACGTGCGGGTGACGTCGCCGGGCTGGGGGGGCCGCTGCTCGACCACGGGCTCCACGCCCATCTCCTCCCCGAGCACCCGGATCAGCTCGTTCAGCTCGATCGGGTGGTCGGAGCCGACGTTCACGGTCTCGAAGACGCCGCCACCCTCCCGGGCCAGCGCGAGGGCCTCGCCGATCCCGGCGACGGCGTCGTCCACGTAGGTGTAGTCGCGCGCCGAGGTGCCATCCCCGAAGCGAGGGACCGGGCGACCCTCCGAGAGCAGACGCGCGAACTTGTGGACGGCCAGGTCCGGCCGCTGGCGTGGGCCGTAGACCGTGAAGAGGCGGGTCACGACCACAGGCAGCCCCGTGCCACGATAGGCGGCGCGACAGAGGAGCTCGCCCGCGCGCTTCGTCGCGGCGTAGGGCGAGATGGGGTCGTCCGCCGAGGCTCGCTCCGAGAAGGGCACCGCGGGCGACTCCCCGTAGACCGAAGAAGACGAGCCGAACACGACGCCCGACACGCCACGGACGCGTGCGAACTCGAGCATGCGCGTGGTACCGGTCACGTTCACGTCGGCGTAGAGGGCCGGCTGGTCCAGCGATGGCCGGACGCCGGCCCGCGCAGCGAGATGCACCACGGCATCCACGTCGTCGGGGACGGCGTCCCACGCCCCGGGGTCCCTGATGTCTCCGCGTACATCGCTGTAGTGGGGAAAGGCGCGCAGGCCGTCGAGGTTGCGCTCCTTCACAGCGACCGCGTAGAACGGGTCCAGGTTGTCGAGACCCACGACCGGCTCGCCGGCCCGCAGGAGGGCCTCGGCGAGATGGGACCCGATGAAGCCCGCAGCTCCGGTGACGAGTGTGCTCAAGAGGCTTTTCGGGGACGAAGGCAAGCCGCGTGCGGCCCATAAGCTTAACATCGCTACGCGTACCGACGGGGCGGTGCCGGCGGCGTTGCGGAGCGGGGCCGCGGGCACGCGGTGCGGCAGTTGCGGAGGGGCCGCCTCCGACGCACCCTTCCGGGCGGCATGCGCCCAACCGACTCCACGAACGACGCACCGCGCGCACATGACCCGGTCCCGGCTGTTCCACGTCCTCGATTCGCTCGAGGAGAACGACGTCGGAGATCAGGTCGTGACGCTCCTCGAGCGGCTGCCGCGGTCGCGCTTCGACGCGCGGGTCGTCAGCCTGGGCACGCTGCGCACGCAAGGACCCTGGTCGGGTGCCGTGCCCCGGCTGTCCGCGCCGCGCGAAGCGAAGGTCGTGCGATCCTTGGCCGGCTTCGCCCGGGGTCCGCGCCGAGCGGCGGAGTCGGATCTGCACCTCATGACGGGAGTCCCATGCGTATCCTGGTGACCGGCGGGGCGGGCTTCATCGGCTCGCACCTCGCGGAGCGGCTCCTCGAGCGGGGCGACGACGTCTTCGTCGTGGACGACCTTTCCACGGGACGGCTGGAGAACCTGGAGGTCGTGCGCCATCACGAGCGGCTCCACCTCAACGTCGATTCGATCCTCAACTGGCCGATGATGAACGAGACCGTGGCCCGGAGCGACCTGGTGGTCCATCTCGCCGCAGCGGTGGGCGTCCGGAAGATCATCGACGAGCCGGTGCAGACGATCACGACGAACGTGCGCGGCACCGAGATCGTTCTCGACTGCTGCGACCGTCACGGCAAGCCGCTCTTCGTGGCGTCGACGTCGGAGATCTACGGCAAGGCCGGCGACCAGCTCCACGAGGAGGCCGACCGCCTGATGGGGAGCACCACGCACCGCCGCTGGGCGTACGCGTGCACCAAGGCGCTCGACGAGTTCCTCGCCCTGGCCTACCATCGCGAGCGCGGCCTGCCCGTGATCCTCGGCCGCTTCTTCAACACCGTGGGGCCGCGGCAGACCGGACAGTGGGGCATGGTCCTGCCCAACCTCGTGGGCCAGGCGCTGCGGGGGGACCCGATCCGCGTGTTCGGCAGCGGCGAGCAGCAACGGTGCTTCTGCATGGTCGACGACACGGTTCGCGCCATCCTCGGGCTCATCGGCCACGAGGACGCCTGGGGACACCCCTTCAACATCGGGTCGGAGGAGGAAGTCACGATCCGCGAGCTGGCCGAGCGTGTGAAGGCGCGACTGGCCTCCCCCTCACCCATCGAGCTGGTGCCGTACGACGTGGCGTACGGAGAGGGGTTCGAGGATATGCAGCGACGAAAGCCGGACACCGGCAGGATCAGGGCGTTGATCGGGTGGCGGGCCGAGCACTCGTTGGACCGGATCATCGACCTGACCGCCGAGCACCTGCGGACCGTCGCGGCGGCGTGACGCAGGAGACTCGCGAAGGGGGGGCCGGCGGGCCGATGCTGATCCATCGCGTGATCGGCCGCCTGAACGTCGGTGGGCCGGCCATGCACGTGGTGAACCTTGCAGGGGCCATGAACGCGGGGCCGTGGCGCACGCGTCTGGTGGCGGGCTCGCTGTCCGCGGACGAAGGCGACATGGAGTACTACGCCGCCGAGCGGAACGTGGAGGTCACCCACCTGGGGAGCCTGTCCCGGGAGATCGATCTTCGCGGTGATTTGCACGCCCTCGCCGCCCTCTATCGGCTCTTCCGCCGCGAGCGCCCGGACGTGGTCCACACCCACACGGCGAAGGCCGGTACGCTCGGGCGGCTGGCGGCGATCCTGGCCGGCGTCCCAGTCCGCGTGCATACGTTCCACGGACACGTTCTCGGGGGTGACTACTTCTCCCCGCGCCGCACGCGGTTCTTCCTCGAGATCGAGCGCCAGCTCGCGCGCGGGACCCACCGCCTCGTGGTCCTCACCCACAGGCAGGCACGAGAGATGACCGAAGGGCTCGGCGTGGCCGGACCCGAGAAGTTCACCGTGGTGCCGCTGGGGCTCGAGCTGGAGCGCTTCGTCGGAACGGACCGGTCGACGGCGCGCGCGCGAACGAGGCATCAGCTCGGTCTGGGCGAAGGCACGGCCGCGATCGGCATCGTGGGCCGGATGGTCCCCATCAAGAACCACGAGCTCTTCCTCGGAGCGATGGCGGCGCTCGGCCGGCGGCGCCCCGATGCGATGGCCGTGGTGATCGGGTCCGGTGAGCGGGAGGCGCATCTGAGGGCCCTGGCGGGCTCGCTGGGCCTCGCGGAGCGCATCCGTTGGCTCGGATGGAGGCGGGACCTTCCCGAGCTCTACAGCGCCCTGGACGTCGTCGCGCTCACGTCCCACGACGAGGGCACGCCCGTGGCGTTGCTGGAGGCGCTGGCCGCCGGTACGCCGGTCGTCGCGCGCGACGTGGGCGGCGTCGCCGAGGTCCTCGCCGCCGCGGGCGCGGGCCGTCTCGTGCCGACGACCGCCGATGCCCTCGCGTGGGCGGCCGTCTTCGACCGCGAGCTCGGGGGGCCCTCCATCCCGGCGCAGGTCCGCCGGGCGGTGACGGAGCGCTACTCCGTGGCGAGGCTGGCCCGCGATCTCGGCGCCGTCTACCGCCGGGAGCTCGCCCGTGGAGCGGAGGGAAGGGGATGAGGCTCCTGGTCACCGGGGCCGGAGGGCTCCTCGGCAGCGAGTTCCGGACGCGGCTTCCGGCCATGGGCCACGGCGCAGTCGCGCAGACGCACGTCCAGCTCGACGTCACGGACCGCCTGGCCGTCGAGCGCGCCGTCCGCGCCGCCCGCCCGGAGGCCGTGGTGCACTGCGCGGCGCGTGCGGGCGTCGACCAGGCCGAAGTGGAGCCGGAGCAGACCTTCCGTGTGAACCGCGACGGCGCGCGCTTCGTGGCCGAGGCCGCTGCGGAGGCGGGGTCCCGGATGGTGTACATGTCGACGGACTACGTCTTCGACGGAACCGAACGGATTCCCTACACTCCGGACCACCGGCGCGGCCCCCTGTGCGTGTACGCACGCAGCAAGGCCGAGGGGGAGGACGCGGTCCGCGCCGTCGCCCCCGGGTCCCTGGTCGTGCGCGTCAGCTGGCTGTTCGGGAAAGGGGGGGGGTTCGTGCAGCACGTGCTGCGTCAGGCGCGCGCGGGCCGCCCGCTGCGCGTCGTGAGGGACCAGTGGAGTCGCCCGACCTGGACGGCGAACGTCGTCGAGTTGGTCGTCGAGCTCCTGAAGCGGAGCGCGCCGGGGGGCATCTGGCACGTCGCGGACGGCGGGGAGGCGACGCGGCTCGACCAGGCGCGCGAGGTTCTCCGGGTCGCCGGCCTGAGCGCGGAGATCATCGAGCTCGAGCGAGAGACGTTCTGGCCGGACGTCCCGAGACCGGCCTATTCCGTCCTGGACACGAGCGCGACGGAAGCATTCCTGGGGCGGCCGATGGAGCCGTGGCGGACCTCGCTGCGCCGCTACCTGGACGCGGGCGGGAAGGGTGCACGGCCGTTGCCCCCTCGCTAACTTGCTGCCGACCCGACACGCAAGCCGAGGCCCCGGAATGAACCGCATCGACGACCTGGAACGCATCCAGCTGGCGCTGCAGGCAGCCGCCAGGGCCGTGCGTCCCTTCACCTCGGGTGACGTGGCGGTCGAGATCAAGGCGGGGCGGGGCGACCCGGTGACCGCGGCGGACCGCGCCGCCGATGCGGTCCTCCGCGAGATCCTCCTCCAGCGCGGAGAGGGGTGGCTCAGCGAGGAGTCGGCGGACGACCGGGTGCGGCTGTCGTGCCGACGCGTCTGGGTCGTGGACCCCATCGACGGGACGCGCGAGTTCGTGGCGGGCATCCCGGAGTGGTGCATCTCGATCGGCCTGGTGGAGTCGGGCGTGCCGGTGGCCGGGGGTATCTTCAACCCGGCCACGCGCGAGCTCATCCTGGGCTCCCTGGACACGGGGGTGACGTACAACGGGAAGCGGGCGGAGGCGCGAGACCGGGGAACGCTGGACGGCGCGGAGGTGCTGGCGAGCCGCTCCGAGGTGGAGCGCGGCGAATGGCGCGGCTTCGAGGGAAGGTCGTTCACGATCAAGCCCTGCGGCTCGGTCGCCTACAAGATGGCGCGGGTGGCCGCGGGGAAGTCCGACGCCACCTGGACGCTGGTCCCGAAGAGCGAGTGGGACGTGGCGGGCGGCACCGCCCTGGTGCGCGCGGCGGGGGGGCGGGTCACGATGGCGAACGGCTCGGAGCCGCCGTTCAACCAGCCGGAGCCCGATCTCCCGAACCTGGTGGCCGCCGGACCGGGCACCGCCGACGCCATCCTCGGGCTCTGGGGGGCGTCGAGCGGCCGGTGAAGGGGGTCATCCTGGCCGGTGGGCTCGGCTCTCGACTCCTCCCCATGACCCGGGTGACGAACAAGCACCTCCTGCCGGTCTACGATCGGCCCATGATCTACTACCCGCTGCAACAGCTCGTGCACGCGGGCATCGGTGACATCCTGGTCGTCACCGGAGGCAACCACGCGGGCGACTTCCTCCGCCTCCTCCGGAACGGCCAGGAGTTCGGCCTGAAGCATCTCCACTACGCCTACCAGGAAGGAGAAGGGGGCATCGCGGAGGCGCTCGGCCTGGCGCGCGATTTCGCGGACGAGGGGCCGGTCGTGGTGATCCTCGGTGACAACGTCTTCCAGCGACCGATCGCCGACGCGGTCCGGGATTTCGGAGCGGATCCCACGGGCGCGATGATCCTGCTCAAGGAGGTGGTGGATCCGGAGCGCTTCGGCGTCGCCCGCGTCGAGGGGGACCGGGTGGTGGAGATCGTGGAGAAGCCGGTCCGACCGGCGAGCCGATTGGCCGTGACCGGCTGCTACTTCTACGACACGCGCGTCTTCGACATGATCGGCGAGCTCGAGCCGTCCGCGAGGGGCGAGTTGGAGATCACGGACGTGAACAACCGTTACGTGTCCCTCGGCGTGATGCGCCACCGGGTGCTCGACGGCTGGTGGACCGACGCAGGTACCGTGACGTCTCTCCATCGTGCCTCGGATCTGGTGGCGGCCGAGCGGGACAACCCCTTGCTGTCCGGCTTCGCGGAGGCGGCCGTCCTCACCCATCATCGGGATCCCCACCGGGGCGCGGCCTCTTGAGGTACGTGGTCACCGGCGGAGCGGGGTTCATCGGCTCCAACCTCGTGCGTCACATCCTCGCGTCGGACGCCGCCGCCGAGGTGCTGAACCTCGACGCATTGACCTACGCGGGGAACCTGGACGGCCTGGACGATCTGGAATCGGAACCGCGGTACCACTTCGTCCGCGCCGACGTCTGCGATCCCGCGGCGGTCCTGGCCGCCATGGACGGTGCGGACGTGATCCTGCATCTTGCCGCGGAGAGCCACGTCGATCGCTCGATCGTGGCGGACGCGCCCTTCGTGCGCACGAACGTCGTGGGCACGCAGACGCTCCTGGCGGCGGCCCTGGCCCGGGGCGTGCGCCGCTTCGTGCAGGTCTCCACCGACGAGGTGTACGGAGAGCTGCCGTGGCGGGATCCAGCCAGGGACGAGGCGGATGCCCCGAAGTTCACCGAGGAGACGCCTGTCGCGCCGAGATCACCGTACTCCGCCACGAAGGCGGCCGCGGACCATCTCGCGTTGGCCTATCACGTCACCCACGGTCTGGACGTGGTCGTCACGCGGTGCTCCAACAACTACGGGCCACGCCAGTTCCCCGAGAAGCTGATCCCGTTGACGATCACGCACGTCCTGGAGGATCGGCCGGTGCCCGTGTACGGCGACGGACTGTACGTGCGCGACTGGGTGCACGTGGAAGACCACTGTCGCGGGATCCTGGCTGCGGCGGAGCGGGGGGGCGCGGGGAGGGTGTACAACTTCGGTGGCGCCGCCGAGCGCACCAACCTCGCCGTGGTGCATGCGATCCTGGGTGCGATGAACAAGCGGGGCCATCGCATCGAGCACGTGGAGGACCGGCCAGGCCACGACCGGCGGTACGCCGTGGACTTCTCCCGGGCCGAGCATGAGCTCGGGTGGCGCCCCCGCCACCGCTTCGATGAGGCGCTTCCCGCCACCGTGGTCTGGTACCTCGAGAACGAGGCGTGGTGGCGCCGCATCCTCATCGGCGAGTACGCGGAGGGACCCGAAGCGTGAGCCCGGTCTTCCTCGGGGGCGTGGTGGCCGCTCTGGCGCTGACGCTGACCGCGCTCTTCACCCCCATGGTGCGTGGCGCCGCCATCGCTGGTGGAATGGTGCGCCAGGTGCAGGCGG
>Ga0307424_1000359_pt1 | contig 24210 bp, 18 predicted proteins | sample SalMarWE160320MG_FD_202157 | JGI IMG/M metagenome (GOLD analysis project Ga0307424, IMG submission 202157) | Salt marsh sediment microbial communities from the Plum Island Ecosystem LTER, Massachusetts, United States - WE1603-20 | ecosystem: Environmental > Aquatic > Marine > Intertidal zone >... | reverse complement strand
CGGAGAAGCTCTCGCGGGTGCTTACGACCGACCCGGGGACGGGCGTGATGCGCCATGCTGACTCTGGCTATGAAGAAGCCATCCGCGCGGCCAAAGGCCACGGCCTGCGGGTCTCGGGGAATATGGAATGAAAGCACGACAAACCATAGTTTATGTACTGCTACTTCTTCTCCTCGCGTCCTGCGCGGGCGGGGGGCTGGAGCGGCGGGCGGCGGATTTCTACAGCTATATGGTGGGGCAGCGGCCCAACAAGACCATCCTCAACTACATCTCGCCGGCCTTCCGCGCCTACCTGGAGCAAGAGCATGGTAAGGACGAGGTGGCGCAGTACGGGAACCGGCAGAAGCCGCCGGGCGTCAGCAAGAAGGCGCCGAAGCGCTCATCTATCCGTACACAGATTGAAGGCAATTTCGCGCTCACCTGGGTGGAGGGGCGGCCGGATGAGCCGCTGGTCGGCAGCGAGCCGGTGATGTGGGTGCGCGACGGCGGCAGGTGGTACTTGTACTACGGCACCGAGGCCGAAGTGACGAAGTACTCGGAGTTTCCGGCAGAACTCAAGGCGAAGGTGGGAGTGCCCAAGGCGTCGGACATCGCAGACAAGCCCAAGCCGCAGAAGCAGGAAAGCGGGAAGTAAGGCTAGGCCTCAAACATGCGGTTCGGGCGGGTGTAGCCCTGAACTTCTTTCAGCCGCGCAATCGTCTCCACTTCGCTCATCGAAAGCCTCAGCGTCAAGCATGCGCTGGGCCTCCTGGTACACCGCCGAAGTGAATTCAACCGCCGTGGCCACCGGCTGGCGCCGCGCAGGTGCATCGCTTGAAGCCGGGCGCTGCTCCTTCGCGCGGTTGAGCATACCTTCTACTTCGTTGCGCAGGCGCACGCGCTCGATCTGGGCTTCCTGCACCAGCCGGCAGACCTGATCCAGCCGGTGGTCCAGCGCCTTCATGCGCAGCTCGTCGTTGAGGATGGCTTTGTAGTCAATGCGCTGGTAGTGGCGCAACGTGAGGTAGAGGTTAACCACGAACGCGGTGAGCACGACGATGAGCGCTAGCAGGAGATAATCCATCCACCTGGATTATAACACGAGATTCGCGGGCTAGCGGCTGTGGGTGACGCCGATTCGCGGACATGTATCCGCCAACATGCACTCGCTGCAGCGGGGCGAGGTGGGGTGGCAGGTTTGCTGTCCGTGGTTCACCAGCACGCGGTTGATGACGGCCCACTTGTCCTGGGGCAGCAACTTCATTAGGGCTACTTCGGTGTCATCCACGCTTTCAGTTTCCACCCACCCAAGGCGGTTGCTGATACGGTGGACGTGGGTGTCCACGCAGATGGCGGGGACGTCAAAGGCGACCGAGAGGATGAGATTGGCAGTCTTGCGGCCGACGCCGGGAAGCTCCATCAGCTCTTCGCGCGTCTGCGGCACTTCGCCGCCGAAGCGCTCAAGCAGGATACGGGCAAGTTCATGCAGATGCTTGGCTTTGGTCTTGTAGAAGCCGACGGGGTAGACGAGTTGGGCAATACGGTCTTCGGGCATCGCTAGCAAGTCCTGCGGGGTATCGATTTCGCTGAAGAGGCGTTTGGTGGCTTCCACCGTGACCGGGTCTTTGGTGCGAGCGCTCATAAGGGTTGACACCAGCGTCCGGAACGGACGGGTGCGGCGGCTGATGCGCAGTGGATGCGCCTGGTACTTCGCCTCTAGGAGCTCCACAGTCTCGGTGATCTGCGTTTTCCGCGGTTTTACCACAGGCGGATTATAGCGGGGGCGCGCAGGCCTGTGTTAGAATCTATGGAATGTCGCTGCCGCGGAAGAAGTTCCAGCTCATCCCCCAACAGGGGGACAGCGAGCTTGACCGGACGGAGTTTGCGGTAGTTGACCTGGAGACTACCGGCGGCCAGCCCGACCAGGAGCGCATCATTGAGATCGCTTGCTTCGTCGCCCAGGGCGGCGTGGTCACCCGTGAGTTTCATACGCTGGTAAACCCGGACCGATCCATCCCGCCGTTCATCACGCGGCTGACAGGCATCTCCGAGGATATGGTTCACAGCCATCCGCCTATTTCGGAAGTGCTGCCCGGCTTTCTACAGTTTCTGAACGGCACCGTGTTTGTGGCCCACCATGCGGACTTCGACGCGGGATTCGTGCGGGCCTCGCTGCTGCGCGAGCTGGGCAAGGAGCTGCCCAACGACGTGCTCTGCACGCGTAAGCTGGGGAAATACCTGCTGCCGTGGCTGCCCAGCCACAGCCTCTCCACCATCGCGGACTTCTTCGGGATTGAAATAAAGAACCGGCACCGCGCCTTCGGCGACGCTTACGCGACCACGGTTATACTGAGTATTTACCTGAAGTACATGGCCTACCAGGGCATCCGCGAACTCGCACAGGTTCACGCGATTGAGCAGGGACGGCTGGCGCTCAGCTAGCCGCAAGCGGTGTCAAGCCCTTCCGCCAGGACCATCAGGCATCTTCCCTCAACCAGCACTTCCTCGTCGTCAGCCAGCCTGAGTTGTGCTTCCGCGCGGAAGAAACGCCCCCGGCGCTCCACCAGCCGCGCTTCGCAAACCAACTCGCGCCCCACCGGCACCGGCTGACGGAAGCGGGTCTCCATCGTGGCGGTGACGACTATCTCGCCGCAAGTGCGCGTGACGAGGTTGTTCATCACATCGTCAAGCACCGTGCTCGATATGCCGCCGTGCAGGACTCCGGCGAAGCCCTGCAGATGCGGCCCGGGAGTGAACCGCGCCGTGACGGCGTCGCCCTCAACCGCGAACCGCAAGTGCAGGCCGAAGGGATTCTTCGTCCCGCAGGCAAAGCAGTAGTCGTTGTCCAGAAAAACCGGCGTGTCAGCCATTCACACCACCTCAGAAGCGGAAACTGACGCCCACATTGGCCACCCACTCTTCCTGCACCTGGCCGCGCTGGCGCCATAGAATTTCACCAAACGCCCGCCCTCCGTAACGCTCGTAAAGGTAGTACTTAGCGCCGTATTCCTCGCGCTGGTCTACTTCGGATAGGAAGGTTCGCAAGTAGTTAACGGTGAAGCCGGGGAAGAGCTCCTTCTCCACGTTCAGCAGGAACGGAGTGCCGGATTTGCCCGTTAGGTCGCTTGACAGGGCACGGAGCTCGAAACGCTTGAAGTCCAGGCTTTCTTCCAGAAAGCGCGAGAGGCGGGAGCCGGTGAAAGCCAGTGCCTCGCTGCCGATGAAGGTCTGCATCCCGCTGCGCGTCAGATCAAGGCCGGAGCCGCCGAGCAGGTAGGCGAGGAGGGTCTCGCGCGCGAGAGGCGGGTGGGAGTACATATCTATTTCGTCGAGGTTCTGCTCATCCATCAGCGCCTGCAACGGCATGTCGTGAAAGCGGAAGTAGATGGTCAGGTCTTCGCCGGTGGGCGCGAAGGGAAGCTCGCTGGGGAGAATTTCCACCGGCATATCGCCGCGCGAAGATCGCAGCACACCCGGCAGCTCCACCGCGGCAGTGCCGAACAGGTGCGGTGAGAGGCCGTACTCGGGCTGCATTATTATCTTCGCGGGCTCATCAACCTCGGTCAGGCGCACGATGCGGTTGAGCACGAGCAGCGAGCCGCGCGTCACATCCAACCGCCCGGAAACCTGCGGCTGCTGCAGCGTTCCGGTGATGTGCACAGCCTCGGGGCTGTGGAGGGCGACTTCCATCATCAGCGGCCGGTACTTGATCCAGCATTCCTGGCGCACAGATAGCCTGAGGTCAACGTAGGCGTTGAGCGGGCCGGTTACCGGCGCGGCCGAGGCCAGGGTCGGCAGTTGCACCACAGCGCCGGAACGAACCGCGATATCGCCGGAGATAACGATCGGCTGCTCGCGGAACTCCTTGTTGACCGAGACTGTGCCGTCCAGGCCACCCTTGAACAGACCCCTGATCTCCAGTAACTCCAGGCCGGTGAGATCAAGTTCCAGGCCCATTGCTTCTATCCCGCGAAAGCCGGGGGCAAACTGCACGCGCGAGATGTCCATCCGCGCGAGGTTGTTGCCGCCCTTTCCGTTGGTAGGACGGAGCACTGCGCCCTTGCCGGTGATAGTGCGCCCGTCAAAGTCAATGTCAGCGCTCAGACTCGCCAACGCAACCATGTCGCGGTAGCCGAGCCCGGACAAGTCGAGCTTGGCATTGCCGTAGACGAGCGGATCGGACAGCGTGCCTGCGACATCGAGTTCGCAGGTCAGTTTCCCCGCATACTTGACATCTTCCAAAGGGAACAGCGGCTGGGCGCCTCCCAGGGCGAAATCCTGCGCGCTGACATGCAGGTCAAACGCGTCACTCAGCCCCGGCACCGGCATTACGCCGTTCGCGTACAGCATGGAGCCGCTAGAGGTAATGGAGGCGTCCCGCAACTCCAGCGCCCCGGAGGCGAACCGTAACATACCGGACACGCTATCGGCCACGATGCCGCCGGCGCTGACCCCGCGCTCGTCCGCCGAATGAAACGATCCCTCCAGCGCCGGATGCCCCTGCTCGTCGCTGGTGACCGCCACGATGAAGCCGATGCCGCCGGATAACGGGCGGAAGGCCTCCGGCACCAGCGGCTCGAGCATCTCGAGGTCAAGGTAGGGGATGTACAGGTCTATCATTGTGTCTTCCGGCTTCCAGCTCCAGAAACCGGAGGCGGTGGCGATGGTTTCTTCGTTGTAGGCCTGGAAGCTGTCCACGCGGATGCCGTCGGGCTGGATGTTGAAGGAAATCAGCGCCTCGTCAATGGGAGTGTTCAACACCGCCCCGTTTTCCAATGAGACCTTGCCCTGCACCACCGGCGTCTCCAGACTTCCCAGGCTCACCATCTCGCCGGTGAGGCCGCCCTTCAAGCCAAGCTTCGCCAGAGCCGGCGTGACCCGCGCCCAGGGCTCGACCGGGAAATGGTCCATCTGCAGATTCCAATCGCTGCTGCGCCCATTCGCCAATCGCCAGGAACCGTTGGTTTCCAGCGAGCCGTCGCCCAGGCGGATGCTGCCGCGCTTGACCGTGAGGCCGTTGCCGTTGTACTCCGCATCCACGATGAACTCGTGGAGTTCCTCACCGCCGACGCTGCCGCTGGACTGGGCATAACTGCAGGCGACCACCGGAGCGGAGTACTTTCCGTGGGCGTTCACCGCCAAGAGCCCGTCGCCGGTGGCGGGCAGGCTGAGCTCGGGGTACAAGTGGTCAAGCGCACTCGCGAGCGAGAAATGGTCGTCGCCAACGCGCAGGCTGAATTCGTCTACGGCCAACCAGCCGCTAGCATTGAGCAGCTCTCCACCAATGCGGGCGTACGCTTTCTCCAGCACCATGTGTCCAGGCTCCAACGCATAGCCGGCTGACACTTCGTAGGCGGTAATCTGCCTGCCTGCCACCTCCGCTCCCACGCGATTGACAAACGCAGTGCCGTGCAAAAAAGGGTGGCGCATGCTCCCCGAAACAGTGCCGCTGGTGGTCACCGGATCGATGATTGGTAGGACGCCAAGCCACTTGTGGAGCGAGAGATCTTTGATCTCGTAGCCCAGCAACAGCTTGCTGCCGTCCACGCGCATTGAGCCCTGGGAGGAAACGGCAGCGGTAGCGTAGCGGCCGGCTAGAGCGAGCACAGCTTCCGTGCCAGCAGTTTTCGCCGCTAGTGATGCCCACAACGGCTCGTCGCCGACAACGCCGGAAAGCGTGGCCTGCAGCGTGAAATCCTGCGGAACGCCGCCGCCGTAGGCGCGGAAGTACAAGCGCTCATCCCCGATCTCGGCCTTGCCCGATGAACTTGCGCGAGCGCGCCAGCCGTGTTGAGTACGGGACGCCTTGAGGTCAGCAGATGCGACGACGCGGGAGGGAAGGCGCTCGCGTGGAAGAGCAATGTCCGCCGGCCAGCGGGGCTGGAACACCACCTGCGGGGCCAGAATAGTGGCCGCGTCCAGGCTCAGGTCAAAGCTGACGCCAGGCGAGGAGACGGTGCCGTCGGTGAGCTCAATCAGCGCATGCTGCGTGCGCCCAACCACGCGCTTGCCGGCGACATCAACCTGTCCCTTGAGCGCAAGGTCGGCGCGCCTGATGCGGGAAATCGCGGGGTGCAGCGCTCTCAAGCTGCGGGGCAAGGCGGATGGCGCTGCTGTAATCTTAGCGGTTCCCTCCACCTTCGAGTCCGCAATGACCAGGTTGGCCGCGAGGAACTCGCGCCCGGATTGGGTTGCCGTGATGTCGGCATGCACCGTGCCGCCGGCGCGCCGCAGCCGGGCGGTCACGCCCTCGGCCAGCAGCATTCCGTCGCGGCTGAGACCGGCAACGCTCATGTCCGCGGTAATATCGGACTTCTCCAGCTCAAAGGGCTCTCCCGCTTCCACCGTCATCTGCAAGCCTTCAGCGGAGACGCCCGCGACGCTGGTAACGAATGCCGCGATACCGGGCACGTTGAAGTTGGCGCGCAGACCTTTGCCGCCTGAGGTGTCCAGGCTGACGGCAAATGGCCCGCCGCCGGCCAGCCCGTCAACGGTCACTGCCGTTCCCCCGGAATCCATTGCACCAGCTGCCGAGCCGATCTCAATGCGCGAGGCTCCTGCCGGGAGGAGCACGATGTTGGACAGCTCCGCTGCGAACTCCTTCAGCTCGGGCTTGCCGTCGGAGGAGACGACCGCTTTCAGTTGATCAACCGTCGCTTCCGAAAGGTCCCATATCCCTTCGCCGGACGCGATGAAGGGGAGCGTATCCAGCTTCACTCCGCGCGCCGCCGCCTCCGCCCGGAAGGAAGCCTTGTCTGTCTGGCCGCTTAGCTTGAGCGAAAGGGCTACGGGGCTTTCGACTTGAACGACCCCGTCAAACGCGCGCTTCACCGGCCGCACCGTCAAATCCGCCGCGAAGGCGACGCGAAGCGAATCTTGCAGCTCAACCAGCGGTTCGTGGAGCGCGCTGCGCAAGTCAGCGGCAAAACCCTCCGCCAGCACGACTTCGTTTGATTCAAGCCAGGCTGCGAGCTTGTTCCAGGCTGCCTCCCTAGTCTTGTTGAGCTTCTCATCAATGAGTCCGTTAATCTCATCCCTGGCCGCAGGCGCGAGCTTCAGTGTGATCGCGGAATCCCGCAGCCGGAGATTCAGTGTTTCCAGCTTGGTTTCTTTGGGCTCCGGCAAGCGCTCCAGCAAGTCGGAGAAGCTCCACTTGCCCTTCCCTTCATACTCGATGGAAGCCGAAAGTCCCTTGATGGTCACCGTGAGCGACTGCTTACCGGCGAGGTTGCGTAGCATGTCCAACCAGGAGGCGCCAATGGAAACCTCCTCCGCCGAGATGTAGTCTTCGCCTGTATCAGGATGCTGCAGGCGCGGATGAGATAGAGTGATGCTGCCGCGGTCAAGTTTGATCTCGTCAAAGGAGAGTTTACCGACGGACGTGTCGAAGCCCGTGGCGGCAAGGCGGCGCAGTAGCATCTGGCGGCCGACCGTCAGCAGCAGCACGAGCACAAGCACGATAACAAGCGCGACCGTGCCGGCAACAGCCAGAGCTTTTCGCCATCTTCTCACTTCAGAACGAGAGCTGTACCCCCGCGTTCACCTGGTTCTCATCGCCGATGTCTTCCACGCCAACGAGCATGTTGTAGCGGTCCGCTAGCGGGAAGGTCAGGTAGGAATTGAGCTTGGGGTTGTTGATGTCGTACAGGTCGCCGGTCAGCCCTAATCCCCCGCCCTGCGAGTAGTCAAAACCCAGGCCGAACTCCGAGCGGAAAATGCCGCCGCGGAACAGAAGCGAGTTACCCATGTACTTCCCGGCCTGCGCGGTGACGCCCACTTTCTCCGGCGTCTCGCTGCCGATATTCTCCACGCCGAGGTCATAGGCGCTGTCGCCCACCCGCAGGCGCGTCTTCACATCAACATACGCATTGTCGCTGCGGTTCGTCTGGTGGACGCTTTCGTTGCGGATGTTCACTTTGCCCTTGAAGCCGATGGGGCCGATATTATCCATTTTCTCGTTTACGCGCTCTAGCGTCCCGCGCATCGTCCGCAGTGTTTTCTCGGCCTCTTCCAGCGTGGACTTGGTCAAGGTAATGCTGTCCTTGAGGTCCTGTTTGACCTTGTCGTCGCCGCTGATGTCGCGAATGTCGCCGGAAATCTCCTTCATGTCGGCGAGCAGCACGTCAATGTCGCCGAGCAGGGAATCCATACGCGTGCCGATGTCCATCGACTCCACCGTGCCTCGCAACCCGCTGGTGAGCGCGAGCATGTCCTCGCTGAGCGCGTGCACATTGGTCATGGTGGAAGTCACCTTGCCCTCATTCATAGCAATGAGCCGGTCGGTGCGCGTGAGCATCCTGTTGGCCACCTCAACCGTGTCGCTGAGCTGCACGGCCAAGTCGCTCATGATACCGCCCATCTTCTCTTCGCTCATGAAGCCTTCCACGACGTCCAGCAGCGTGTTGACTTTCACCAGCGCGAGGTTGGCGTTGCTTATCATATCGGTGAGGCCGGGGTCCGGCTGACCTTTGAAAACCTGGTCGGCCTGCGCGTCGCCCGCAAGCGGGTTGGGGTTGGGATTGTCGCGGATAGAAAGATACTTCTCCTCAATCAGCCCCTCGGACATAATGTAGAACTTGGCGTCCGCCGGGAAGGTGATGCCGGGGAAGATGTTCACTTCCGCCCTCGCCACGCCCCGGTCAGGATCGAGCTTCACGCTGCTGACCCATCCGATGTCGGTGCCGGCGCGCTGGACAGAAGTGCCCTTCTTGATGCCGCGCGCGTTGTCAAACTCCACCTTCACGGAGTAGCCCGACTCGCGGTTGAGCTCCAGCACCGCGCGGTACGCGCCAACTGCCAGAATGATGCCGATGACTACAACCAGACCGACCTTGATCTGGTAAGTGATTCCCTTCATACCCTTCCTCCTTCAACAGCCTTGCCCGCGTCATACAGGTCGGGGTGCATTAGCCGGCGGTACATCTCCACGTGCTCCCGCCAGCTCTTGGTAAAGTGCTGAACCTCGGGCTCGTCGCTGGTAAGCAGATTGCTGGGCTTGCCCACATCCAGCGCCACGCCCTCGTGAACCAGGAACACGCGGTCGGCCACATCCAGCACGCTTTCCAGGTCGTGGGACACGAGGATTGAGGTTACCTGGAACTTCTCATTCATCTCCCGGATGATGTCGTCTACATGGCCGATCATCGTGGGGTCCAGTCCGGTAGTGGGCTCATCATAGAGCAGTATCTTGGGTTTGTATATCAGCGTCCGGCCGAGGGCAACGCGGCGCCTCATCCCACCGGACAGCTCCGACGGGTACTTGTCTTCAACCCCGGGCAAGTCCAGCAGCTCCAGCATCTCCTGCACCAGCTTCATTACCTGCCGCCAAGGCTTCTTTTCGTGGTAGTACGGGAAGAAGCCCACATTCTCCGCGACCGTGAGCGAATCGAAGAGCGCTGAGTCCTGGAACACCAGGCCCATCTTCGTGCGGTGGCGCTCAAACTCGCTTTCAGATATGCGCGTCACGTCTTCGCCGGCGATGAAAAGCTTGCCGGCCCAGGGCTTGAGGAAGCCCATTATCACCTTGAGCGCCGTGCTCTTGCCGCTACCGGAACCGCCGACTATGGCGGTGGTGACACGCTCCTCCGCCACCAGGCTGACGCCGTGCAGAATCTCGGTGTTGCCGTATCCCGCCCGTATGTTTTCCAGCCGCAGCATAATCAGAACAGTATCGGCAGCAGTGCAAGGTCAAGGCCGAAAATCATCACGATGCTAACCACCACGGAGTTGGTGACCTCGCGGCCCACGCCGGCCGCGCCACCTTTCACCCGGTAGCCCATGAAACAGCCAACCGTGGCCACCACCGCGCCGAATACCAAGCACTTGATCAAGCATGCGTAGAAGTCGTTCGCATCGGTGAAGGCGGTGAGGTTTGAGGTGAAACTCGCGTAGCTGATGCCAATCTTGTAGTGCGCCATGGCGTAGCCGGCGTAGAAGCCCGAGACGCCGGCGAAAGCCCCGACGATTGGCAACATCACCAGCAGCGCGACCACTCGCGGGGCGGTAAGAAACCAGTGCGGGTCGGTGGAAAGCGCCTGCAGCGCGTCAATCTGCGAGGAAATCTTCATTGAGCCGATCTCGCTCGTGATTGCCGCGCCAGCCTTGCCAGCCATCACCACGCCCGTCAGCACCGGAATGAACTCGCGCAGCAGGCCGACCAGCAGGAAGCCGCCGGTATAGCCTTCCGCCCCGCGCTTGCCCAACTCTTCGGCGAGCAAGTAGCACATAGTCGCGCCGACAAAGGAGAGCACCAGGATCGCCAGTGGAATCGTGTTGACGCCGAGGAACTCCATCTGGCGCGCGGTTAGGCGGAGGTTGAGCTTGCCTGTAAACAAGTAGCCCAGCGTGCGCGCGAAATAGATGATAATCGCGCCGAGGAAGTCGAAAACACTGAGAACATGCCCCACGCGGGTAGTATAGGCGTTGCGCGTGGGTTAGTAAAGCACTTTGGAGCCTATAGCGGGCCGCGCTGCCAGATAATCAAACGGTCGGCACTCCCAGGGCCGCTGGCGTAGATCAGCAGTGGATAATCCGCGGACTCGTTCGGTAAAAGCACGATGGGCGCGTTGAAATGCATGTACAGCGGAACGCTTTCCGCAACCACTTCGGTGTCCCAGTCCCCCGCGGGCTGGCGCCAGCCGAAGTATACATCCGCCCAGTGGAACGCGTTAACATCGTCCGGCGGGTCGGTCTGGCGTGAGAAGGACGCTATGGCCGGGCGCCCATCCAGCAGGGCAATGTCAACATTGTGGTAGTAATTCGCGGCTTTATCATCCGGATCAGGCAGATCCACGGGGAAAGCGTTCTCAACCGTAAACGCCGTACCGTCATAAGTGGCATATCGGATAAACGCAATTGGCGGATTAGTGCTGGCTTTCAAGTCCAAGTAAGCCAGGTACAGCGTTTGAGAAGCAAACAGCGTAGTTAGATTGCGACCGGTGTTGCTGTCTCCCAGGTTTTCCCCCGCATCCAGCAGTTCCGTGCTCCAAGTCCCTTCCGCATATTCGGCCAGCCACAGCTCACCTTTACTAGGGAAAGTGCTGGCTTCATAATGGTCTAGCGCTTTTTCATAAAGCACCATCTGCTCTTCGCCAGAACCGAAGTCTGCGATGAGGGCTTTCAGGTGCATGGACTTCTCGGTGTCGGGATCGGGCTCCTCGAAGCTTTGCCAACTTGTAGTGTCGCCCCGTCTTGCTCTCAAATCGAGCGTCTCGTCCGGAGGGAAAGAGGTTACCAGGTCGTTGCAGGCTTGCATACGGATATCGGTGCCGAAGGCGGTGGAGATCACCGGCTGGGTCGGCAGGGAGATGGTGGCGAGCGTGTCAATGCTCCAGGTTTCCGGCGCGGTGCGGGTAGCCGTTCGGTAGTAGTCCCAGCCGGAGAAGGAGATGACCGGCTCGCCGGAAAAGCCATGGGACAGTTCTAACTGGCGGGGAAGTCCAAAGCCCGGCGGCGGGGAGGCCAGAATGGGGCCCTCAAACAGAGTGACTGCTCCATCCCATCGCATGTAGTAGACATTGCCGGTGTGGTCGGCAGGGTGTTCGGAGCCGAGGGCGAATTCCACGATCCCTGCGCTCTGGGCCGCGTCGAAGTAGGTGATGCTCCAAATCTCGGGCAGGTCAACGCCCACCACCAGTTCGTCCAGCACATTCCACGGGGGGGTTGCGCCGAGGTAGTTCTCATTGGCATCCATGTTGGGGTCGTCGTCCAGGCGCCGGTCGGATACACGAACTGCGAAGTAGTAGCGCTCCCCGTCCTCCAAGCCGTCTATCGTGTAGGAATGCGTGGACGCCCCGGTGTCGGCAATGTCCTTCACCTGGGGGTCGTCCCAATCAAACGCCGGAGTTGTCCCGTAGCAGATATGGTAATACACCTTGCGCCCGTAGAAATCGTCGGTGGCGTAATCCCAGTTAACCGTGGCTTCGCCGAAGCCGGTGGAGACGCTGCGGATGCCCTCCTCGCCCACCCAAACCGGCGCGGTCATGTCCGGATTCATCTGGAGCATGGTTAGCACGGAGTTGGAGTTGGTGACGTACACTCGGTCGGCAATGAGCGCGGCGCTGGAGTGAATCGGCGCGGCCAGGTCCACCGTTTGCTTGATGGCGCCGTAGAAATCCAACACATAGAAGTTACCGTTCTGCGAGCCGGCAAACACGCGCGTGTCGGAGGCAACCGGTGAAGCATAGATCCGGCCGATGTCCGCCGTCTGCCACAGCAGCGCGCCCGTCTGCAAGTCGTATGCAGCTATCTTTCCGGAATCGATGGGCGGCATAGTGCTGAAGCGCCCTTGCCCGACAACCACCATCTCCACGTCGCCGCGAGAAACCACCAGAGGGGAGCCTTCCACCCCGAAATCGGTCACGTAGGCAGCAACCGTTGCAAGGTCGGAGAGGCGCAGCGCATAGGCCGCGTTGTCGCCTCCCTCCACGAAGTCGGTGCCGACCAGCAATACTGCAGGGGATTCGCGCGGATAGAGGACGGGTGAGGAGGTGCTGATGGTGCCCAGGTCGGCGGGGGAACGCAGGATTTCGTCGCCGGTCTCGCGGTCAAGCTTGTGGATGTAGCCGTTGCGGCTGGCCACGTAAATGTAAACACCGTCAGTGACCGGTGCGCAGTTTATCGCGCCGGAGTTCAGGCTGACCGACCACACCTCGCTTCCGTCAATGATGTCAAACGCGTGGACGTTCCCATCCAGGTCACCGGCGTACGCCACGCCCTCCACGACCAGCGGCGAGGACTTGACCGGCAGGCCGCTCGCGAGGCCGTACTGACCACGGCTGGTGCCGTCTTCGCGGTCAAGAATGAAGTAGGCGCCGGCTCCGCCCACGGCGAGGTAGTCGCCATAGAGCGAGATGGTGGAATCGGAAAACTGAGTCGTGACCTTCTGGGAGTAGTGGGTGGAGTCCGGGCTTATTTGGCCGAAGCAAGCAAGGTACCCGTCCTGAGAAGCGATATACACGCGGCCGTCGTCCAGCACCGGGCAAGAAGCGTTGTGCGTGCCGGTTACGCGGTACTCGCGCTGCCACTGGATGGACAGCGGCTCGCGCAGACTGCTTCCCTCCAGCCGTCCGGTATTCTGCTCGTCTTTGCGGAAGGACGGCCAGGGGAAGGGGCTGGGCGTGTAGGGCTGCGGAGTGGCGGTCAGCACCACGATGTTGGGCGGAGATTCTTCCAGATCGTCCTCGTCATAGATGCGGACAAGGAAGGCGTAGGTGGTTCCATTGGCGAGGCTCGTGACCGTGTGGCTGAAAGGCGGCAAGCCGGTGAAGGAGCTGCGATCCAGCCGAATGCTCTGTGCCGTAGCCGTGTCAACGGTCAGGCCTTCCTCGTAATACAGGGTGTAATAGATGTCGTCGCCGTCCGGATCGGTAGCGTCGCCGAATGTGAGCGTTACCTGCCCTTTAGCGGGAGTGGCGGAGATGAGGCCGACCGCACCCATCCAGATTGGCGGGCGGTTCTCGCCGGAGCCGGTGAGGTCGGCTTTACGGATATTGGAGAAATGCACGGCACCATAGTCGTCGGCGACCTGCGAGAAGGCGCGCACAGCGAATGCATAGGTGCCGGCCGGCATCTCGCGGCCGTAGTAGTAGTTGATGCGAGTAGGGGGCGCTATCGGCGGGTCGCCGATGTAGAAGCGCGTGCGCTTGACCGAGGGGCGCGGCTCCGAGGGGGTCTCGTTATCGTCAAAGGGCGGGACGCTGAAGAAGTCGTCTTCCGAAACTTCAGCCGCCAAAGAGGGAATCGTGAGCGCGAACACGTCGTATCCCGTAATAGAGCGCCCGAAGTTCCGCGCCAGCGGCGTGATGTCAGCAATCTGCACTTGCCCGTTGTGGTCGCCATCCACGATTTCAGCATCCGGGTGCTCGCTGACAAGCTGCTGGAAGTGCACCGCTACCGGCGTTATATCGGCGATGTTCACTCTCCCGCTGTTGTCGTAGTCGCCGGTGGTGACTTCGGTCCAAGATAGCCCCACCTGCTGGCTGTCAACGTCAACTTCCAGGTCGGACACGCGTTGAAGTTCGCCCTCAAAGGGCACGCTGGCGGACTTGATCGCCTGCGGGCGTTTCCCGCCGCTGGTGAAGACTACCGGCCCCAGGGACTCGCCCTGACCGAAAGCGAGTGTCAGCCTGAACTCCAGCCCCACCTCGCCGGCGGCGTCGGCCACGCCCACCGGCAGCACGCCATCCAGGCGTCCCGGCAGCACCACGCCGATGACCTCGCTCGCGGAGTCCAGCTTCAGATCAACCAGCTGCGAATCCGCCGGAGGCCGGACGTAGAGATAGGCGGACTCGTGCGTGTCCGAGGAGAACGAGAGCTCCAGGCTGCCCTGTGTTGCGCAAAGCTCAAGGCGCGACAGCATAGCCGGAGCATCATGCAGCTCCGCGTCCAGGCACTGAACGGTGAAGCCTCCGGCGGTGAGCGAGCCAGCTTCGGCGAGCCTGGCGGCGTAGAACTGGTTCACGGTGGGCTTTACCGGCTCCGGCAGCGCTCCACCGATATGGGCGGACTTGCCGCATGCGGCTGCAAGCAGCAGCGCTGCCAGCGCAAGCAAAATGCTGCGAAACTTATACATCATCATAGTCCGCGAGATGAACGCTGTTATCCTCCAGCCAGGCCTTCAGGCCGCTGGAGCAGAGGGCCGTCAGCTCCTGTTCTCGCTCCTCATAATACTCCGTGTGCTCCCTCGGAAGCCCGGCAGTCAGCCCGGGGTGGCACATCACTTCCATAATGCCATCCTTTCCGCGAACGGAATTGAGCAGCGACAGCAGCTGTACTTCCCCTATGTTATTCTTCCCAAAAAAACCGGATATCAGCATTGCCGGGTGCCGAACGCCTTTCCAGTCCAGATAGGCGGACATTGCGGGCGAAAGCGTGCGCATTGCGAGCCCGCGCTCCAAAGCAATGTCAGCAGCCACATCCAGCACATTCACGAACGAATGGATGTTCTGATGGCTGTCCAGGTGCGTAATCGCGATGCCGGCATCCGCTAGCCTTCCCACCTGGGCTTCAAATTCGGCGCGGATTACACGCTCCCGCAGCAGCGGCGCACCTTCGGGGAAGTACATCTTGGCACGGGAGAACTTGCCGCCCTCAAGGTACCGGGGGTTAAGACTGGTGAGCGGCTTGCCCTTAGTCAGGTTCAGGTGCACACCAACCGACACCTGCGACAGCGCTGCCAGGGCGGAAAGCGATTCGTCATCAACCATGTTTGCCAGCACGGTGGCGGAGCGCACGACGCCTTGCTCAATCGCCTGGATAATGCCCCGGGAGATGGTTGGGTGAGAGCCAAAGTCGTCAGCATTGAATACCAGCTTCATGGCTTGCCGTTACCCCGCATCTTCTGCTCAACCAGGCGCCGCACCAGCTCGACGAACTGCCTCGCCCAGCGGGCATCGTCCACCCCCGGCTGCCGGGGCGAGAAAGCCGAATCCTCGTAAAGAGAGATGAAGCGGCGCAGGTCGCCGCCGTATTCGCCGAGGAAACCCACAACCCGGTCGAGGTATTCCTTGTGGGTTTCGCTGGGGTAACGGGGAAGCGAGGAGGCCGCGAGGGCATCAGATAGCGCGATGTACTCGCGCACCAGCTCGTTTTCGGGAACGAAGAAAGACTTCCGGCGGAAGCCGCGCCGCAGCCGCCAGACGGCAACGCCCAGCAGAATAGCGGTTCCAAGCACCAAGACTACCAGGTACCAGCGCGTTGCAAGGGCCGGGCCAACGAGATTGTAGAGGCCGACGAAGAAGCTCACAATCGTCTCGCGGGCGCCTGCCGGGTCGATGACGAACAGGTTCTCCATGAAGCCCACAGTGTTGCTTCCCATCTCGCGTATGCGGCTCAGGCTGAAGAGGTCGCTGGAAGCGGGCGTGGGGTCAAACATCACCCAGCCCAGGCCGTCGAAGTACACCTCCACCCAGGCGTGGGCGTTGCGGTCGCGGTAGACATACTTGTTGCCGATGACCGAGTAGCTGCCGGGGGCATAGCCGGTTACCACGCGGGCGGGGATATTCTGCGTACGGCAGAGCACCGCCATGGCTGACGCGAACTGCTGGCAGAAACCCGCCCGGGAGGTGAATAGCAAGTAGGAAGTGGCTTCCTGGTACTCGTTCAGCTCGGGGAACTCCAGCGTGTAGGCGAACCTATCAGTGTCCTTGAGGTAGCTGTAGATCGCCAGCACCTTGTCGTAGGGCGTAGTGGCTCCCGCGACAACGCGGTCGGCTTCGCGGAACACCTCTTCCGGCACCGACAACACATTCACCCCGGCGCCAACTTCACTCTGGTAGCGGGCGATTTTGGAGGCAATCGGCAGGCCGGTGTAGCGATCCACTATCACGGGAGGAGGCGCACCGAGGCTTTCCTTCATTTGCGCACGGTGCACATCCGGCGCGAGAATGGTCGCACGGTAGGTGAACCGGCCGGGGTGGCGCGGAAGCTGGGAATGGGGCACGGAGAAGTCGTCCAGCAGCGGCGGAACGTTCACCGGCTCATCATCGCGCGTGCGAATCATGGACACGCTCTCCAGCTTGACCGGCTGGTAGGAGCTGAAAAACACCGGAGGATGGTCCTTGAGCAGGGTCACTTCCTGGGTGAAGATCCTGTAGTTTAGATCGGATATTTCGTTCTGGGAATACAGGTTGTCTTTGTCAATGAGGATGTCTTTCCTCTTCAGCTCGTTCTCGGCGTAATGGCGGCTGGGGAAATCAATCACCGGCAGGGCGTAAGACGGAGTGGCTTCGTAGCGCCGCGTGCGCATGGGCACGGTGCGCATGTTGAGTTCCGTCCGTTTCGAGCGCTTCCACGACTGGCCGGTGTACACGTCAAAGGCAGTCCCGCGGACATAGCCGTTACGGGCACTGCGGATTTCCAGCGCTGGGTCGTCGCTGAGAAACAGCGATTGCGGGCCGAAGATGGAGCTGCTGCCAGACAGGTCAAAGGTGCCGGAGAAGCCGCTGGTGGCCAGATCGCCGGCGGAGAGGTTCAGCGATTCGTCCGCGCGGCGCTGAAGGTCCTCCAGGCTCTCATCCAGCACCGCGGAGCTCGGCAGGAAGAAGGACGGGCGGTTCATGTCGGTGTAGTGCGGGACGAGCACATACACAATCACCGACACCGCGACGATGCCGACGACCATCTTAATAATGAGTCCGCCGACCGCCAAGGTGAACTGGGCCGCCTGCTCCGGCCGGAGCTTTTCGTCACGCCCGACGTGAGCGATTCCCTCTTGCAGATCAATCGTGTTGATGAAGTAGAAACTCGCGGTAGTGAAGATTAGAAACAGCGGGAAGTAGACCACAAGCAGAAGGTCGTAACTCGTGGTGGCGGAGAATAGGACGAACACCACGCCAATCAGCAGAAGCTGGCGGTGGATGGAAGTGGTGAAAGCGATGAATGCTAGCAAGCCCAGCAGCACGCCGAGCAGCATCCCCAAGTAGTTACCAATGAGGAACGGGTCGTCCGCCATCAGCCGGAAATAGTGGATGACTGCGAGAATGCCGATTACGTCCACTGCAATGATGGTGAACCGGTGGTAGTTCTCACCGATGAAGTAGCTGTAGAAGTAGCCCGCGATGGCCACGAGCATGAGGATAAGCTTCAGGTCGGGGCGGTCAAGTCCGAGATCCAGGACCTGTAGGCCGACGATGGACGCCAGGCAGGTGCTGATGAAGAGGAGTAGGCGCTCGCGCCGTCCGCTGGCGTCAAGCTGCAATAAGAGCGAGCGCCCCAGGCTCATCGCACGAATCCCACCTTCTCGACAAAGGTCTCCAGCTGCCGCGACAGGTCGTCGCCGTACGCCAGCTCAAAGATGAGGAAGTTCTGGCCGAAGCTTACCCGAGAGCGCGGAGTTCGGCGCGCCATCCCTTTGCGGAAGCTGTCCACATCAAAGGTTATCACCGAAAGCAGCCGGTAGTGCAGTCGGAGGTTTGCTAAAAACTCCGCTTCACCTCCGCCCAAGTGGGGAATGAAGACTATCAGGTCGGAGGACTCCGGAAGGTAGCGCAGGATTTCGGTGGAGTGGCCTTTCAGGTCAAGGTTCTCACCTGGCGTGATTTCTGCCAGCAACAGCGATATCTCCTGAAAGAGGCTGCTACCCATACCGGAGCAATGACGCTCGGCCGCACCGCTCAGCTCTAAAAAGGAGAAGTAGTAGTTGGAACGGCTGGTCTCCCGCGCCAGCGTGGAGATCAGCGTGATGGAGTACTCCAGCGGATTGTGCTCTTCGCTGCGCCCCACTGCTGAACGGTCGTCATTGACCAGTAGCACGCTCATCGTAGAGGCGACGTTGCGCTCAAACTGCTTGGTTATGAGCTTGCCCATGCGGGCAGTGCTGGCCCAGTGGACTTTGCGCAGCGGGTCGCCCGGCTGGTACTCGGTTACGCCCAGGAACTCGGTGGACTCCCCGCTGAACGGGACGGTCGCCAGCTCATCCTTGGGCACCATTGAGGAGCTGTTGAGGTAGTTCACGCGTGTGTCCAGCGGGCGCGGAAACACGGTAAGCGGAGTCATCACGCTCATTGCGCGCACGTGGCGGAAGAAGCCGAGTGGGTCGCCGGAGTAGAACATGAAGGGGCCAATCTCAAACTTGCCGCGCCGGGCAGGCAGCGCCTCATACCTGACCGCTGCGCTGGAACCGGGCGCCAGGCTGAGAAGAGCGATCTCGCGGTGTTGCTCCCCCTCACGGGCGGCGGGGAAGTAGTCGTAACCCACCAGCGAGAAGCGGGCGGTGCGCAGCTTGTTGGTTATCACCAGGTCAACACCGAGGGGGAAGCCCTTCATACAGGTGGCGGGATGCTCGCGGTGGACCGAGAGCCCCCGGGTGCTGAGCAGCGACCAGAGGAAGAGCCCGGTGTTTAGCGTAACGAAGAGGACAAGGGTGTACACCAGCAGGTGGTTGCGGAAGATGAGGACAAGCAGCAGGGTGAACGCGGTAAGCGCCAGAGATATCCGCGAGAGTGGAGTTAAACGATACAACCTCGGTCACCCGCGATGGACTACTGCACCGGAACCGGCACTTTCTTGAGGACGCTTTCCACCACCACCGACGCTTTCACCCCCGCCAGCTGCGCGGAGGGCAACATCAGCAGCCGGTGGCTCAGCACCAGCGGCGCCATCAGCTTGACGTCGTCGGGAGTGACGTAGTCGCGCCCTTCAATCAGCGCCCAGGCCTGCGCTACGCGCATCATGCCGAGACTGCCGCGGATGGAAGCGCCTACCAGCACATCCGGATGGCTGCGCGTCTCCGTGCTCAGCCGGACGATATACTCGCGCATTGCCGGCTTCAGAAACACCTTGCGCGCGAGCTTCTGGAATTCGGCGAGCTCGTCCAGGTCAATCACGCTGTCAATCTCGCCGATAGGATGTTCCTCGCGCTGCGCCTCCAGTATTTCCTCTTCGACCGCGGCACCTGGATAGCCGATGCCCAGGCGCACGAGGAAGCGGTCAAGCTGGGCCTCGGGCAGATCATAGGTTCCCTGGTGCTCTATGGGATTCTGGGTGGCGACCACGAAGAAGGGAACCGGCAGCGGATGCGACATGCTGCCCACCGTGACCTGGCGCTCTTCCATCGCCTCCAGCAGTGCGGACTGGGTGCGTGGGGAAGTGCGGTTTATCTCGTCGGCGAGCATTATGTTGGTGAACACCGGGCCGGGATTGAAGTCGAACTCGCCGGTCTTCTGGTTGAAGACATTGCTGCCGGTGACATCCGCCGGGAGCAGGTCGGGAGTGAACTGGATGCGCGTGAACCTGGCGCTGATGGAGCGAGCCAGTGCGCGGGCGAGCATAGTCTTGCCCACGCCCGGCACGTCCTCCAGCAGCACGTGACCGTCCGCCAGCATCGCGGCGAGCACCTGCCGGATGACCTTGTCTTTGCCGAGAATGACCCGTCCCACGTTGCCCGTTACCAGGGCAATCCGGTTGGCCGCCTGCATCGCGGCCTCCGGCGTCAGGGCCGTCTTTTCGGCGACCATCTTTTCAGTTTTGGCGTCCCTCATCAGCCGTAGTTCCGATGCGGGCAATTATAGCAAAGGAACGCTCGCTCCCCGCGCGGTGGTATAATCCGCGCCATGGTCAACGAGGTTAAACCCAAGGTTTACTGCCCATCATGCCATCGGCTGCTGAATGTTACGGAAGGCAAGGGGGAAGGTGATGAAATGGGATGCCCTTACTGCCTGGCGCAGTTTAAGCTGCTGGTTGTCAAGGCTTACCGGGGTGAGATCAGCCAGCCCAGCCCGCATGCAGTCACCGACGAAAAGACGCCGGCCGCTTGGCGATCTGGGGGAACGGCTGGCGGCTAGGCACCTCGCCGGCGAGGGCCACCGCATTCTTGAGCGCAACTTCCGCTGTAAGCTCGGCGAAATAGACCTCATCAGCCGTTGCGGCGACTGGCTCGTGTTCACTGAAGTGAAATCGGCAGTGCATTCTGAAGGCTACCGCCCCGGCGACCATCTCAACGACTGGAAGAAGCGCAGGGTCCGCCGCCTGGCGGAATACTACCTGGCGCTAAACCCGCCGGAGGAGATGAACCTGCGGTTTGACCTAGTAGAAGTGGTGTTCCCTGTAGAGGGGCGGGGGCATCCCGAAATCCAGCACTTTGAGAACGCTTTCTGAGCTCCACAAATCAGCGGCTTAAAAGACAGAGCCCCGGCCTTTCGGCCGGGGCTCTTTACTTCATGGCGGGGGATATTGCCTAGAAGTGGAGCAGGAACTCGCCGCGAACGAGAGTGATCGCGTCCTCCAGGTTGTTGAACTCACCAGCCGAGATGATGTCCAGGCCGAGAGAAGCATTCTTCTCAAACGGATAGCGGAAGTTGAACTTCAGCAGTCCGGGACGATCACTAAAGAACGCATTGATGCGCTGGCCGGTGTACCAAGTCACCTTACCATAGAGGTCATTGCGGAACGTGTGCTCGGCGGTTAGGCCAAGGCCCTCAAAGTCCGCGGGGAAGTAGTTCTTGCCCTCGCGGCTGATGTTGAAGGCGTCGGCAACGCCGTTCACCGTGAAGTCCCACTCGCTGAACGGGTCATTGTCCACGTTGGCGTAGACCGGTAGACCTTCCAGCTGCGCGATGTCCGCGCCGGCGATGCTCACCTTGGTGCGGCCATCGTTGAACACATCGAGCTCAACGATGAGAGACATGTCCTCAAGACCAAAGTCCGAGGCATTGAGATCAGAAACGTTGGTCGGAGTGTAGTTCCACTCGGCACGGATGCCGTTGAACCACTCATTATCAAACCACGGAATCTCCGCATTACCGGAGATGCCGATGAACTGCTCCGCGCCATAGCCGTTGGGGCTGCCGTCGAGGAACAGCTCGAGGTCATGCGCGTGGCCCGGAATAACACCCTCGTGGCCGAAGTACTTCAGGCCCAGGTTCACGTAGTCGTCGCTGTCGTTGACGTTCACGAGGCTGGACATGTTGCTGAGGCTGGCGGGATTCCAGTAAGGATTCACGCCAAACACGGCCTCGGTGCGATACGCACCGACGTACGCCGCCCAGCGGGCGTCATGCCACGTGGTGTCGAAGCGATAACCGAAGTCGGAGCGGTAGCCGTTGTCGCCGGCCAGTCCGAACTCGCCCTCGCTGAAATACTGGCGACCGACGGTCAGCGTCGGGGTGTCGCCGAACGAGTGCGTGTAAGGCGTCAGGCCGATGGTGGCCCTTGCCTCGTCCAGCACGAAGCTGCTGGACGCCGAACGGTTGCCGAACGGCGGGTTTCCCGGGCGCGCGGCCACGGTCTCGTTGTTGACGCCCGGGACAAAGCCCGTGCCAACGGTCCCCTGCGCCTCGGCGGAAGTAATCGTGAAGTCGAAGCGGATGTTCTCCTCCGGCTGGAAGCCCATATGCAAGCCTAGAGCCTGCTCATGACCGAAGTCATTACTCCAGTCAACCGCGCCGGTGGTCACATACGCGCCCGTGCGAACACGATAGAACCCGTCGATCTCATTGTCCTTGATGAGGGACTTAAGCATGCGGATGTCGTCGGTGTTGGTGTTGACCTGGCCCTCGAGCTGGTCAACGCGGACGCCGATCTCCGCGAGCTCATCCCTGAACTCGTTGCCGAGCCGATCAAGGCGAGCCTCGATCTCATCAAGACGACCCTGGTCCATGCCCGTCATCATGTCACTGAGCTTCGAGTACATGCGGGCGACGACCATAGCCATTTCGTAGCGGGTGAACGTCTGATTGCCCTTGAAGGTGCCATCGGGGAAACCCTCTACGAGGCCCTCCTGCTGGAGGTAGTCAATCGCTTCGTATGCCCAGTGATCGGTCGGTACGTCACGGAACATGGCTGCCGATGCGGGCACAGCGACTGCCAGAAGCAGAATCGCTGCCAAAGAGAAAACTAAAATACGCATTAGGCACTCCTTGGTTAAGTTGGATTTTGGCCTAACCGAAATCCCCAAGAAGGCCGGACAAGTTGCCTAGTTACCTCTTCCAGCCGTCTTGCTTCATCCGGTGAAGCCAAGATATGGTGTTACCTACCTCGCTGCCCTAACCAAGTTGTATCACCTCCTTTTTCAGGGCAGTCCGGTTTCAGCGTAACCTTCTTCGGGGGCTGCGCTGCGCCTGAGCAAGACCCAGGCGGCGTAGCCATCCATCGGGGGCTTCAGAGCATAGTGGCCGAGCAGACGGATAAACCGCCCGGGCCGGGTCGTTCCCCGATGGCGCAGGTAAAGCTCCAGCGCTTCTTCGGTGCTTCCACTCTCATCCACCACGGCCACCGTGGCGGGCGCAAACACCTGCCGCGCCAACTCGGTCACCGGCCGGGAGCCCGTGCCCCCGCCAATGACGACCTGCCGCGCTGCGAAGAAGCGCGATACCTGCCGCAAGAACGTCTCAAGGTTGTCAATGTGCACCAGGCCGATTAACGGCGAATGCTGTGGCTGGCACTCAATAGCCCAGCCGCACTTAAACGTGCCGGGGTCAAGTGCCACCCTCATCCCTTGATGGGAAATATCTATCATATTCACCCGTATTTGTCAAGAAAACGGGCTCCTCAGGGCTTGCTGGTGAGCTTCGCCACAACCGCGTCAAGCGCTAGCCGGTAGCCCTCCACTCCGAGCCCGCAAACCAGTCCGTCCGCCACCTCCGCAATGAGATCGTTGCGCCTGAATGGCTCCCGGGCAAAGATATTGCTGATATGGACGATAACCCTGGGGCCGGGAAAAGCCGCCACGCTGTCGCGCAGGGCGTAGGACTGATAAGCCAGCGCCCCCGGGTTGATTATCAGGGCGTCGAATTTCTTGTGGCTGGAGTTCAGTAGTTCGATTATTTCCCCTTCACGGTTGCTGCGACCGAACTCCAGCGTCACGCCCGTTAGTTTCTTCCGGCAGTAGGTCTCCAGCCCGTCTTCAAGCTGGGAAAGGGTCTTGGTGCCATAGATTTCTTGCTCCCGCGTCCCCAGCAAGTCGAGGTTAGGCCCGTTGACTACAAGTACTTTCATATCCGCCTCCCTATATAGCGAGCGGGGTGCCCGCCCCGTCCCGGCAAAACCGCGCGGCAAACCGGCTGCCGCACATCCGCGAATCTTAGGTGAACAGCGGTTCGTCCTTGTCGTCCGCTTCCACGATCTCAACGGACGCCACCGCGTCTCCCTCGCGGAGGTTGATCACGCGCACGCCCTGGGTCGCCCGCCCCTGGCGGGAAACCTGCTTGACCTCCGAGCGGATGAGCATTCCCTCGCGCGTTACGATGATGAACTCGTCTTCCTCGCCAACGATGTGGGCTGACACCAGTGGCCCAGTCTTAGCGGAGATGCGCATACAGATGATGCCCTTGGTGCCTCGGTGCGTCTGGCGGAACTCAGAGAGCTTGGTGCGCTTGCCGCTGCCGTTGCGGCTGACCACCATAACCTCCGCCTCGAGACGAACCACATTCATTCCCACCACGCGCGCATCGCCGGTGAGTTTGATGCCGCGCACGCCCTGGGCGGCCGTCCCCATCGCGCGGACTTCGTCCTCGCTGAAGCGCACGGCCAGTCCCGCGCTGGTGCAGATGATGATCTCCTCCTTGCCGGTAGTGGGGCTCACGAAGTCCAGGCTGTCGTCGCCCGACAGGCCGATCGCCCGCTTTCCGGTCACCCGCAGCGCAGCAAAGCTGGACAGCTCGACTTTCTTGACGACACCCATGCGAGTGCACATGAACAGGAAGGGGCGACTGAAGTCTTCCAGCGAGACCAGCGCGGTAACCCGCTCGTCGGCGGTTGTGCCAATGAGATTTACAATCGGCGTGCCTTTCGCGG
>Ga0307424_1000358_pt1 | contig 24285 bp, 21 predicted proteins | sample SalMarWE160320MG_FD_202157 | JGI IMG/M metagenome (GOLD analysis project Ga0307424, IMG submission 202157) | Salt marsh sediment microbial communities from the Plum Island Ecosystem LTER, Massachusetts, United States - WE1603-20 | ecosystem: Environmental > Aquatic > Marine > Intertidal zone >... | reverse complement strand
CTGCCAATGGGCGCATCGTGCGCGACGCGGTCCTGAACGCCTATCCCGCGCTCAGGCTCGCACGCAGCCAGGTCGCGGCCTGACCCCATCCCAAACCGCAAAAAGGAGGGACATCGTGTCGTTCTACGATCGGCTGATTGCTGAAACCGAGAGGGAGCGGATTGGCTTCACGACCATTCCGCTGATTCGTGAAGCGCTGAGCTCAGGCGTCTCGCGCGAGCTCTATATCGACTTCCTGACGCAAGCCTATCATCACGTGAAGCATACCTTCCCGCTGCTTGCCTTCGCCGCGGCGCGAACCAGTGATGAGGCCTATCAAGATGCTCTGGTCGAATACATGGAAGAGGAGCGCGGCCACGAGAAGTGGATCCTCGATGACATCGCGGCCATGGGCGGGAATGCGACGGCTGTAAAGAACGGCGCGCCCGGCATCGCCTGCCAGGTGATGGTCGGCTACACCTATTACGCCATCGAGTGGGTCAGCCCCTATGCCATGCTCGGCAGCGTGCACGTGCTCGAAGGCATGTCGACACTGCTCGCAGACAAGGCCGCCGATGCTATTCAGAGTTCGCTCGGCTCAAGCGGTAAGGACGGCTTCTCCTATCTGCGGTCGCATGGGGCGCTCGATATCGAGCATGTCGCCTTCTTCAAGTCTCTGGTGAACAACCTCGGCTGCCCCAAGACCCAGCAGATCGTGATCGATGCGTCGAAGGTCTTCTACCGCCTTTACGGCGATATCTATCACGAGCTCGCGACGCGCCACCCCATCACGAGCCATGCAGCTTGAGGGTAAGCGCGCGCTGATCACAGGCGCCGGCTCAGGCATCGGCCGGGCGCTCGCCATCGAGGCGTCGCGCTACGGCATGACCGTAGCGCTGTGCGGCCGCCGCGGCGACGCCCTTGCCGAGACGTTAGCGATGATGTCGCCGTCAGGCCGCCATATGCGCCTGCGCGGTGACATCACCGTTCCTGCCGTACGCCGAGGCATGCGCGACCATCTTTGGCGCCAGTGGGGCGGGCTCGACGTGCTCATCAACAATGCTGGCGTCGTTCCCGTCGGGCCGCTCGCCTGTGCCAGCGATGCCGAGCTCGAGCAGGTCATGGCGATCAACGTCGTCGCGCCACTCGCGCTCACGCGGGAGATGTTACCTCTGCTGCACCGGGCCACACCATCACGCATCGTCAATGTGGGCTCGATGCTCGGCGACATCCCCTACCCGCTGTTCGCCGCCTACTCGGCATCAAAATGCGCGCTGCGCGGGCTTTCCATCGCCTTGCGGCGCGAGCTCAAACCTTACGGGATCGGCGTCACCTACGCGGCGCCGCGGGCGACCAAGACGACCGCCGCCAACGCGATGGCCCCCTTGGTCGAGCCCATGCAGATGCGCCTCGACGCGCCGGACCGCGTGGCCACTCAGATTTGGCGTGCGGTGGCCAAGGATCTGGACAGCGCCTACGGCAGAGGTCCCGAGCGGCTGTTCGTTCTGCTGCAGAGGCTGCTTCCGCGGCTCATCGACCGGGCCGTTGCCGCGCAGATGGCCGATGCCCGCGTGCAGGATTATCTCGGGCAGCGCTACGAGGTGGCCAAAGCTCAGGCACGCGGCGGCCAAGCGATGCCGACTGCGCACACGTCAAACCCTATGGCTCCAAACCCTATGGAGATGACGCGCTCAGAGCCGGCAGCCGTGCAGCCGGCGTGATCGCAAAGCAAGCGAAGCGATGATGGAGGAAAGAGCATGAGATATTTGGTGGTGCTGGCCGTCTTGGCACTTATCGGCTGTGCGCAGGCGCAGCACGATTTGCCGTCTACGTCCATCTCATCGACAGAGTAAGGCTTTCCGAGACGGAGGGCTCAGCCCTCTGTCTTGTGCGCTTTCGCCAGGAGACCTTTGACGCCGAAGCCGGCGTCGACGGTGTCGATGCGAAGGCTCTCGGCTGCGAATCCCGCCGCAACGAGAAGCGCGGCCAGCTCGTCTTGATCAAAGAGCCGATGCGTCTCCGGCCCGGCGAAGGGCCAGCCGCGCATGGCTGAGCGATCGCTCGCATAGAGGACGATGCGCCCCCCCGGGCGCAATACGCGATGAGCCTCACGCGCGGCGGCGGCGCTTCCCATGAAGTAGACCACGTTCACGGCCAGGATCGCATCAGCCGTCTCGGCCATGAACGGAAGCGCTGCGAAATCGCCTCTGATCAGCGCAAGCTGCCCGGCCTCGATCTCAGGCCGGTTGCGGCGGGCGGCACGGGCAAGCATCACCTCGGACCAGTCGAGCCCGATGACCCGAGCGCGAGGCGCCGATCGAAGCAGAGCGCGCAACGCATGGCCGGGGCCGCAGCCCAGCTCGATCAGGCTTTCCTCGTCTCTCAAACCGAGCGCGGCAATGGCGAGCGCGTTCGGCTTGGCATTGGCGAAGGTCATCACGCCGCCGGCGATCCGACCTCCAAGCCCCGAGGGCTTGCGCAGCTGCGCGCCAATGCCGTGCCAAACGACGTCGAGCGACGGTTGCAATCTCTGCACTTAGTTGCTGGCTTGCTGCGCCTTGGCCATGAGCTCCTTGATCACGGCGCGGCGATTCTTGTCCCAAAGCGGGCGGTCCTTCTGCGGCGGCAGCGACAGAGCATGCTTCAGATACTTGTAGGCGTCCGCATAGTCATGCTGCGACATGAGAAAGTCGGCATAGAAATAATTGGCGTCCATGCCGTTCGGCGCGAGCGACACAGCCTGTCTGAGCAGCGCAGCCGCCTGCTTGTTGCTACCGAAGCCGATCGGCCATCCCGGCACGCGATAGTACAAGACGCCGAGGCTCGTCGGTGCGCCGGCATCGAGCGCGGAGGGATCCTTTTTATAGGCCTCCTCGAGGATAGCTTTCGCTTTCTTGGCGTAGCCCATGGCGCTCATGGTGCCCGCCATGCCCGCCTCCTCGCTGGTCACGATACCCTCCCAGATCAGCGGCTCGACTCGGTTGGGATATTTCTTCGCGACGCTGGCGGCATACTTCGCAAGCGTATCGATATGGGTGAATTGGTGCGGTGAGCCAGTCTCGGTGAACTTGATATGCTCCCATTGAAGCTCAATGGAGTGAATGTCCGCGTCCATGGCCTTGTTGTTCGAGGCGAGCGCGGTGCCGCTCGTTAACAGGGCGACGGCCACACCGGTGAGTAGCCCTAAGAGCCTATTTGGCATGTCTTGCTCCTCGGAGAGATCTTGGGTTTGGGATCGCGATCAGCGCGCATTCTTGGTCGTGGCAGGAGATAAGGCGCTCAGACGCGCCAAGCCTGCGTCAGGCAAATCCGCCTGAGCGCCGCTGCCCTGCATTTGCCGGAAAACCCGTCGCATTCGCGTCCCCGTGCGTTTTCCAGCCCCCGGGGAGAGAGACCACGCTAGCCTTACACTGGGCTTACGCGTGTCCGCTTCCGCAAGACAAAGGTCAGGCGGGCTGAGCAGTTCGGGCAAGCGACGGGCTGCCCTTGCACTGCACGGTGCGAGGGCGTAGCAGGGCGCGGCATGCACGCGATCTTCGACCAAGGCCCGCCGCCGCCCTGCCCGGCTCCGTTCAATCTGGCAGCCTATGTACTCGGCCGCGCGCAACAGCTCGGAACCAAGACCGCGCTCGCGGTGATCTCCCCGGCGGGCGCGGAGTGCTGGACCTATGCGCAACTCGAAGCGGCCGTATTGGGAACCGCAAATGGATTTCTGGCGCAAGGCCTCAAGCCGGGCGACAGGTTGCTCACGCGGCTCGGCAACAGTGTGGAGTTCCCGATTTGCTATCTCGCTGCGCTTGCCGCCGACATTGTCCCGGTCCCAACCTCGTCGCTCCTGACCGCGCCCGAGGTGGCGCAGATCGCCGAGGATGTCATGCCGCGACTGATCGTGGCCGAGGAAGACCTGGCACTCCCGGCGCAGCCGCCCTGCCCTGTTCTGCCCGTGAAGGCCATGCGGAGCATGTACGGGCTGTCTCCCGCCGCTTACGCAATGGGCGATCCGAACCGCCCCGGCTACATCATCTACACGTCGGGCACCTCAGGCGCCCCCCGCGCGGTGGTCCACGCCCATCGCGCCATCTGGGCCCGCAGGATGATGTGGGACGGTTGGTACGGGCTGACCGAGAACGACCGCCTGCTGAATGCCGGCGCGTTCAACTGGACCTATACCCTCGGCACGGGGCTCTTGGATCCCTGGACGTGCGGCGCCACCGCGCTGATCCCCGCGCACGGCGTGAGGCCCGACGAACTCGGTCTCCTGATGAAGCAGCATGATGCGACGATCTTCGCCGCCGCGCCTGGGATTTACCGCCGGCTTCTGAGAACGAAGCTGCCGCTGCTCGAGACTTTGCGCCATGGGCTGTCGGCGGGCGAGAAGCTCCCCGACGCGACCCGCGCGGCCTGGGAGGCAGCGACCGGCACCCCGATCCACGAGGCCTTCGGCATGTCGGAGTGCTCGACCTTCATCTCAGGCTCACCGACCCGTCCCGCGCCCGCCGGCACGCTCGGCTATCCGCAAACCGGGCGCCGGGTGGCCGTACTGCACGGGGATGGGCCAGTCGACTTCGGAGAGCCGGGCATTCTCGGCGTCTCGTGCCGCGATCCGGGGCTGATGCTCGGCTATTGGGGCGCCGAGGACGAGACACGTCAGCGCTATCAAGGCGAATGGTTCCTGACCGGCGACATGGTGAGCATGGGCCAAGACGGTTCGCTCACCTATCTCGGACGGGCCGACGACATGATGAACGCGGGCGGCGTCCGGGTCTCGCCCATTGAGGTCGAGGCTGCGCTGAACGACCATCCCGCAATCCTCGAAAGCGCCGCCGCGGAAGTTACGGTCAAGGCCGACACCACCGTCATCGCCGCTTTCTATGTCGCAAAGGGGCCGGTCGAGACCGCCGAACTGGAGCGCTTCGTTGCCGGCCGCCTTGCCCGCTACAAGTGCCCGCGTCTCTACACAGCTGTGAAGGCGCTGCCGAAGGGGGCAAACGGTAAGCTCTTGCGGCGCGCTTTGCGCGACAGCTACGAGGAGAGTCTTGGTCAAGCCTGATGTGGTGCGCAGCACCCACCAGGTCCCAGCATTTGCCGGGAGAGTGCGTGTTTTTCTCAGGCCATCACTAAGTACAATTCGCTCCAATTTCACCGGACATTTATCTGCGCAATAAGGCTAGTCTTAAGTGGCAACGGGATACCGTCCTCTATTGTCTACCGGGGAGGTCGCAGCGTGACTCTGACAGAGCAGTTTAAGGTCCAGCCTGGTTCCAAAGTTAGGCTTTCAGATATCGACCCGAGTTTCCACGGGAAGCACGAGTCTGAGGAGGAAGCAAAGTCGGAGCTCCAGAGCAACCTCGCACGCATCGCAGACTTGCAGCGCAAACTCTATTCGAGCCCCAGTCATTCCCTCCTGATCGTCCTACAGGGCATTGATGGCGCCGGGAAAGACGGAACGTGCTGGCACGTGATGAGCGGGATGGACCCTCAAGGGGTGAATGTCGTCGGATTCAAGCAACCGACGGCGGAGGAACTCCGGCACGACTTCCTTTGGCGCGTTCACCCGCATGCGCCGGGGCGCGGACGCGTGGCGATTTTCAACCGCTCGCACTATGAGGATGTCCTCGTTGTACGTGTGCATAAGCTTGCTCCCAACGACGTGTGGAAGCCGCGCTATGATTTCATCAACGAGTGGGAGGCGCTTCTTTCGAAGGAAGCGAATACAACGATCCTCAAGTTCTTTCTTCTTATCTCGAAGGACGAACAGCTCGCTCGCTTCAGGGCACGTCTCGACGATCCTAAGCGCCAGTGGAAGATCAGCAATACCGATTATTCGGAGCGCGATTTGTGGGGACGACTATATCGAGGCCTTCGAAGACGCTCTCTCCAAGTGCTCCACGCACCACGCGCCCTGGTTCATAATCCCTTCGAACCACAAATGGTTCCGGAATTTCGCAGTCTCTCAAATCGTCGCTGACGCCCTCGACAATATGGATCTCAAATTCCCGAAGCCGACGGTCGACCTAGATCAAATTCGCCAGCTCTATCATCGGGAGGTCGTCGCCGAGGAAAAGGAGACGGGCTAAAAAGCAGACGCCCCGAAGTAAGTCACGCGGAGGCGCGCGCGGTCATCAACGCTTTGGCTTGCGTCGGCCTGGAGAAAATGCCGGCTGGGCCGGGAGCTTGATCTTCATACTGGCCGGTCCGAAGGCCGGTGTCTTGGCCGGACGCAGACCCGCCAACGGCTCGGCCGGCGTCTCGCCTCCGATTTTCAGAAACTCGGCCTGGCCGATGAGGCCCGCAAGCTGACCGGGACGCGCATTGCGCGCGGACGAGCGATACTTGTCGTACGCCGCGCGGTTCAGAGACGACGCCTTTGCCAACCGAGCGTCCTTGTAAAAGCCCTTGGCGATCAGGAGAAGCGTGTAAACCGGACCGCCGAAAAGAAATGCGCTGTCCAGATCCACATCCTCAGGCGTCGTGTGCCGCCAGACCTTGAGATTCTCCTGGAGGCGCTCCGAGAGCTTCACCCCGTCGCGCGCCGCTCTCCAATACTCGGTGTCGTGGCGATTGTTGAGATGATAATGAAGCTGGATGAAATCGCGTACCTCCTCGTACACGCGCCTTATTTGACGATTGTATGCGGCGGCGAGTTCGGGTTCGAAATCCTGCGTCGGCAGGTAGTGCTGAAGCCAGCGCGCCCCCAGATCGGACATAAAAATGGCCGTCGCCTCCAGGGGCTCGATGAAGCCGCTGGAAAGGCCAAGCGCGACGCAGTTCTTGACCCAGGCATTGCGCACACGGCCAGTCCGTATGGGGATTATGCGTGGCTCCAAGCCCTTCGCCCTCTCACCGCAGAAGGCGAGAAGCTCGTCGATGGCTTTCTCGTCTGAAATGAACTGGCTGGAGAAGACATAGCCCGTTCCGAGGCGCGTCGTCAGAGGGATTTGAAAATTCCAACCGGCTGACAAGCCTGTCGCCCGCGTCGTCGGTGCGATGACACGGGGATCTTTGTTCGGGATCTGCACGACAGCGGCGCGGTCGTTCAGCAGATAGTCGCCATAAGGCTCAAACGGCTCACCCAAGGCCTGTTGCAGAATCGAGCCCCGAAAGCCGGTGCAGTCGATGACGAGGTCGATGTCGTGCTCGCCCTGGCGGCGCAGCGTGAGAGATTTGACGAATCCACGCTCGTCGAGATTGACGGCGTCGACATCATCCAGGACGTGTTTCACACCACGGCTCGTGGCGACGTCTTTTAGGAGCGCGGCCAGTTTCGTGGCGTCGAAATGATATGTGTACCCAACCTCGCCACTGAACTCAGGCGCGCCGGGTCGGCGCGGAGCCAGATTGTCACGGACGATCTCTGCCACCGGCGAAAAAGAGCGCACATAGGCGAGGCCCGCGTCCGCTGCGGCGCGCGCCGGATCGAATGTGATGAAGTAGTCGGCGAGCTGGCGGCCATCGATCGCGCCGGGCGCATTGAGGATATTCAGGAACTCGACCGGCTTGCCCTTGTCGTCGTGGTTCCAGTTGATGAAATGCGCCGCGACTTTGAAGGTCGCATCCGTTTGCTTGAAGAACTCGGCTTCCGAAACGCCCAGCTGATTCAGCAGGAAGACCATGCCGGGCAGGCTCGCTTCGCCGACTCCGACAATTGGAATCGACGGCGACTCGATCAGCGTGATCTCGAGATTGTGCTTTGCACCCTTCAATGTGCAGAAGCGATGGAGAAAAGCGGCCGCGAGCCAGCCCGCAGTGCCACCGCCAACAATCGTAATGCTGCGCAATGGCTGGCCCATTTCGCCTCCCCGGTGTGCCGTCCGAAACTAGCCGTCGCGCCAGCGAGTGCCAATACCAAAGTGGACTCCCGGCCCGGCGACGGAGACACGTTCCTAACGGGGGTACGCAAATCCGGTCGACATTGTCCCTGGCGATTGGCAGACTCGGGTGATTAAGTCTTGTGCACCCGCGTCTGAGGTCGCCAATGCCGAACGAAGTCGTCATCAAGACCACCTGTGCGCGCGATTGCTACGATGCCTGCGGCATCGCCGTGCACAAGGAAAACGGGGCCATCACCAAAGTTCTGGGTGATCCCGACCATGCGATTTCGCGTGGAAAGCTCTGCGGGAAATGTGCCATCGCCTATAACGGCGCGTGGCGGGACACCGCCCTCCGGTTGAAGACTCCGTTGCGGCGTGCGGGCGCGAAAGGCCGTCACAGCTTCGTCCCGATATCTTGGGCGGAGGCTCTCGCCGAGATCGCGGCGCGCTTCCGCAAGCTTATCGATGCAGGCGAAGCCGACACAATCCTGCATACGCACTACACCGGCACCGTGGGCATCATCGGCATCGCCTTCCCGCTTCGTCTGTTCAACCGCATGGGCGCGACCGAGGTCGATCCCGATACCGTCTGCAACAAAGCCGGCCATGCCGCCCTGGAGCTTACCTTCGGCACGTCGCTCGAGGGCTTCGATCCACGCACCGCGAAGGACGCGCGGACGATACTGATCTGGGGCGCAAACCCGTCGCATTCAGCGCCTCACCAAGACACGGTCTTCGTCAGAGACGCGGCGAGTGCGGGCACCAAGATCATCGTGGTCGATCCAATCGGGCATGACACGGCAACGTCCGCCGATATGCATCTCAAGCTCTTGCCCGGCACGGACGCGGCGCTTGCCTTCGCCTTTCTCAACGTCATGCGTCAGAAGGGGTTGGTCGACGAAGCCTTCCTCGATGCGCACGTTCTCGGTGCTGAGGAACTCGCGGCCGCGATTGACAGCATGCCGCCGTCCAAGGCCGAAGCGCTCTGCGGTGTGCCCGCGGATTTGATCGAGGCGGCCGCAACCGCCTATGCCGCCGGCCCCTCCCTGCTCTGGCTCGGGCAAGGTGCGCAACGTCAGAATCGGGGCGGCAATCTGTTTCGTGCCTTGGCAGCCCTTGTCGCGTTCAGCGGCAATTTGGGCAAGCCAGGCGCAGGCTTTCTCTACATGAATGGCCCCGACGGGCGTGGCGTCGATATGGACGTGGTGGCCATGCCGGAGCTCGCACCCGACGACGCAAAGTCCATTAGTCACATGGATCTCGCGGCCACGCTCGAGGATCCAAGCCGGACAAAGGCCTTCGTGAATTGGAACAACAATCCGGCCGCGTCATCGCCCGAGCAGGAACGCTTGCGCACGGCGCTCGAGCGTGAAGATCTCTTTCACGTTGCCATCGATCTCTTTCACACGGACACAACGGCATATGCCGATATCGTGCTGCCGGCGGCGAGCTTCCTCGAATGCAACGACCTGATCCTGTCTTACTTCGACCTAACGCTGTCCGCGCAGGTCAAGACGCATGACGCACCGGGCGAGGCGCTGCCTAACCATGAGATCTTCAGGCGTTTGGCGCGCGCCATGGGCTATAACGACGCCGGATTGTTCGAAAGCGAGACCGAGCTCATTGACCGGTTGCTGGCGCAAACGCCTTATCGGGGCGGCTTCGCCGATCTCGCCAAGGTCGGTACGACGACGTTGTTTGCCGAGCCGCAGATCCAGTTCGCCGATCTGAAATTTACCACGCCCTCTGGACGCATCGAATTGGCGAGCGATAGCGCCGCCGCATTAGGGCTGCCCCGCGCGCCGACGCCTTACGCCGACGAGCGGCCGGGGCCAGGATCGCTGCGTCTCATCTCGCCGGCCTCTGCCTGGCAGATGAACTCGAGCTACGGAAACGACCCGGTCATCCGCAGGCGGCGCGGACCGCCGACTGTCCTATTGCATCCGGACGATGCCGCCTCCGGCGGCTTTTCCGAGGGCGATACCGTCATTCTCAGCAACGACACCGGCCGCCTCGAGCTTGTCGTCACCATTTCCGAGGCGGCGCAACCGGGCGTCGGCATCGTTTACAAAGGCCGGTGGCCGAGCGCATCGGCCGACAATGCAAACGTCAACGTGCTTGTCGCTGGCCGGAAGAGTGATCTTGCTGAAAGTACCACGGTGCACAGTACCGTCGTTCAGCTGGAACGAGCATAAGGACCACAGCGAAAGACGGCCTCGTGGGACCGAGTGAGGGGCCGGCTTCAGGTCAGATCCAGCGTAGAGCCGTCACCCATCCGGCGTAACTCTTTGGGTGTAGTTTCAGTACGCGCCACTTACTTTATCGTCAGCTGGATGACCGGGGATCGCATGTGCGGCGGCGCCGGCAGCCGTGGAGGGCTTGCGACAGATGCGACCAAGTGAGTAGCTGAGGGACCAATGGCCATCAAGGATCTGCTCGTGACTGTCGATCTCTCCAAAAGCAGCCAAGCGCGCATCGACTATGCGTTCGGGCTGGCGGAAGCGCACGGAGCACATCTGATCGGCGTGGCGTATGCGCCCAACGGACAGGAGGCGAAGACGGCGCTCGACGGCTTCGCCGAAGCCAGCGAGCGGCGCGGATTGTCGGCGGAGACGCGCCTCGTCACTTGCAAGGCTTCGGACCTGCCCGACGAGATGGCGCTGCACGCCCGCCACGTTGACATGGTCGTAATTGGCCAGCCAGATGAAGGAGAGGATGGCGCCGGGCCGCAGCACGCCATTCTTGAAGAGCTCCTGTTTGATACGGGGCGTCCCCTGCTCATCGTGCCGTGGGCGGGCAAGGCCAACCCTGAACCCAAGACAGTTATTGTCGGGTGGGATGCCAGCGGTACCGCGGCTCGCGCACTCGCCGATGCTCTGCCCATCCTGCGGCGAGCCAAGAAGGTGGTCGTTGTTGTCGCCATCGGCGATCGGCTGGGCGATCACGGCGAGGAGCCCGGCGCCGACATTACGCTGCATCTTGCGCGCCACGACATCGTCTCGGAGGCGCGCCGCATTCCCCTCGGATCAGACGTCGGCGTGGCCGACCTCTTGTTGTCGCAAGCAGCCGACCTCGGCGCCGAGATGATCGTGATGGGCGGCTATCACCACAGCCGCCTCCGCGAGTCGGTTCTGGGTGGCGTGACCCGCACGATCTTGGAAACGATGACCGTGCCGGTGCTCATGTCGCATTGAGCTGTAACGGTCGGATTACCGGCGCCCGACATCGTCGCGGCCGGGTTCTATCATGATCGAGAGAAACCGGATCGGCAGCTTGACCAGCTTGGCGGGACCATGCGCCGTGCTCCCCTCGAAGAACAGGGAGTCGCCCGGCAGGAGATGATGCTGCCTGCCGCCATGCTGATAGACGACTTCGCCTTCCAGCATATGGATGAATTCCACACCTGGGTGCTGGAAGAGCGGAAACACCTCGGACGTGTCGTTGAGCTCGATCATATAAGGCGCGACCGACACCTCACTTCCGACGCCGTGCCCCAACAGCTGATATTGATGGCCGACCTTCGAGCCGCGGCTTTCGATGAACAGCCCGCCGTCCTTTTTCACGTAGCAGCACCCTTGCGTCTCTTCGTGGGTCTCGAAGAAGTAGGTCATCGGCACCTTGAAGACGCGCGACAGAGCATGGAGGGTCGTCAGAGACGGGAACGCATTGCCATTTTCGATTTTCGACAGCATTCCGGGAGACAAACCCGTCAGCTGCGCAACCCTGGCCACCGTCATGCCGTGCCTGTTACGGGCGATACGCACTTGGTTGCCGATCGCCTCAGCGATGTTGCGGCCCGCGTCGCCGCGATCAGGACCTCCCACATCCGTCACTGGGACCGGGGGCGCCATCTTTTCCAAGTCCATCTTCCTCTTCCCGTCAGCCACACCCTTGGCGCGTTCCACGCCTAGCCTCCATTCGACCATAAGCCATTCCCATTCCGTCTGGCCATGAATATAGTTCAATGATATTGAATAAGGGTGGTGAGCTCGGCGCCCGATCCATGCGCAGCCGCTGTCAAATGGCTGGTTCAGCGGGAGCTCTGACCGATTAGGCCGCAGCGAGGGTGTAGCCGATGAGAGTTGCGTGTCCCGGACGAAGGAGGACGGGGAGGAAGCGCAAATGACCGGCGATGGCGACATGACACTCGCCCGAGCGGAGAGATCGTCTGCGCTGTTGCCACTTGAGGACGCGGGAAGGCCCGGGGCGCGTCGGGCGATTGATTTGCTGCATAGGGTTCTGACGCAGCTTCTTGCGGACCCTGACTCCACAGAACCTTTCGACTTGGTGCTTGGCCACATTCTGGAACTGTCCGGGGCTCAAGCCGGCACGATCTTCGTCAGCACCGAGAGTGGGCGCCAGCTGGTGCTTCTTGCCTGCATTGGCTCCGACGACCGCGAGCGGTGGATGCGCATCGTCCGCGAACGCGACCTTCAGGGCAAAATGTGCCGCGAAGCGATGTCGGAAGCGTTCAACGATCCGGAAAATCCAAGATCAATCATTCTAGCGCAGGGATTCGCTCAGGGAACTTCTGGCCACGGTCTGCTCCTACTGCGGCTTGTTGGTGACCGAGCCGCTGTTTCGCCATCAGCACTCGAGTCCTTGCGCAGCTATGGCGAGTATCTCGCCGGCATCCTCTATAGCGCGCGCTGCGCCAGGACCCGGTTGCGCAATGCACAAAGCGAGGAGCGCGCCGCCATCGCCCGCGAGTTGCACGACTCCCTGGCGCAGTCCCTCGCCTATATGAAGATTCAGGTCAGCCTGCTTCAGACAAAGCTGCAGAAGAGCGCGGAAAGCTCACCAGAGGTCGACACAACCCTGCAGCAGCTCCGCAACACGCTCAGCACGGCGAACCTCCAGCTTCGCGAATTGATCACCACGTTCCGCTTGACGATGCACGGGAGGACTTTTGCTCAAGCATTGGAAGATTCCGTCGATGAGTTCGAGCGGCGCAGCTCGATTGCATTCGATCTTGACGACCGCCTTCCGGTCGGCGTCCTGACCGTGGCCGAGGAGATGCAGCTCCTGCTCATCCTCCGCGAAGCGCTTTGCAATGTCGTGCGTCACTCGCACGCGAGCTACTGCTGGATCTCCGTACGGCTCAAGGAAGACGGCTCGGTCTACCTGGGTGTGGACGACAATGGCGTGGGCATGCGCCAGACGGCACATGACGCTGAGCCTCACCATGGGCTCATCATCATGCAAGAGCGGGCGCGCAATCTTGGTGGCATCTTTCGGATGGAGGATCGTGATGGAGGCGGTACGCGCCTCTATGTCCATTGTCCGCGCGAACGCCGCATGCTTTCAAATCCATTTGCAGGTGAGAGCTCGATATGACCCCTGACTCTTGCAGAGTGCTTTTAGTTGATGATCACCCGCTGTTCCGATGCGGCGTGGCTCAACTCATCGCCTCCCAACCGGATTTCGAGGTTGTTGGAGAGGCGGCATCTTCGGACGAAGGCGTATCGCTGGCGACGTCGCTGAGACCTGACCTGGTGTTGATGGATCTCAACATGCGGGATGGCAGCGGCCTCGACGCCCTCAAGCAGATAAAGGACTCTGGGCTCGAGACCCAGGTGATCTTGCTTACCGTCTCAGATGCCGAGCAGGATTTCATCCGAGCTGTGCGTGCAGGCGCCGAGGGGTATCTGCTCAAGGGCTCGGAGCCCGAGGAGATACTCGACAAGCTGCGGCAGGCCGCACGGGGAGAAGCCGTCTTCGCCGAACCGTTGATGAGCATGCTCCTTGGCGCGATGCGCGACGGGACGCCCGCTCCTCCCACGAACGAAGAGTGCCTGACGACGCGCGAGCGGCAGATTCTGAAGCTGATCGCCGCTGGGAAAAGCAACAAGCACATTGCCCGCGAACTGAACATCAGCGACGGCACCGTAAAGGTGCATGTGAAGAATCTGCTGCGGAAGCTCAATTTGCAGTCCCGCTTGGAGGCAGCAGTTTGGGCGCTCACGGCCTCCTGATGCGGGTCAGCACGGGAGGAGCCGACTACCCACAAGGTAGTAACCACGGCATGTTCTTGCCTCCGACTTTGCGTGAGTTTATCTCCAAGGTGAACACTCGGCTCGGTACGTTTTGATCGTTCGAGAGAGGATTTAGTGCTGAAACCCCAAGCCCAAAACGAGCATGTCGACGGCTCAGATTGAGATCCTGACGGAAATTCTCGTCGAGAATGACGAGCTGGGATCCAGCCTCGCGAAGGAATTCGGCCTGGGATCGCCGCCCCTCATTGCGTCGCTTCTCGATGCGATCGACACTGTCGTTTTCGTTACGGACCCGAACGGTGGCCTGCGATACGTGAACGCCGCCTGGGTGCGGCTCACTGGCTTCCCGCTTCAGGAAACACGCAGCCTCTCTCCATCGAGCTACTTGCATCCGCAAGACCTAGACGGATGGCTTGGTTTTTTGGAGAACCGCAAACGCGACCCGCAAAGGACAGCAGCGCCTATCCTTCGCTTCCTCACCCAATCGGGAGAGACCATCCATTTGGAGGCCGGTGCGCAAGCCGTTACGGCCGCAAACGGACGGTGCGTGGGCTTTGTGGGAACGCTGTCCGATGTTAGAGGCCGCGTCCACGCGGAAGGCCTTAAGGAGGCATGCCATCGAACACTCGAGACCCTGATCAACCATCTTCCTGGCCTCGTCTACCGTTGTCGCAACAACCGCCAATGGACGATGGAGTATATGAGCAAGGGCTGTGAGGTGCTGACAGGCTATCCGTCAGAGGCGCTGATCAACAGCGAGCGCCTCACCTACGCCGACCTAATCGTTCCGGAGGACCGGGAACAGGTCTGGCAGAATGTGCAGGTCTCCTTGCGGGAGAACCGCCCCTTCGAGCTCATGTACCGGATCCGCACGGCTCAGGGCGAGGAGAAATGGGTGCTTGAGCGCGGGCGCGGAAACTTCTCAGAAAGCGGCGAGTTGCTCGGCGTCGAGGGCTTCATCACAGATGTCACGCAGGAGAAGTCTGCGCAGCTCCGGCTCAGAAGCGATATCTTGCTTGACCCTGGAACGCGCCTTCCCACCCCTACCCTGTTCTTGGATCGGCTTGAGGTGGCCCTGCGTCGCAGGAAAGCCCGGCCTGTCGACGGGATCGCCGTTCTCGTGGTCCATCTCGACCAGTTCGCCAAATGGCGCGAAACACTCGACGCCGATTTTCGCGAGCGGGCCCTTCTGGAAGTGGGGCAACGCCTGGAGAGTATTCTTAGCCCCGTCGATTCCTTGTGCCTCTGGACGGACACTGAGTTCGCGATCCTCCACGAATGCCAAAAGCCCAATACGGATGCGGCGGCCCTTTCTGAGAGTATTCAAAAAGTGCTTCGCGCCTCCGTGGTCGCCGGCAACAAAGGTGTATTTTTGACCACGAGCATCGGCGTCGCGATTGGCCTAACAGGAGACGAAGCCGCAGAGGACGTCGTCAGCTTCGCCTCAACCGCAGCCGCTCGGGCCCGAAACGCAGGGATGGGCCGTGTCGAGATCGCCGAGATGAGCCTGGCACCCGGCTGGGCTCGCGGCGCCCCGGGCAACAGCTAAGCGCCCAAGCCCTTCAGCTATCTCTACGACGTCATGACGCGAGAAAGCCAAGCCTCGTAAAGGCGGTCGGTCAGTGTCGCGTGCATATGTTGCACGCGCGCGTCGAGTGAATGGCGGATATCCTCGATCGGCTGTACGGAATCCGATATGGGCGCGATGTCGTACCCGTAAATATCGAGCCAGTCCCGCAGCAACGATGCGGTGACTTCGACATGTGCGACAGTGGCCAGCGTATTGCCGAGGACGAAGGCTTGATCCGGGCAATACGCGCTCGAGTAAAGCGGGGAAGCGCCAGGCGGCAGCGTGAAGGCATCGTGGTGCCAGATCAAAATCTCGACTTCAGATGGCACGCCCGCCAGCCATCGGTCTGACTCGGCGTCCTCGTTCCGTCTCACCGTGTACCAGCCGATTTCCTTGGCCGGCATCGGAGCAACCGTCCCGCCCAGGGCCTTGCTGATGAGCTGCGAGCCGAGGCAGTGACCCAGTATCGGTATCCCGCGCGCCTGGCCTTCACGGATCAGCGCCAACTCGGCTTCGATCCAGGTCAGGCGGTCATTGACACTCATGGTGCCGCCGAGAAACACCAGCGCCGAAACGTCGCCGACCGTGGACGGAATCGCATCGCGTCTATCGATCGATATAATTTCGAAAGGAAGCTCTCGAGCGGATAAAGCTTCGGCGAGGCGGCCAGGACCAATCCAACTCTGATGCTGGAAGATTCTTATCGGCTTCATGGGGTCAGACCGTTCAGCGCCAGCAGGGCAAGAGGATCAAGCGCGAACGCGGGTCTTTTGCGGGTCGTAATGTGGAAAACCCACGACCTTTGCGGGGATCCGCTTCTGAAAGCCATCGAGCTTGCCGATCTCGACCTCGGTCCCGAGTTCCGACTTCGTGACGTCGAGCCGGGCCAGCGCGATATTCTTCCTGAGGATCGGCGAGCGCGTCGAGCTCGTCACAACGCCGACCTGCGCACGGCCGATATAGACCGGATCGCCGTGATGCACGCAGTCATTGCTGTCGATGTCGAGGCCGACCAGTCTCTTCTGCGAATTGTCGCGGCGGCGCTGTAACGCTTCTTGGCCGATGAAGCGGTCGTTGTCGTCCAGCTGCTTCGGCACGGCGAAGCCGATGCCGGCCTCGATCGGATCGGTCTGGTCGCAGAACTCATAGCCGGCAAAGATGAGGCCCGCTTCGATGCGGATCATGTCGAGAGCGAGCAGGCCGAACGGGCGAAGCCCCAAAGGCTCCCCGGCCTCCCAGATCGCATCGAAGACCTTGGCTGCGGCATCGGGATGGCACCAAATCTCGAACCCGAGCTCGCCCGTATATCCGGTACGGGAGATCACCACGGGTTGCTCGGCAATCCGACCGATCGTGAAGCGGAACCACTTAAGCTCTTCGATGGTCGGTTGGTGCGGCGGCGTCCAGACGATCTGCTTCAGGATTTCTCGCGAGTTCGGTCCCTGCACGGCGACGTTGTGCAGCTGGTCGGTCGAAGATCGGACCCAGACCTTCATGCCCCGCTCCTCGGCGACCTGACGCATCCAGATGCCGAGATAATCGTCGCCACAGACGACGCGAAAATTGTTCTGACCGAGCCGGAAGATCGTGCCGTCATCGATCATACCGCCGGTCTCGTAGCAGAAGGCGGTGTAGACGACCTGCCCCTGGCTCAGCTTGCGAATATTGCGGGTGGCGACGAGTTGACAGAGATTCTCGGCGTCCGGACCGGTGACCTCGAACTTGCGCAGCGCGCTGAGATCCATGATGACGGCCTTTTCCCGGCAGGCCCAATATTCCTCTATGGGCTCAACATCCGAGAAGCAGGTGGGCAGCCAAAAGCCGCGATAGTCTTCGAATTTGCGCGTCAGCTCGGCGAAGCGCGGATAGAAGCCGCTTTCGCGTGTCATGCGCGGCTGGGCATCGGGCGTCATGCGGTGAGCCTTCCCTTTGGGAAAAGAATTGTCCTTGTCATAGACGCGAACGTGAATATCGGTCGGAAGCCAGCCATTGGCCGGATCGATATCGTCGGCACAGGATGAGGAAGCGCAGACAAGATCCGTCAGCGCGCGCAAGAGCACATAGTCACCAGGCCGCGACCAAGGCTCGTCCAGGCCAATGGCGTCACTATCGTCGACGAAGGTGTTGTAGAAGAAGTTGATCGCAGGCCAACCTTTGCGGGGCACGATCCCGTAGGGCTCCAAGCAGCGGTTGAAGTTGTCCGTGCAGTTGGAGTGCCCTGGGTAACCCATATCCTCGTAGTACTTGGCACTGCAGGCGAGCATGAAGGTGTCGTGTCGCCCGACAGTATCCTGAACGACCTCCACGAGCGGCTTCTGGGTCTGATCAAAGTACTTGGAGTGAAGGCCTGGACCCGGCGCGGCCGTTCCCATCAGCGAGTGGGTCGTCGTGGCGTCCAGGCCATTCTCAGAGCCCTTCTCCAGGGCGGCGGCGTCGAAGGCCAGAAAGTCGGAGCACTGCCGTCCCTCGACATCGATGATCTGGATATAGTCGCCGGCTTCCACCCGATAAGCCGAGGCCGTCGCCGCATCGACCCTGAGATCGAGCTTCGGTTCAGCAAGCGGCGGCGGCGGATCGAGATCTCCTTCCTGATCGTGCGCGATCTCAACAAGGAGCTCGGTTGCCGGATTCTGCGCATCCGGCGCCATGTCCTCCCCGGGCGCGAAGATAAGCAGAAGCCCATTCGCTCCCATGTCGAAGCGTACTTCTGTCCCCGGCGCCTCGTGGCCGAGCAGTCTCGCGCCACGAACCTCCTCTGCCGCTATCCCCCGCGTCGCGACGGCGTTGGCCGCGGCGGACTTCCCGTCCTTGGCCACTGCCAAAGCCATATCGAGGGTCGGCGCGTCACGCTGATCCAAGGCGGGAATGACGGCCTGAGCGCCCTCCTTCTCGGAGATGGCGTACAGCAAGCCCGGCTGAAGGCCTTCCGGATCGATGATCCTCAGCTCGTCCCCCGCCCGCACGCCGACAGCGATCACCCCGCCACCCGGCACGCGCATACGGCGAACGCGCCTTGCCGATCCCAAGGATGAGGCGGGTAGAACGTCTCTACCCACTAGGCTCATGATCTTCTCCCTTGCGGGCCTAGAGTGCTCCGTCGCGGTGAACTCAGGGCCCAGCAACAATCACTCGGCAGCCTCCGGCGTTTGCAAGAAGGCGCCCAGGCTATCGTCGAGGGCCTGCATCCACGTGGTGTGATGCGCCGGCGACATGGTGCCGGTGAGCGTCGACGGATAGGCGCGGTCTCGATAGGTGAGGATGCCCTCCACTTTGTGGTGCTCCCACTCCTTGAAGAGCTTGGCGACATGGTCGACGTCCAACGGCGGGTAGTCGGTCGCGGCGAGAAGATCACGGACATATTCCGTCTGGAAATCGATCTTCTCCTCGTCGTTCGTGCACTTCTGTTCGGCGGCCACCCAGGCCTCGCTGTCGGCTTTCATTGTGGCCTTGTCGGGCAAGCTGATCCGGCCGAGCATCACGTCACGCGCATACCAAGCTTGGGCATCGAACATGTTGAAGGTGTAGTACTGATCCTGCATCCCGAGATACATCACTTTGGGATTGTCGATCCAAAAGATGCCCTTGTAGATGTCCGGCGGATAAAGGACGTTCTTGGTCTTGAGACGAAGCTCGTCCGGCAGGAAGGGGAAATGGTGCTGGTACCCCGTACAGAGCACGATGGCGTCCACCTTCTTGGTGGACCCGTCGGCGAAATGGGCAATGTTGCCGACGGTCTTCGTCAGGATCGGCTTCTCCTCAAACCCTTCGGGCCAATCGAAGCCCATCGGGTTCGTGCGATAGCTGAAGGTGATCGAGTTGGCGCCGTACTTATGGCATTGCGTACCGATATCCTCGGCCGAGTAGGACGAACCGATCAGAAGCACGTCCTTGCCTTTGAACTCCAATGCATCGCGAAAATCGTGGGCGTGTAGCACGCGCCCCGGAAACATCCTCAGGCCTTCGAATTCCGGCATGTTGGGTGTCGAGAAATGGCCGTTGGCCACGACAAGGTAGTCGAACTCTTCGGAATAGGTGTGGTCCTCGGGAAGGTTGGTCACAGTGACCGTGAACTTCTCCGTTTCCGGCGAGTACTCGACCCAGCGCACAGCCGTCAAGAAACGAACGTAGCGCTTGGCACCGCTCTTCTCCGCCCGTCCCATGATGTAGTCATGGAGGACCTCGCGCGGCGGGTAAGACGGAATGGCGCGGCCGAAATGCTCCTCGAACGAATAGTCGGCGAACTCGAGGCACTCCTTGGGGCCGTTCGACCAGAGATACCGGTACATCGAGCAATGTACCGGCTCGCCATATTCATCCAGTCCTGTGCGCCACGTGTAGTTCCACAGGCCACCCCAAGTGGCTTGCTTCTCGAAACAAACGAGCTCCGGCACCTCGGCGCCCTGGTTCTTAGCCGCCTCGAAGGCGCGTAGCTGGGCCGTACCGCTCGGGCCCGCCCCGATGATGCAAACCCGTTTGTCTTTGATCGATTGCGTTGCCATAGAGTGCATCTCCCCTTTCGCGGTCTTGCTCGCGGCGATAAAGCTTCCATGCCGAAGCGAGCGGCGCCTTCCCGTTGGGAGGGCGTGGCATTGGCCTTGCAATCTAGTGTCTGGTTTTTCGCCACCGTGCCAATTCCCTGGGGTAGTTACCCCCAAAGGGTTAGTGGACCAGAGCGTTGCTCTGTGCAGAACTTGTGCTTGCTAAATTGATCCTTCAGGGAGCCGGGCAGTCGTCAGCGCGCTCCTTGATTTGTCTTCGAGGTGAGGTCGGCCATAGCGATGACCACTGCCGAGGAATCCATTCTCCAGGTCCGCGACCTCGGTCGAACCTTTGGCGGCATCGTTGCCGTCAGTGATCTCAACCTCGATGTGAAACGGGGCTCGATTCACGGCCTGATCGGTCCAAACGGGGCCGGCAAGACGACGACGTTCAACGTCATCAGCGGCTTCTACGCCCCGTCACGCGGCAAGGTCATCTATCTCGGAGACGATATCTCGGGTCAGGCGACCAGCGCGCTTGCCGAGCTCGGGCTGGTGCGGACCTTCCAAGGGACCACTCTGTTTCAGGAGTTCACCGTCCTCGATAATGTCCGCCTCGGCTGCCATCGGAGCGCCGGGGCCGGCTTCCTCCAACGCGTACTCGGCAGCGATCGCGCGACGGAAGAGGCTGCCGAGGAGAAGGCCCGCGGCATCCTCAAGTTGCTCAGTCTAGAGAGGCTCGCCGACGAGCTGAGCTCCAACCTCTCTCATGGGCACCAGCGCGCTCTCGGTCTCGCCATCGCGCTCGCCGCCGACCCTAAGCTCCTATTGCTCGATGAGCCCTTTACAGGGATGAACCCCGAGGAGACGCGGCAGATGATTGAGCTCGTGCTGCTCGTGCGCAAGGAGCAGGATGTGACCATTATGCTGATCGAGCACGATATGCAGGCGGTGATGGGCTTGTGCGACACAATCACAGTCATGAATTTCGGCACGCTCCTGGCGGAAGGAACGCCTGAAGAAGTGCGGAACAATCCCGCCGTCATCGAAGCCTATCTCGGGAGCGCGTCCGATGTTGCTTGAGATCAAGGACGTCGACGTCCATTACCACAAGGTCGCCGCTCTCAAGGGCATCAACATGGCGGTACCCGAAGACGGCATCGTGACCATCATCGGGGCCAACGGTGCCGGCAAGAGCACGACCTTGCGAGCCATTTCCGGTCTCGTGCGCATCAGCTCAGGCGAGATCGTATTCGCCGGGAAGCGCATTGACCGCCTGGCACCCGAGAAGATCGTTGCTCTCGGCATTGCCCATGTGCCGGAGGGCCGACGCATCTTCCCGGGCCTCACCGTTGAGGAGAATTTGCGTACCGGCGCCTTTCTGCGTTCCGACAAGGACGGAATCGAGAGCGATCTCGAGGATGTCTTCAAGCGCTTCCCACGTCTGAAGGAGCGTCGGGGGCAATGGGGCCGGTCCCTATCCGGTGGCGAGCAACAGATGCTGGCGATCGGCCGTGCGCTGATGTCGCGGCCAAAGATGCTGATCCTCGATGAACCGTCGATGGGGCTCTCGCCTGTCCTGGTCCAGGAAATGGCTCACATCGTCGAGGATATCGTCGAGCGCGGTGTGCCCGTGGTGCTCGTCGAGCAGAATGCGGAATTGGCGCTGAGGCTCGCGCGCTTCGCTTACGTCCTTGAAACTGGCAAGATTGCCCTGCAAGGACCGGCCCATGAGCTGCACGACAACGAGCATGTAAGGCGAGCCTATCTTGGTGCCTGAGAACTGGAGCATCCAAGAACTCCTCAACGCCGGCTGGAGCGAGCCAGATCTCGCCTGGGAGGGCGTTGCGGAGCGTACGGCCGAAGCTGTTTCCCAGAGAGATTATGTCCGGGCCAAGGAAGAGGCCGGCCAGGCGCTCCGGATCGCACGGGCCGACTTTGAGTCGATCGATCCGCGCCTTGGTACGAGCCTCGCCAATTATGGCTTGTGCCTCAGCCTGTCGGGAGACAGCCAAGGTGTCGCCCCCCTATTTCAGAAGGCGCTCGAGGCGTGGCGCCGTGCGGACCCATGGATAGCGCGCATGACCGCACCGCGGGTCGCACGCAGTTCGCTCTTTCACATGCGCATGGAAGCGCTTCACCGTGATACCTATCGCGCCCGGTGGCAGCTACGATGGCGCGAACTTGCCGACGACGCGATAAAGCGACTCGAGTCCCTGGAGGCCGCTGAAGCGACCTTCGGACCGCCCACAGATGACATCTTAGCGCGTTGGCAGCGCGAGCGTCCGGCCATGCTCAATGACACGCGCAAGCTCATGGCAGCGGCTTATCTGCTCCTCGCGCCCCCCGCGCCCTCCGCCTGAACGCTGCTCTGCTATCCTACTCCGCGGGTTGTTCCTTCATGGAACGCTTCTCCTCCATCGCGCGCTTCTCTTTGCGCCCGACGAACCATCCTTTGATCTTGGGGACCAGGCTTTCCAAGCCGTTCGGCAGGAACAGGATGGAGAGGATCAGCAGTCCGCCGTAAAGCATCGGCCGCATCTCATCGACCTGAAAAGATCGCAGGATCACCTCGTTGAGAATGGTCAGTGCGACAACACCGATGATCGGGCCGTAGAACGTGGCCGTTCCACCGACGATGGCCCAGATCAGGATGTAGACCATCTCCTCTACGCTGAACCGGTTCGGAGCCACTGCGCCCACGTAATGGGCGTAGAGAGCACCGGCAAGACCAGCGAAGAATGCCGAGACGACGAAGGCTAGCATACGATAGCGGAACGCATTGACACCGACGGACTCTGCAAGCTTGTCCTGCCAGTGGATGGCGTTGAAGGTGAGCCCGATGCGTGAGCGCTCGATGCGATAGAGAATGACAAGCGATACCGCGACGACGATGAGGCAGAGATAGTAGTAATTCACCGGCTCGTAGAAATCGATCGAGAGAAAGTTGGGGAAAGGTGGAATGCGCTTGATGCCCTTCGGCCCACCGAACAGGAACGTTAGATCGCTCCACTTCCACATCAGTCTGATGGCCTCGCCCGCAGCAAATGAGGCGATCAGGAAGTAAAACCCCTTCATACGAAACAACGGGAAGCTCAATAGAAACGCAATGAACCCGGCCGCCGATGCGCCAATCATCATCGCTAGCGGTACCGGGACCCCCAGCTCTTTGGCAGTGAGCCCGGACGTGTAGGCTCCCACGCCCATCATGACCGCGTGGGCAAGCGACCACTCGCCTGTGAGGGTCAACAGCCTGTAGCTTGAGACCAGCAGAACGTTGATCACGAGGAAGACGAGGATTTCCTGCTGCGAGAACGACAGCAGGTACGGCAACACGATCAGGACGACCGCAAGCAGCAGGGCGAAGCCGAGCGTCCAGAAGATTCCGTGGCGGTCAGGCACGTTCTTTGGCTCCGAATAGACCGGTGGGCTTGACGATCAAAACAGCGAGCATCAACAAAAGCCCCACAATATTGGCGAGCGTCCCGTCATAGATCGTGGTCACGAAAGTGTGGACAAAGGCATAGAGGATGGCTACGAGCACCGCGCCCTCAAGCGATCCAAGGCCACCAACGATGACGATGATGAATGCGGTGACCACCACGGGGTGCCCCATATACGGTGTCGGCGACACCAGCGGGGCAGTAAGCGCGCCTGCTACGCCGGCAAGAGCTGCGCCAATGAACATGGCAATTCGCGCAGTCTGATTGATCGATATGCCTTGAAGGGCGGCCGCCTCGCGGTCTTGGGCGCAGGCGCGCAGGGCCCACCCGAACTTGCTCTTGCTCAAAAACAGCCAAAGCGCGGTCAGCAGCCCAATAGCAGCGAGAATAACGTAAAGACGCTGATAGGTGAGAACCGCGCCATCCATAAATATGATCTTGTCCTGGGTCGAGGGCGGCACGTTCTCCATGCGCACACCGAAGCCCAGCACGGCGATCGTTTGCAGAATGAGGAGAAATCCGATCGAGGCAATCAGCCCGCCAAGCGGATTGTCACGCAACGGCCGGAACAGGGCCAATTCCATCAAAAGCCCCAGCAAACCGACGAAGACAAGACCGGCGGCCACAGCAACAAAGAACGGCAAGTGCTGGTCGGCATACAACGCAACAACGGTATAGGCGCCGGCCATATAAAGCTCGCCGTGCGCGAAATTGACGACGCCCATCACGCCGAAGATGAGAACGAACCCGACCGCAATAAGCGCCATGTAGCTCGCGGCATAGGTGGCATTCACGACGGTTTGGACGAATAACTCGGCGGTCATTGCAAAACTCCGCGACACGCCCGGCCCCGGCTGGATGCCAGGCGTGTGCTAACGGTTGATGCTAAGCGCGACATAAGCCCAACTCTGCGCCACCAGCACAGTGTGCAGCGAATGCGGCCACGAAAGCCAGTCCGGATGGCGTACTCAGCCGTGGACGAGCTCAGGTGCGCTGGTAGTACATCTG
>Ga0307424_1000357_pt1 | contig 24300 bp, 19 predicted proteins | sample SalMarWE160320MG_FD_202157 | JGI IMG/M metagenome (GOLD analysis project Ga0307424, IMG submission 202157) | Salt marsh sediment microbial communities from the Plum Island Ecosystem LTER, Massachusetts, United States - WE1603-20 | ecosystem: Environmental > Aquatic > Marine > Intertidal zone >... | reverse complement strand
CGAAGTCTCGAAGAGGCCGGCGAGCAGCTACTCACCTTCTACCGGTTCCCGAAGCCATTGTGGCGGGCGATCCGCTCGACCAACGCCCTCGAGAACCTCAACCGCGAGATCCGACGCAGAACCAAAACCCAAGGGTCGTTCGCCACGGAGGAAAGCGCCTTGACCCTGGTTTTTGGGGACTGATTGCCTTCAAGCAGATCCGCATGCAGAAGATCGACGGATATCGGTACCTGCCGCAGATCCTCGATAGCCAACAGGTTGCCTAACTTGCTAAGTTCACGCGGTCATGAGCACGCTGGCCTTTCCACAACATCCGGGACGCATCCCAAGACCACCCGAAAACTCCCCGACAATTCGGTGCCCAAGCTACAAATGCCCATATTCAACAGCAACTAGCCAAGAATGGGCTTGACTCTTGGAAGACTCGGCACAAGGATCGAGGCTGAGAGACAAGGAGGCAAGGATGGCGCGGGACATTCTCGTGATCCTCTTCGCGTTCTTGGCCTTTATGGGCGTCGACAGCGCCGTTAGTGCATCAGACGCGACAGCGCAAGCGAAACCGTCAAAGATAGTATCTGTCCGGAGCGCGGTTGAAGGGTCGTCTTCTCCACCGGGGTCCCAGGAGATCATCCAGCGTTCGAGCGAAATTGAGTTCCTTCTGTTGCTTGCGTCAGAATCACCTGACATCGCAATCACTTCCGCTTCAAACACTGCTCAGTCCGAGAATTCAGTGTTCGTAGATCCACTGAATCCCCTCCGGTTGATCAACTCCAACAACTCAGAGTCTTGGCCCCCCTCCCCCCTTGAGCTCTACGGAGCCGACTACTGGGTCTCGAATGACGAGGGCCAAACATGGACAGGCAGTGTCCTGGGGGCTGGGGGCCCAACGGGGGAGACCCGACCACTGCCATCAATCTAGATGGGCGAATGTTCGTCAACTTCATAAATACTGCGAACGGAGGGCAGAGCATAGCCTACTCCGACAACGGCGGAGCCAGTTGGAGCACGGTCCAGATTGCCCCAGGGACTTCGTATTCTTCTCTGTTGATTCTCGACAAGAACCACATGTGAGTGGATAACAGTCCGTCCAGCACCAATGTGGGCAACCTCTATGTGGGTTGGATGAACGGCCTTGAGGGAACTCTTGATGGAGAGATCGAGCTGAGTCGATCCACAAACGATGGGGCTGACTGGACTCCCACTCCGGTTGTGATCAGTTACGGTATTGAAGGAGAAGAGTGGAACCAGGGGGTGAACATCCAAACCGGGCCGAACGGTGAGGTCTACGCTGTGTGGTCTGTTTGTGACGACCCGTTCCCCTCGGACGAAACGGCACTTGGCCTCGCTCGCTCCACGGACGGTGGATTGAACTGGTCCCCCGCGGCGCGCATCATCTCGGGAATCCGCGGGCACCGGGCCACACCGCTGGGCGGCGGCAAGACCATGCGCCATTACTCATTCCCATCGACGACCGTGAACCAGCAGACCGGAGAGATCTACGTGGTGTGGACAAATGTCGGGGTACCCGGCATCAATACCGGAGATCCCGATGTGTACATGATCACCTCGACGGACGGAGGAAACACCTGGAACAGCCCCCAGCGCCTGAATCAGGACACGGTAGGAAACGGCAAGGACCAGTGGTCCCCTTGGATCACCTGCGATCCCGCTACTGGGCTGCTTGCCTGCGTGTTCTACGACTCTCGCGCATTCTCTGAAAACGACATGGCGGAGACATGGGTCGCCCTGTCGCTGGACAGGGGCGAAGCTTGGGAGGACTTCCGCGTCAGTGACGTAGCTTGGTCCGGCGATGGCTTCTATGGGGACTACGCCGGCGACTACATCGCCATCGCCTCGCGCAACAACCATGTCTATCCAATATGGTCCGACAATCGATCCGGAAACATGCTGGCGTACGCGTCGCCCTTCACCACATCGCCCGTCCTCGAGTACCCAGGTGATGGCCTGTACCTGACGCTGCAGGCGGCGATCGATGCGGCCATCCCGGGCACGACGGTAGAGGTCGATGGGTCTCGAGTGACCGAGTCGGACCCCGAGCCAGCCATCCGGATGAAGCGAGGCGTTCTCGTCCGGGCCAAGCCGGGGGAGCCGGCGCCGGTCATCAACGCCCAAGGCGACTTCGAAGGCGTTGTCTTTCCCCCGGACAGCGATGCCCACACGGAGCTCTCAGGATTTCTGGTCAAGAACTTCTCGGGATATGGGATCAGGGGTGCTCAGAGGGAGGATCTCTACCAAGACTTCCCGACGGCCACAATTACGTCTTGTACTATCGTAGGTGGCTACATCGGTGTATTCGCGGGAGAGGCCAACCTGATTGTTCGCGACTGTCTTATCCGAGGCCAGAGCGGATCGTTCCCTACAGGAATCGACGTCGAGGACCTCTATCATTCACCTCCATCAGTGGTCACTTCGGAGATCACGGGTAACGTGATCACCTCCTCCTCCACGGCAGGATGCGGTGTGTACATCGCGAGTCAAGAGCGGCTGTTCTCGATCATCGAGAACACGATCGACGGATGGGAAAAGGGAGTCGACCTCGATAATCTCCCTAGTGGGGAGACGACGGTGGTGATGCGGAACATCGCCGTGAACGCGTCCGAGGCGGGCTTCTCGAAGGACTATGGCACGCTTGACCTGCAGCACAACATTGCTTGGGGGAACGGGGACAACAGCGTAGCTGCGAACTACGAGGGGTTCAGCGATCCCCTCGGAGGCGGCCTGAACCTGATGGTAGACCCGCTCTTGTGCGAGAAGCCTGACCAGTCCGTGGAGCCGTGGGCGCTCCGTGTCGACTCACCGGCGATCGACCCGGTCGTCGGGAAGATCGGGGCCCGGGGGATTGAGTGCGCCTGGGGCGAGCTGGCAGCCAGCACGACGGTGGCTGCCATTGCTGTGACCGTCCTCGAGGATCTGACCGTCCCGATCGGCCTGAGCCTCACACTCATGCCTGGAGCGACACTGCGATTCGATAAGATGGATGAGTCGGGGGGAGGAAACTACTCCGGGAAAAATGAGTTGTTGATTGAGGGATCCCTCAATGCAAGCGCGACTGGACAAGATTCGATTCTCTTCACGTCCTCCGCTGATACGCTGGCACCGGCCGATTGGGGAGTAGTGATGATCGGCGGCACCGCCTCGGTCAATCTCCAGAATGCGGTTCTGGAGTACGCGACCGACGGCCTGGTCTACGTATCCCAGGAACCCTCGAACACGATCAGCGGATGTCGCTTCCGGCACAATCTGTATTCGGATATGTACGTCAACAAGTTCTTCGGTACAGCAGGGCCAGCAGGGACCATTTCCAACTGCACTTTCGAGGTCGACGAATGTCCCTATGGTGTCAAGATGTACTCCACCACCCAGGCCCTCAGTATATCCAATTGCGTCTTCAACGGAACGTCAGTGGCTCTGGCAGGGCTCTTCCTGTGGAACTACTCACCATCGGTATCCGGTGGAAGCGTCCGGGGGTTCAGCCAAGGCTCGGGTGTTCTGGCGCGAAACAACGCCTCACCTACTGTCCGTAACGTAGACATCAGCGGGAACCAGTACGGGTTGCAATGGAAGGACGCGGCAGGGGGGTGATCGAGGGGTGCACCTTGAGCCCCGGTTCGGGCCAGCCGACCGACATCTGGGTGAACGGGAACGCCCACCCCACGATCAGGGCATGCTCGTTCGATGGTCCGGCCGGAAGCACAGGGATCCGGGTGGATGATGGGGGGTACCCGGATATCGGGCCCGACAACACGTTCGAGCGTAAATTTGGCGTCTCGGTAGACGATACAGCATCCCCAGAGATCCACGGAAATACCTTCACCGGCGTCTCCAGCGCGATCGTGGCGACATTCGCCTCGACACCCAGGATTCGAAGCAACGTGATCACCGGTAGCTACAAGGCCATCCTGTCGGAATCCACTGCACAGCCGGACGTGGGGACGGTAGCCGATCCTGGAAACAACATCATCACAGACAGCCAGGTAAAGCACATCGATGGTGGTAACGCACGGGTGTACCCCCTGATGGCGGAGCTGAACTGGTGGGGTGGGACTCCAGTTCCTGGGAAGTTCACGGCAGGTGTGGACTACGATCCCTGGCTTCCCCAGGAGCCCCTCAACCCGAGCGGGGTGAGTTGGGCGCTTGAGGAATCGGGCGGTGCGCTGGCTCCAGGAGTCTTCCCGAACCCGATGCAAGCGAACGCCCGCCTCCTATTCAGGAGCGAGGGAGGCAAGGCAGGGTCGGCGGGGATTTTCGACGTGGAGGGCCGTCTCCTCCGCCTGCTCCCGCTTCAGGCGGTGACGGACGGACTTGTCGGGGCGGAGTGGGATGGCCTTGATTCCAGTGGCCGGCGAGCCCCCGTCGGTGTCTACTTTTACCGCCACGGAACTTCGGAGGAAGGTCGGGGAAGGCTTGTGGTCGTGCGATGACGAGCACCCTCAGTCGGAAACCCGACTCCTTGTGCAGTTCGACCTTCCGGCGGAAGTGATCGGCAAGAGAATCGAGGCTGCATACTTTGATTGGCCCATGATGGCGGAAGCGAAGTCAGCCGAGTCGACGGAGGAGCCCTGGGTTTCCGTTGTCGTGCAGGAGCTAGATCGGTCATGGGAGAGGGGAACCGTTTCATGGAATCAACCGTGGCGGAGTCCCGGAGGGGACCTTCGGGCGGAGAGGAGTGGGGCCGCCCTGCTCATTCCAGGGGAGATGCGCAGTACCAGATTCGAGATCACCGACCTGGTACAAGGCTGGGTCAAAGGGACTCGGGAGAACTACGGAGTGGTAGTCTCCGTTGGCGGCCGAGTGGTTCCGCTCACGACTGCGACCGACCAAGTAGGTTCCGAGGACCCTGCTCCAAGGTTGAGGATCTGGTACAAATGATCGCGCTGCCATTAAGCATCTGCCAGGCGGATGTTGGCACCGATCGTCCCGCGGGCTGGGCCTGGGAGACAAGCATGGCTGTCCGCTTGGTGCCGGGTACTCGGAGTGAGAGGTGAGACGGCCAGAGTTCCCGTGGGGGGTTGTCCTGGGCACGGCCCTGCTTTGCGGGCAGACAGGGCCGGTCTTGGGACGCGTCATTCACGTGAGGCAGGATCATCTCGGAGACGCTCTAACCGTTCAGGGGGGAATAGATTTCGCCTCCAGTGGAGACACGGTATGGGTGCATCCGGGTCGCTACGTGGAGAGCGTGCGGTTCAACGGGCGGAGCATCCGTCTGATGAGTACCGCCGGGCCCGATGCGACCATCCTGGACGGGAGCAGTCAAGGCGAAAGCGTGGTGAGGATCATGGACGGGGAGGAGCCCGGCACCGTCCTGGAAGGGTTCACAATCACGGGGGGTGGCCCGGGCGTGCTGGGAGCGGGGCTCTACCTGTTCGGGTCGGAGCCGACGATCCGGGGGAATCTCATCACGGATAACGTCGCATCCTATGGGGGGGGCTCTTTTGCACAGGGTCGTCCATAGATGGGAGGTGGTCCCCGCTGATCGAGGAAAATCGGTTCGTGAACAATGAGGCCGGGACACTGGGCGGAGCGATCGATGTCGGTGGCAACGCGACTCCGATTATCGTTCGCAATGTCATCCAGGAAAACGAAGCCATTCGTGGAGACGGAGGGGGGATATCCGTTTTCGCGCGCCTTGATGGGATCATTATCCGCGAGAACTGGATCGAGGGGAATGTTGCTGGGGATGGTGGGGGAGGAATGGCCGTGGTCGGAGAAGGTCTGGACACCGAGGTCGCTCACAATGTGATCGTGCGGAACGCAGCGCACGGCACTCCGCAGGTGTCTTTGTCGAGCGGCGGTGGCGTCGCGCTTTCCGGAACAGATGCCTGGGTGCACCACAACACAATCGTCGGAAACACTGGATTCGGAGGTACGGGGGATTGGGGGGGGGATTGAGGTACTCGGCGGCTCTCCCTTGATCGAGATGAACATCGTCGCCCACTCGATCCTAGGCGGAGGAATTCTCTGCGACCGCGGAAGTTATCCCACAATCCGGAACAACCTGGCGTGGGACAACGTTGGGGGAGAGGGCTTGAGGGAGTGCGCGGACTGGTGGCAGAGCGACGGGAACATCATCGCAGACCCGCTCCTCTGCGACTGGGAGGCGGGGGTCTACACCGTGGCGGCAAACTCCCCCGCACTGACGCATCCCGCCGGCCCCCTCGGCGCATTCGCGTCTCCCGGTTGTGCCCAAGTGTCCGTGGTGCCCACGACGTGGGGATGGATCAAGAGTCACTACAAGAGGTGAATGCAGGAAGGCGAAGGTGAAACAGGGTTCGCGAGGTCACCAACACACTGCTCTGCTGGCCATGGCGATTGGGAGCGCCCTCGCGTGTTCCAGTTCGATAGAACCTGGACTGTCAGAGGAGTTTCCGAACACCCGTGGGTCGAGGTGGGTCTATGCGGTCTACGACAGCTTGACCGAGGAGCGCGACACGGTCGAGGTCCGGGTTGCCGAGGAGACGCAGATGGAACTCTGGGGCGAACTCCGGGCGGCCACGCGGTGGAGGCTGGCACCTGCTTTGAACGACTCCATCTGGTACGTGATCACCACCGGGGACACGGTGCGGGTCTGGAGCGGTGACGAGGAACGTCTCACTGCCCTTAAGTTCGTTTACGTGTTTCCCCTGGAGATAGGGCGGCGATTGGCGGCATATTCCTGCCTAGACAGTGAAGTAATGGCGAGGAAGGCGATGCTGATCCCGGATGGTAGCGAGCGGACGGCCTATTTCATACAGTCGAGAGGTGTCTGCCACAACACCTTGTACAGGGAGGAAAGGTGGTTCGCTCCCGGCGTAGGGCTCCTTTCGGTGAATTGGTGGGAGAAGTGGGTAGGTGTGTCGCGGAACGAAACCTGGAAGCTCATCTCGTTTCAACTCGCAAGTGACTGATACAGATTGGGGGGACTGTGCCCCCTCTGGAAACCTCTCGAATAAGGGGTCTGGGTGTTGCCAGCCGTTCGAGTCTCCCCGACATCGTCAGAAAGAGCCTAGGATGTAAGCGGTTATTCTGAGGCGTCCTTTCCAGCCCGGGGGCTGGGTGCGAGGGTGACCCCTACTTCCCCAGCACCGCCTGCACGTCGTCCGGGCGGCGCAGCGAAAGGGCCACGTTGTGGGCCGGGGTCTGCATCACGGCATTCCGCAGGGACCGCCGGGTGAAGCCGGGGCTCCACACGCCGTTCCAGGGGTTGAAGCGGCGCCTCTCGGCTTCCGCCTTCCATCCCGGGTTGCGGTTCCAGAGGTCGGCCTCCTCCGGCATGGTGGCCACCAGGAACTTGTTGGCGGTCCGGGCGCGGATCAGCAGATCCGGGATGCTCTGGAAGCGGGCCAGGTAGCCGGCGAAGACCACCACCTCCAGGAGCGGGTCCTCGATCACCCGCGCCAGGGTCTTCTCCAGGCCCCCGCTCTGGCCGCTCACCCCCAGGTGCTCGACCAGGCCGCTCTCCCGGACTTCCTGCGCGAAGGCGCGGAACTCGGGATCCTCGAGCTGCTCGGCCTCGGCGTTCCGGATGAGCAGCGCCTCGACGTTGCCGCGCCGCAGGTGGCCCAGGCTCCGGCGGAGGGCTCGGTGGAAGGCGACGCGGCGGTTTCCCGCCTCCCAGGCCGCGGTGGGGATCTCGGTCACCGTGAACACCCGGTCCTCGACCGTCTCCACCGCCCGGCCCACGGCCTTCTCGGCCGCGCCGTCGCCGTAGTCCGGGCTGGTCACCACCAGCCGCACCCCGCCGGCCAGGGCCGCCTCCAGGAGGTCTGTGCCCCCCAGCTGGTAGGTGCCGGCGCCGAACACCTGGGTCTCGCGGTAGATGGGACGTGGGGCGAAGGGCTGCCGGGCGTAGCGGGGGTCCCGGCGGAGCGCGGCCGGCCCTCCCGGAAAATCGCCGCCCTCGGTCTCGGCCCAGGCCGCGCCGGGAAGGGCGGCGGCCGCGGCCAAAAGGGACAGCCGGGCCAGGAAGGCGCGGCGTCCCAGAGGTCGGGGCTCGGGTTTCCGGCGGGCGTTCTCGTGCATGGACCCCAGGTTAGCAGATCGGGGGTCGGTTTTCGGACCGGCCGTTCCGGCCGCCCGGCTTTCCGTCTTGCCCGGCCGGGGGCGCCCTGCTATTCTTGTCCGCGGATTGAACGGACGCCTTTAATCCGGGCCGGCGAGCCCGGGAAGGGAGAGTCGGGTGACCCCAGCCAGTCACCGCTGCGCGGTCGGCGCGACCGCGCCGGAGCCGCGTCACGCTGCAACCTGCCGCCACGGCGATCCCGCCGCGGACGGGCGGGTTTTTTTGTGCCCCTATCCGGCCTCCCCCGCAACCCGAACCGGGCCCCGTGGCCCGCACCGATCCCGCGAGGACTAGCCGCATGCCCACCAAGGAGAGCGACCTCAAGGTCAAGGCCCAGATCTCGGACGCCAACGGGATCCGGCGCATGCTGACCCGCATCGCCCACGAGATCGTGGAGCGGAACAAGGGCACGGAGAACCTGGTGCTGGTGGGTATCCGCCGCCGCGGGGTTCCCCTGGCCGTCCGCATCCGCGAGCTGATCCACGAGTTCGAGGGGGAGCAGATCCCCATGGGGAGCCTGGACATCACCCTCTACCGGGACGACCTCCAGACCATCGCCCAGCACCCGGTGGTGCGCACCACCGAGATCCCGGTCGACATCGACGGGAAGACGGTGGTCCTGGTGGACGACGTCCTCTACACCGGGCGCACGGTGCGCAGCGCCTTGAACGCCCTCATCGACCTGGGCCGGCCCCAGGCCATCCGGCTGGCGGTGCTGGTCGACCGGGGCCACCGGGAACTGCCCATCCGGGCCGACTTCGTGGGCAAGAACGTGCCCACCTCCCACCGCGAGATCGTCGCCGTCTCCGTGGTCGAGGAGGACGGAACCGACGCCGTACAGATCAAGGAGTTGGACGATGATGGATCGTAAGGACCTCCTGGGACTGGAAGACCTGAGCACGGACGAGATCACCTCGATCCTGGACACGGCCGAGGCCTTCCGGGGCGTGCTCGACCGCCCGATCAAGAAGGTGCCCACCCTGCGGGGGAAGACGGTGGCCAATCTCTTTTTTGAGCCCTCGACCCGCACCCGGATCTCGTTCGAGCTGGCGGAGAAACGCCTCTCCGCGGACAGCATTGCCTTCAACGCCTCCACCTCCAGCGTGGTGAAGGGGGAGACGCTGAAGGACACGGTGCAGAACATCGAGGCCATGGGGGTGGACTTCGTGGTCATGCGCCACGGCGCCTCCGGCGCCCCCTACTACATCGCGGGGAACGTGCGGGCCTCGGTGGTCAACGCCGGCGACGGCTCCCACGAGCATCCCACCCAGGGGCTGCTCGACATGTTCACCATGCGGCGGAAGACGGGGCGGCTGGAAGGGCTCACCGTGGCCATCATCGGCGACATCGCCCACAGCCGGGTGGCTCGGTCCAACATCTGGGGGCTGACCAAGATGGGGGCCACGGTGCGGGTGTGCGGCCCCTCCACCCTGACCCCCCGCGAGGTGGAGAAGATGGGGGTGACCTGGACCTGGAAGGTGGAGGAGGCGCTGGAGGGAGCGGACGTGGTGAACATCCTGCGCATCCAGAAGGAGCGGCAGACGGCCAACCTCCTCCCCAGCCTGCGCGAGTACGCGCTGTACTTCGGGGTCACCCCGGAGCGCCTGCGCCGGGCCAGCCAGGACGTGGTGATCATGCATCCCGGGCCGATGAACCGCGGGGTGGAGATCTCCCAGGATGTGGCCGAGGACGGGCGGAACGTGATCCTGGATCAGGTGACCAACGGGGTGGCGGTGAGGATGGCCGTGCTCTATCTGCTGAACGGCAACGAACCGGCTTCGCGCGAGGCCGAGATGGCCACGGTGGAGGGTTGACATGGAACGCTGGGAAACGATGCGCATGACCACCTGGGACTCGGGGCGCCGGCCCCTGGTCCTCTGCGGCCTCCGGGTGCTGGATCCGGAGACGGGCAAGGAGACCCGGCCCGAGGTGCTGATCAAAGACGGCACGGTGCGGTTCACCGCCGCCGGCGACCACCCCGACGGGGCGCTGATCTTCGAGCTCCCGGGCCGGGTCCTGGTGCCGGGGCTGATCGACATCCACGTCCATCTGCGGGAGCCGGGGGACGAGGACGCGGAGACCATCGCCAGCGGCACCGCGGCCGCGGCCCGGGGCGGGTTCGTGGCCGTGGCCTCCATGGCCAACACCCGGCCTCCGATCGACGACCCGCAGTCGGTGCGCTTCGTGCTGGAGCGGGCGCGGCAGGCGGGGATGAGCCGGGTGTACCCGATGGCCGGGGTGAGCCGGGGCCTGGAGGGGACCAAGCTCACCGAGATGTTCGACCTGGCCGAGGCGGGGGCGGTGGCCTTCAGCGACGACGGGCACTCGATCATGGACGCCAACCTCATGCGCCGCGCCCTGGAATACGCGGGCATGCTCGACAAGATGATCGTGACCCACGCCGAGGATCTGAACCTGAAGGGGGATGGGGTGGCCCACGAGGGGTTTATGGCCACCAAGCTGGGGCTACGGCCGGTGCCGCGGGCCACCGAGGAGGTGATCGTGGCCCGGGACATCCGCCTGGTCCAGGACACCGGGGGGCGGCTCCACGTGGCCCACGTCTCCTGCGGGTCCTCGGTGGAAATCCTCCGCCAGGCCCAGGCCCAGGGACTGCGGGTGACCGGCGAGGCCACGCCGCACCACCTGCTGCTCGACGACACCATGCTCGGCACCTACAACCCGAACTTCAAGATGGCCCCGCCGCTCCGGGAGCGGATGGACTGCGAGGCGCTCCTGGAGGGGATCCGATCCGGGGTGATCCAGGCCGTGGCCACCGACCACGCGCCCCACACCGAGATCGCCAAGGACGCCGCCTTCGACGACGCGCCCAACGGGGTGGTGGGGGTGGAGACCGCCTTCGCCGCGCTGCACACCGGCCTGGTCCTGACCGGGAAGCTGGAACTCTCCCGCCTGGTCCACGCCATGTCCCTCGGTCCGGCCCGGATCCTGGACCTGCCCCACGGCCCGGTCACCGACGGCGGCCCCGCCGACCTCACCGTCCTGGACCTGGAGGCGACCTGGGAGGTGGGCGAGGACGACTTCGTGGGCAAGAGCAGCAACTGCCCCTGGCTGGGCGCGACGCTGACCGGCCTGCCGGTCCTCACCGTCTCCGGAGGCCGCGTGCTCTACCACCATCCCTCGGTGGGGGCGGGGAACGCCGCGCCGGTGGGCACCCGGTGACCGAGCCGGGCCGGGGCGTCCCCGGCTACCTGATGCTCGAGGACGGGCGCCGCCTGGACGGCGTGATCCACGGCGCGCTCCCCGAGGGCCTCCCCGCCGGGAACACCGATCCCGGGATCGGCGAGGTGGTCTTCCAGACCGGCATGAGCGGCTATCAGGAGGTGCTCACCGATCCCTCCTACCGCGGGCAGATCGTGACCTTCACCTCGCCCCACCTGGGCAACACCGGCATGAACCGGTCCGACGACGAGGCCCCGGCTCCGGCCCTGGCCGGGGTGGTCACCCGGAGCCTCACCCGGACCCCGAGTTCCTGGCGGAGCGAGGAGACGCTCCCGGACTACCTGCGGCGCCATCACCTGCCCTGCCTGTCCGAGGTCGACACCCGCGCCCTCACCCGGCACCTGCGGGAGGCGGGGGCGCTCCGCGGGGCCATCGTGCCCGGGACGGTGGATCCGGAGGTGGCCCTGGCCCGGGTCCGGGCCTTTCCCGGCCTGGCCGGGCGCGACCTGGTGCAAGAGGTGGCCCCGAAAACGTCCGGTGAATCCTTTGAGGCCGGTCCGGTCTGGAGCGGCCCCGCCGACCGCGACTTCTGGGCCTTCGGGGACGAGTTCCCCTTCGGCGGCCGGCAGTGGCCGCCGGCGCTGCCGGGAACCGGCAAGCGGGTCGCCGTGGTCCACTGCGGCATGAAGGAGGGGATCGACGCCTGCCTGCGCCGGCGCGGGGCCCGGGTGCGCGTGGTGGCTCCCGGGATCTCGTCCGAGGATCTCCTGGCCGGGGACCCGGACGGCGTCCTCGTCTCCAACGGGCCCGGCGACCCCGGCGCCCTGGATGGCCTCATTCGCACCCTGCGCGCGGTGGTGGGACGGGTGCCGATCCAGGGGATCTGCCTGGGGCACCAGGTCCTGGCCCTGGCCCTGGGGGCCAAGACGTTCAAGATGAAGTTCGGGCACCACGGGATCAACCACCCGGTGCGCGACCTCCGCACCCGGGCGGTGCTGGTCACCAGCCAGAACCACGGGTTCGCGGTGGATCCGGACACGCTGCGCGCGGCGGCCGGGGGTGACCGCGCCGCGGACCTCGTGCCTACCCACGAGAGCCTGAACGACGGGGTGCTGGAGGGGTTCGAGGTACCGGAGTTGCACGTGCGCGCGGTGCAGTTCCACCCTGAGGCCCGCGGCGGCCCCCACGACGCCCGGGTCCTGTTCGACGCCTTCCTGGCGGAATTGGGGGGGCGCGATGGCCGCTGAGGGCCGCACCATCCTCATCATCGGCTCCGGCCCCATCGTGATCGGCCAGGCCTGCGAGTTCGACTACTCGGGGACCCAGGCCTGCCGGGTACTGAAGGACGAGGGTTACCGGGTGGTTCTGGTGAACTCGAACCCGGCCACCATCATGACCGACCCCGAGGTGGCGGACCGGACCTACGTGGAGCCGATCACCCCGGCCACCGTGGCCCGGATCCTGGAGACGGAGCGCGTGGACGCCCTGCTCCCCACCCTGGGCGGGCAGACCGCCCTCAACACCGCGGTGGCCCTGGCCGAGGACGGCACCCTCCAGCGGTTGGGGGTGGAACTCATCGGTGCCAACCTGGAGGCCATCCGCCGGGCGGAGGACCGCGACCTGTTCCGGGAGACGATGCAGCAGGCGGGGATTCCCCTTCCCCGCTCCCGCTTCGCCCGCACCCTGGAGGAGGCGCGGACCTTCTCCGCCGAGATCGGTTACCCGGTCATCCTCCGCCCCTCCTTCACCCTGGGCGGCGAGGGGGGCGGGCGCGCCCTCGACGAGGCCGGACTCCTGGCCCTGGCCGCCGAGGCGCTGCGCCTGAGCCCGGTCCACACCGTGCTGGTGGAGGAGGACCTGACCGGCTGGAAGGAGATCGAACTCGAGGTGATGCGGGACCGCAAGGACAACGCGGTCATCGTCTGCGGCATCGAGAACCTGGACGCGATGGGGGTGCACACCGGCGACTCGATCACCGTGGCCCCCATCCAGACCCTGACCGACCGCGAGATCCAGCGGCTTCGCGACATGGCTCTGGAGGTGCTGCGGGCGGTGGGGGTGGACACCGGCGGCAGCAACGTGCAGTTCGCCATGAACCCCGACGACGGGCGCATCGTGGTCATCGAGATGAACCCGCGGGTGTCCCGGTCCAGCGCCCTGGCCAGCAAGGCCACCGGGTTCCCCATCGCCAAGATCGCGGCCCGCCTGGCCGTGGGGCACACCCTGGACGAGATTCCCAACGACATCACCCGGGTCACCCCGGCCTGCTTCGAGCCCACCCTGGACTACGTGGTGGTCAAGATCCCGCGCTGGAACTTCGAGAAGTTTCCCCACGCCGACGACACCCTGGGCACCCGGATGAAGGCGGTGGGCGAGGTCATGGCCATCGGCCGCACGTTCGGCGAGGCCTACATGAAGGCGCTCATGAGCCTGGAACTGGACGACCTGGACGCCCTGATCGACGGCTCCGGGGTGCCGGCCGCCGCCGCCCCGGCCGACCTGGCCCGCCCCACCTGGGACCGCCCCTTCCGGCTCCTGGCCGCCCTGAGGCGGGGGGCCACCGTCGAGAGCCTGGCCGTCCACACCGGGATCGACCCCTGGTTCCTGCAGGGTATGGTGGCCATCGTCGAACAGGAGCGGTTGATCCAGAACGAGTTACCGCCGGCACTGAAAGCAGGGGATGAAGCCCGGACCACGGTTCTGCTGCGCCAGGCCAAGCGGCACGGGTTGGGGGACGCCCACCTCGGCGCCCTCCTGGATCTCCCCGAGGACGAGGTGCGCACCCTGCGGCTGCGGCTGGGGATCCGCCCGGCCATGAAGGCGGTGGACACCTGCGCGGCCGAGTTCCCGGCCGAGACCCCGTACTTCTACTCCACCTACGAGGAGGAGGACGAGGGGGAGCGCCTCGGGGACGACGCAGTGGTCGTCCTGGGCAGCGGGCCCAACCGGATCGGGCAGGGGGTGGAGTTCGACTACTGCTGCGTGCGTGCGGCCAAGGCGCTCCGCCGGGCCGGGCGCCCGGTGATCTTCATCAACTCCAACCCGGAGACCGTCTCCACCGACTACGACACCTCGGACCGGCTCTACTTCGAGCCCCTGACCCGGGAGCACGTCCGGAACGTCCTGGACAAGGAGCGCCCCTCCGGGGTGGTTCTCCAGTTCGGTGGGCAGACCCCACTCAAGTTGGCCCGGACGGTGGAGGCGTCCCGGGTGCCGATCCTGGGCACCCAGCCGGAGGCGATCGACGCCGCCGAGAACCGGGAATCCTTCCGCACCCTTCTCAACCGGCTGGGCCTCACCCAGCCCCGGAGCCGGATCGCCGTCTCGCGGTCGAGCGTGGTGCAGGAGGCGGAGCGGATCGGCTACCCGGTCCTGGTGCGGCCCTCCTTCGTCCTGGGCGGGCGGGGGATGCGGATCGTCTACGATCGCGCCGAGCTGGAGCAGCTCCTGGCCGAGGGGGTGCGCATCGGCCCCGGAACCCCGGTGCTCCTCGACGACTTCCTGGAGGACGCGGTGGAACTGGACGTGGACGCGGTCTCCGACGGCAAGACCGTGATCACCGGGGCGGTGCTGGAGCACGTGGAGGAGGCCGGGGTGCACTCCGGGGACTCGTCCTGTCTCACCCCGCCCTACTCGGTGGGGATCGACCTGGAGCGGGAGCTCCGCCGGATCACCACCAAGCTGGCCCGGGCCCTGGACGTGCGCGGGCTGCTGAACGTGCAGTTCGCCATCAAGGACGGCACCGTGTACGTGATCGAGGCCAACCCCCGCGGCTCCCGCACCGTGCCCTTCGTGAGCAAGGCGGCGGGCATCCCCCTGGTGGATCTGGCGGTGCGGGCGTTGTTGGGTGGGGAGCTGGCCGACGTCCCCGAGCCGGTGGCCCTGGAGCCGGGGACGGGGCGGTTCCTGATCAGCGTCAAGAAGCCGGTGCTCCCCTTCGACCGGTTCCCGGGACAGGACACCCTGCTCGGCCCGGAGATGAAGTCCACCGGCGAGGTCATGGGGACGGGGGCCGATTTCGGGGAGGCCTACGCCAAGGCCCAGGAGGCGGCGGGGGAGCCGCTCCCGCGCGAGGGGACGGTGTTCCTGAGCGTGCCCGACGCGGAGAAGCGGGCGGTGGTGTTCATGGCCAAGCAGCTGGTCGAGATGGGATTCCGGATCGTGGCCACCGGGGGAACGGCCCGGTTTCTCAAGCTGAACGGGGTGCCGGCGGAGCGGATCTGGAAGGTCGGGGAGGGGAACCCGAGCGCCCTGGATCTGATCCGGCAGGGCGAGATCCAGCTCGTGCTCAACACCCCCCTGGGCCGGCGGTCCAAGTACGACGAGCGCTCCATCCGCCTGGCCGCGGTCGCCCACCGCGTCCCCTGCGTGACCACACTGGCCGGGGCGGTGGCCGCGGTCTGCGGGATCGAGGCCATCCGGAGCGGGGCCTTCCAGGTCCGGGCGCTGCAGGACATGGACCACCAGGCGGCCGGATCCCCGGAGCCGGCGGCCGCGGGGGAGCGGGGATAGCCCGGGAACCGGGCCGGCGCGGCCGGGTACTTCATGGGGGTCGGTCTGCCCGGCGGCAGGGATCCGGCCCGGGGAGCAGTGCGTATACCCTAAACTATTCTCATTCAGGAAGTTCGAGGTCTTTGTGAAAGGAGCACCTGAAGCCACGCCGCCCCCCGGGCTCCATGCCCGCCGGGCCGGGCCCCGGTTCTCCACCGGCATGGTGGTGCTCCTGGCTTGCCTCCTCACCCTCTCCGGCTGCGCCTACTTCAACACCTTCTACCACGCCAAGCGGTACTACGGCCAAGCCCGGAAGGCCCAGGAGAGCGCGGCGACCGGGAAGCCCTCGGGCAATGCCTCGGATCTGTACAAGAAATCGATCGACAAGTGCCAGAAGGTGATCGAGAAGTACCCCGGGAGCAAGTGGCAGGACGACGCCCACCTGCTTCTGGCCAAAGCCTACTACGGCCGCGGCGACTACCTCTCGGCCGAGAACACCCTGGAGCAGTTCACCACCAAGTTCGCCGACAGCGAACTCTATCCCGAGGCCATGGACTGGAAGGGCCGGACCGCCTACGCCAAGGAGGACTACGAGGACGCGCGGGAGACCTGGAAGAAGCTGCTGTCCCGGTTCCCCAAGTACGAGAATCGCGAGGGCGTGGAGTTCCAGATGGCCGAGTCGCTCTGGAAGGACGACCGGGACGACGAGGCCGAGCCCGCGCTCGGTGCCTACCTGAAGGCCTATCCCGGAGGCGAGCACGCGGGGCAGGCCCGGCTCGCCCTGGGACAGCTCTACCAGGACCAGAAGCGGTACCAGGAGGCCACCCGGGCTTTCAGCGAGGTGGCCGACCGTGCCCAGAGCCAGCAGGACCGGCGCCAGGCCCAGCTCTTCCTGGGCGAATCCCTCGAGTCCCAGGGACGGGACGACGACGCGCTGGATCTCTACGAGCGCCTGGCCCTGTCCCTGGATCCGGACGTGTTCACCACCCGGATGTCCTCGGAGGACCTGGCCCTGATGGAAGAGAACCGGCGCCTGGCCGCCGAGCAGGCCCGCCAGGATTCCCTGGCCACCCTGACCCAGCTGGGCGTGAGTTCGGACACCACCAAGGCCACGACCACCACGGAGCAACAGCAGCAGGCGCTGGCCAACACCGTGAACCCCAGCCAGGCGAAGAAGCGGAACCCCGCCGATCCCCGGGACCAGCAGCTGGCCCAGGTTCTGTTGCGGGAAGGGCGGGTCCGGGCCCGGCTCGGCCAGCCCTGGGACGCCATGGAGGTGTTCAAGCAGGTGCTGCGGGAATGGCCGCGGACCCCCTACGCGGCGGAGGCCCAGTACCGGATCGGCTACACCTACGAGGTGAACCTCGAGGACTTCGACCAGGCGCAGCGGGCCTACGGGGAGGTGGCCAAGGAAGGGGTGTCCGTCTTCCGGGACGACGCCGCCCGCCGGGCCAAGAACCTGAGCACGGTGAAGAACCTGCTGGCCACCGCCTCCGCCGACACCGCGTTCCAGGCCCGGGCCGCCGCCGCCGAGGCGCGGTTCATGCGCGCCGAACTCTACCTGTTCCAGCAGGAGAACCCGGAGAAGGCGACCGACGAGTACCGAGGAATCGAGACCGAGTTCGCGGGATCGGAGTACGCGGCCAAGGCCGGGCTGGCCCTGGCCTGGGTGGCGAGCGAGCAGGGGGACAGCACCGCCGCCGCCACCAAGTACGCCGAGGTCGCCCAGGACTACCCCCGGACCGAGTACGGGCGGCGTGCTTCGGAGGTCCTGTACGGACCTGAGCCCGAGCCGGAGCCCATGGACTTCGCGGGTCCCTCGCTGGAGGCGCTGCGCTCCCGGGAGAACCTGGCCTCCATCGAGGCCAGCCTGCCTCCCAAGCCGGCCGCGGCCGACTCCGCCGCCGGCCCTGCGCTGGCCGCGACCGTCCCGCCTTCCGGAACGGGCACGGGAGCCGGCCCGGAGATGATCGTGCCCAAGAAGCCGGTTCCCAAGGTGCCGGACTCCGGGAGCCTGGCCGACTTCGTGACCGCCTCGCGGGAGACCGTGAGCACGCCGCCCCCGGACGGCGGAACCCCGTCACCGGGAGCGGGCTCGACCGCCCTCTCCACCGCGGACGGGATTCCCACCCCGGTGGCCGCGAACACGACGCCGCCGGGGGGAGTCGCCGCGCCGTTCCCGGGGGAGGAGACCCCGGCCACCGCCGCCGGAACTCCGGCGCCGACCGCGGGGGATGCCGCCGCGACCCCGGCCTCCGCGGGGAACCCCACCCCGGCCTCGGCCACCGCCGAGGGGACGGCGCCCACGCCGTCGGGAGGCGCTCCCGGAGGAGGCGCACCGGTCGAGACGCCGTCGGGCCCGAACCCCGGCTTCAACCCGGGGGCGGAGACCGTCGCCGGGGGGGGCGAGGCGGCCGCGGGCGGGAAGACCGGCGAGGCGGGGCTGCCGGCCGCGGGTCCCGACGTGCGCGCCCGGGTTCCGGTGGTGCAGCCGCTCCATCCCGCGGCGGAGACCCCGAAGGCGATGTCCGAGGGCCCGGCTCCCGACGTCCCGGTCTCCAGCGCCGCGGTGGGGTTGAACCCGCTCCAGCCGGTGGCCGCGGCCACCGGCGACTCGGTGTGGACGCCGCGGCGCTACACGCCCGGCGAGACCGTGCCCGGCCACCTCATGGGCGTGCCCCGGGGCCTCTACCTCGACCCCATGGCGTCGCCGCGCCGGGGCCAGGACGCCCCGCCGCCAGCGGCCGGGGAAGCCGGCCGGGAAGGCAAGCCGGCCGCGAAACCGGACAAGCCGGCGGCCAAGGAACCGGCGAAGGAAACCTCCAAGGAGCCGCCCAAGGACCCGCCCAAGGATGGGGGGGCCAAGGCCGACTCGACCTCGGGGAAGGGAGACCGTTGACCGCCGGGCCCCGCCTGGATTCCGCCCGTGTCCGCTCGCAGCGCGAAACGCATCCCGGTTTTTTCCGGCTCGAACTGGAGCTGCCTCCCGACTATCCCCAGGTGCTTCCCGGCCAGTACCTGAACCTGCGGGCGGGGACGCCCCTGGACCCGCTCTTCCGCCGGCCCTTCGGGGTGGTGGAGTTCCGGCGCGAACCCGGAGCCGCGGTCATCGAACTCTTCTACGGCGTGGTCGGCCGCGGGACCCGGGCCATGGCCGCCTGGCGGGAAGGGGACATGGTCGATTGCCTGGGCCCCCTGGGTACCTCCTACACCCTCGACTCCGACCGCCCCGCGCTGCTGGTGGCCGGGGGGCGCGGGGCGGCGCCGCTCCTGTACCTCTACCGGTTGCTGCGGGAGCGCGGGCACGGTACGGTGCGCTTCGCCTTCGGCACCCGCACCGCCGGACTCCTGTTCGGCCTGGACCGGATCGCCGAAGGGGACCTGGTGATCGCCACCGAGGACGGGAGTGCGGGCGAACGGGGGACGATCGTGGAGGCGCTGGAGCGGGGCGGGCGCTGGCTCGAGGACGGCCCGGCCCTCTACGCCTGCGGTCCCGAGCGCTTCCTGGCCGCCACCGCGGCCCTGGCTTCGGCCCGCGACCTTCCCTGCCAGGTGAGCCTGGAGGGGGTCTACGCCTGCGGGCTGGGGCTGTGCCGCGGGTGCGCGGTGCCGCTCCGGGGGGAGGCGCGCTACCTCATGCAATGCACGGAGGGTCCGGTGATCGACGCCGCACGCGTGGACTGGGAGCGGATGCCCCATGAGTAACCCCGCCGGTCCGGGCGCCGACCTCCGCGTCATCGCCGGCGGGCTGTCGCTCAAGAACCCGGTCCTGGTCGCCTCGGGGACCGGCGGCTACGGCGCCGAGCTGCTCCCGCTCCTGGATCCGGAGACGATCGGCGGCGTGGTCACCAAGACCATCTTCGCCGAGGTGCGCCCGGGGAATCCGCCGGTCCGCATCGCCGAGACCCCGGCCGGCATGCTCAACTCCATCGGCCTGGAAGGGGTGGGGATCGACCGCTTCCTGGCCGAGAAGCTCCCCCGCATGGAGGGGATGGACACCCGGGTGGTGGTCTCGATCGGGGGCTACGGCCCCGACGACTTCGCCCGCCTGGCCGAACGCCTGGACGCGGTGCCCCGCTGCGACGCCCTGGAACTCAACATCTCCTGCCCCAACGTGAAGGAGGGCGGGCTGGACATGAGCACCCACCCGCGCCTGGCCGCCGAGGTCGTGCGCGCGGTGCGCCCGGTCACCCGGAAGCCGGTGTGGGCCAAGCTCACCCCCAACGTGACCCGGATCAGCGACGTGGGGAAGGCCTGCCTGGACGCGGGGGCCGACGGCCTGGCCGCGATCAACACCCTCCTGGGGATGGCGGTGGACACGGAGCACCGGCGGCCGGTGCTGCGGCGCGGGGTGGGCGGCCTCTCCGGCCCGGCCATCCGGCCGGTGGCCCTGGTCAAGTGCTGGGAACTGCTCCGGGTCCTGAGCTGCGACGTGATCGGGATCGGGGGCATCGCCACCACCGACGACGCCCTCCAGTTCCTGATCGCGGGCTGCAAGGCGGTGCAGGTGGGGACGGCGGTCTACGTGGATCCCGGGTGTCCGGCGCACATCGCGGCCGGGGTCGGGACGTACCTGGAGGCGAACGGGATGGAACGGATGGAGGACCTGATCGGCAGCATCACCGTGGACGAGGAGTGGCTCCTGGGCCCCCGGGCCGCGGACGAGGAGGGGGGGCGGTGAGCGCAGGAACGGGCAAGGGATCGGAAGCGGCGCCGTCGGTCACCGCCCGCGAGCGCCTGATCGTGGCCTACGACGTGCCGGGACTCGGCGAGGCCCTGGAACTCGACCGGCGGTTGGGGGAGGCGACCCTCTGGGCCAAGGTGGGACTCCAGCTCTTCACCGCGGCCGGGCCGCAGGTGGTGGAGGAACTCAAGGCCCGCGGGCGGCGGGTGTTCCTGGACCTCAAGCTCCACGACATCCCCAACACCGTGGCCGGCGGGGTGGCCTCGGCCGCCGCCCACGGAGTGGATCTCCTGACCCTGCACGCCGAGGGGGGACCGGCCATGATGCAGGCGGCGGCCGCGTCCCGGGACGAGGCGGGGACGGGGCTCAGGCTCCTGGCCGTGACCGTGCTCACCAGCCTGGACGGGAGCGAGTATCCGGAGGTCTACCGGCCGGGTCCGGTGTTCGACCGGGTGGCGGTCTTCGCCCGGGCCGCGGCCGAGGCGGGGATGGACGGGGTGGTCTGTTCGCCCCTGGAGCTGGAGCGTCTGGCTCCGGTCCTGCCCCCGGAGTTCCTGCGGGTGACCCCGGGGATCCGTCCCGCCGGCGGGGACCTGGGGGACCAGGCCCGGGCGGGGAGCCCGGCCGCAGCCCTGAGCGCGGGCGCGTCGCACCTGGTGGTGGGCCGGCCGATCACCCGGGCCGCCGACCCGGCGGTGGCGGCGGCGGGGATCCTGGAGGAGATGGGGGGGTGAGGTTCCCGGGGGTGGAAAGCCGGCCGGTGCGTCGTGTCCTCCATGGCGGTCCTCATGGCGGATGAACCCACCCTCCCGCGCGCGGAGCCTTATCCGGATTGGCTTCTCTACGGCGGGACCCCCTTTCACGATCCCAGGAATTCCGCCCAGAAGCAGATGGCCGTTGAGTTGGCCAGGCTCGGCTCTCGGGTCCTGTACGCGGAAATCACGGACTCCCAGGGACTGCGGGAATTCGCCGTCGGAGACGGACGGATCCACCTGCTCGCCTTGAAGCGAACCCCGCTTCTGCCCATGACGGTTCCGGGATGGAATCGCCGTCTGAATATGTTGGGGAATCGGCCACGGCTGCGTTCCGCCGCGGACGGGCTGGGCTTTCGGGGTTTCATCATGTTGCACTACGGTTGGTTCTCGGCGGAACTGGCCGGGACGATCGGCCAGGGACTGGACATCCTGGACTGCGTCGACGCGGAGGAGGAACGTCCCAAAATCGTCCGGGTTCCCGGAATGAAGCGGTACGTTATCCGTACCGAGCGATCTCTCCTGAGGAAGCTCGACGGGCTGGTGGTCACCTCCCCGGATCTTCTGGGCAGGAGATGCTCCGACGGCCTGCCGTGTACGGTTCTGCCGAACGGCGTCGATCGGGAGGCCTTCCCCCCGGATGCGCCCGAGCCTGCGGCCCTTCGGGACGTCCCGCGGCCGCGCGCCGTTCTGGCCGGGGTCTTGGGGCCCAAGATCGACCTGGAGCTGGTCCAACGGACCATGGATCGGGTTCCTGACCTGCACCTGGTGGTCCTGGGCCCGGTCCTCCGGCGAATCCCCGGCGGCTTGCGGACCCGGCGGGTGCATTTCCTCGGTGAGCTTCCCTACGACAAACTCGGGGCGCATATGGTCCATTGTGATGTCGGCCTGATCCCCCTGACCCCCACCAGGTACAATCGAGCGTCCTGTCCTCTCAAGGCGTTGGAGTACCTGGCGGCGGGACTTCCAGTAGTTTCGGTTCCCAATCCTGCGGTCGAATTCCTGGCGACTCGACATCCCCATCTCATCTTCGTGGCCCAACGGAATCGACTCGGCGAGGCCGTCACCGACGCACTCACGGTGGCCGGGGAGCCGGGCTTCAGCGTTCGGGCACGATCCGCGGCCGCCGGTCATTCCTGGAGCCGGCGCGCCGGCGATCTCCTGGCATTCGCCGATTCCCTGAAACGGCACCGGGGAGGAGCATCGCGGTGACCACTCCCGTTCGTTCGCTGAAACAATGTGTTGCGAATCCTCTCCTCTGGATCGTCGCGGGCGCTCTTCTTCTGCGTCTTGTCTTGAGTTTCTCGATATCCGAAAGAAGCCTCTTGTCGATTGACGGGGTCGACTACAGGAACATCGCGGAGAATATCGCGCAAGGATACGGCTACAGTTCTTCATACTATCGTTGGTTCGAACCGGTACCCCCCGACTCCCTGGAACATCACCCGGATCTGGCCCGCCCTCCGCTCTTGCCTGTCCTTGGTGCGGCCACCATGCGGTTGCCGGGATCGTATATGGTCTATGCCCGCTTGACTCCGGCTCTCCTCGGGGCCCTTTCCGTGCTCCTGGTCTACGGCGTCGGCGCCGCCCTCTTCGGTCGCCGGAGCGGGCTCCTTGCCTCCGTCGTCATGGCCGTCTATCCGTACGCCGTTTATTACAGCGCGAGGTGGAGCACGGAGAATCTGGCCCTGGTTTTCCTCTGGACGGCGGTGTGGCTCTGGCTCAGGCGTACCTCGAGGCCGTCCCGTTCCGCACTTCTGATGGGGGCCGCCCTGGGTTTCGCCGGTCTGGCCCGGCCCAACATGCTCCTGGTTGCCGGCGCGGTGGTGGTGCTCTCCTTCGCTCGTCTCGGCGTCCGGCGAGCCGTTCTTGTCGTGACCGGATTGCTGGTGATTCTGACCCCTTGGGCGGCGCGGAACTACTCGGTCACAGGGGTCCCCAATCCGGCGACGTATTTCGGCCCCTACAACATGTGGCTCGGGATGAACGATCCAATCTACGAGATGTACCGGCATCCCGCCTCGCCGGACTTTACCGTCGAGACCGACCGGTTGTACTCCGTCTACAGCGCGGGGCTGGTGAAGGAGCTCGAAGAGAGAGGTATCTATGAGATCAGGGATGTCAACCGGTTCTGGCTGGCGCGATATGCAGACTACTGGCGGGCCCACCCGGGGAGAGCGCTCAGGATCCAGGTCAGTCGCCTGGCCCACTATTTCCGGCCGATACCGATGCCCGGCTCCTCGAATGCCAAGGAAATCGTGGTTTCGGCCCTGAGCGTTTTCCCCCTGATGGGGTTGTCGCTTCTTGCTCTCCTCAAGGACCGGAGGTCGAGACGCGGGATTTTCGGGGCCATCGTGCTCGGGAGCATCCTGGCCAGTCTGCCGTTTACCTTCAGCCTTCGCTTCAGGTATCCGGTCCTGGATCCCCTGCTCGTGATCCTCGGCGGGCACGGGGCTTACCTGCTGGCCCAACGATGGAGCTGGTCCAGGCGCGGCATGCGGGTCCACATCGGGCGCCGCCTCCAAGACGCTTCTTGAACGATGAATCCGGTACCGGGTATACTCTTGGCCCTGTTTTCGCACCCCCTACCGTGAGGTTCACATGCATCGCATCTGTATGGTGGGCACGGGTTACGTCGGTCTGGTGACCGGGGCCTGTCTGGCCGACTTCGGGAACGAGGTCACCTGCGTGGACGCCGACCCCGAGAAGATCGACAGCCTGGACCAGGGCCGCATCCCGTTCTACGAGTTCGGATTGGAGGAGCTGGTGGAACGGAACGTGCGGGAGGGACGCCTGCGCTTCACCACCGACATCGAGACCGGGATCCGCGAGAACAGTGTGATCTTCATCGGCGTGGGGACGCCCCGGGGCTCGGACGGGGAGGCCGACCTGCAGTACGTCTTCCAGGTGGTGCGGGAGATCGCCAGGCACATCAACGGCTACAAGGTGATCGTCCAGAAGAGCACGGTGCCGGTGGGCACCGGGGCCCGGATCCGGGACCTGCTTCACACCCAGCGCAACGGAAACCACGATTTCGACGTGGCCAGCAACCCGGAATTCCTCCGGGAGGGAAGCGCGGTGGAGGACTTCATGCGCCCGGACCGGGTGGTAATCGGAACCTGGAGCCCCCGGGC
>Ga0307424_1000356_pt1 | contig 24411 bp, 15 predicted proteins | sample SalMarWE160320MG_FD_202157 | JGI IMG/M metagenome (GOLD analysis project Ga0307424, IMG submission 202157) | Salt marsh sediment microbial communities from the Plum Island Ecosystem LTER, Massachusetts, United States - WE1603-20 | ecosystem: Environmental > Aquatic > Marine > Intertidal zone >... | reverse complement strand
CAGGAACGCTATGAACACACCCATGAGCCCCTGCGCCACGTACCACATGACACGCATGGTGAAATCGTCGAAAAACGCCGGCGCCATGCCGATGTGAACGATGCTGAGAATGATCAAAGCGTAGGTGACGATCTTGTGGGCACGATTCACGTCTCAACCCTATCGGTCGTGTGCCTAACTCAATGTCTGTTGTTCAGCATAATATGCATGATGCAGTGGATAAGCTCCAACCGGGAGATTATACCGCAGGTCTTTCACAGGCGTAATCAACTCAGTCGCCATGTCTTGCGCCGCGTCCTCGGGAGTTTTGCGGGGGCGGCTCTGCAAATACGCAGCGGCGTTCCGCCGTAGAACCGGATAAGTAAGGCGTATCCGCAACTCCCCCCCTTGCCCGGTGTGTCCCCCGAAGAACGGCAGGCCGCCGTATCGCCGTCCGGGGTGGCGGCAAGGGTGGGGGCGGGCTGCGCCCGAAGGGGGTGTTTCGGGGCGGGGGTGAACCCGCCGGCTTTACCCGGGTACCCGGGTACACGGGTACCCCCCTCCCCCACCGGCCCGCCCCCCCTACGCCTTCACCAAGAACCCCTTCGCCAACCCCGCGTGCATCCGCCCGGTCAGCCGCGCCAGGTGAAGGATCACGATCAGGTCCAGGAAGCCGGCCAGGACCAGGACCGGCAGCAGCGGCCAGGGCACCGCGAACCGCAGGTTGTTGATCACGATGAAGGGCAGGTCGAAGATCAGGGACAGGGCCGGGTAGACCATGAGCTGGAGTGAGTAGGCCAGGAGCACCACGAACAACGTGAAGTAGATGATGCCCAGGGGGAGCTTCAGGATCATGTAGAGGAGCGTGGTCCAGGTGCGGCGGTCGCGGAGCCGGGCCTTGAACTTGCCCCAGATCCCCGTCCCCGACGGCGGCGAGGCCAGGCGCCGGGGCATGCGTACGCCGAGCAGGGCCTCGATCACCCGCCCCTCCACCAGCCCCATCCCCTGGATCGAGAACACGAAGAGCCCGAAGAAGGGCAGGCCGAAGATGAGCACCATGAGGCCCAGGCTGAGCGAGATGCCCACCACCGCCCAGGTGAAGGTGATGACCCCGGCGATCAGGGAGAAGAGCATGTAGAACAGCGCGCCGTAGGCCCGCGGGTCCCCCAGCACGCTCACCCACCGGGCCAGGGGCGACCGGGGCTCCGGCGCCGCTCCCGCCCGCCGGGCGAAGGGCGGGACCAGATGCGGCTCCATCTCGCGATAGGCGCGGGCCACCTCGTCCGGGGTCCCGAACTGGGCCAGGATCTCCGGCAGGACCTTCTCCTCGGTCAGACCCGGCTCCCGGGCCAGGGCCTGGGCCACCGCGCTCCGCAGATGCTCGTCGGCGTCGGCGATGGCATCCTGGACGGTGGCCGGATCGGTCCCGGCCAGGCTCTGCCGCAACGCGGCCAGATAGCGCTCGATTCCTCCGGACGTCTCAGACATGGTGGTCTCCTCCCAGGACGGACTCCACGAACTCCTTGTTCTGCTGCCAGATATCCACCCACTCCCGCAACCGCCGGCGCCCCGCCTCGGTGATCCGGTAGTAGCGCCGGGGCGGCCCGCTGGACGACGGCTCCACGTGGCTCTCCAGAAGGGCGTACCGCTCCAGGGAGCGCAGGACCGGGTAGATCGACCCCTGCTTCACCACCGCCCCCTCGGCCGAAGAATCGGCCTCCAGCTGCTTGGCGATCTGGTAGCCGTAGAGCAGCTCGGTGGCCTGATCCAGGATCCCCAGCAACACCAGGGCGATGGTCCCGGCATTCAACTCCTTTTGGAACTTGCGGTTAGCGTCTTGTCCAGCGTCCACGGCGATCTCCCATAGGCTGCGGATAACGATAGACTGAGTATATTCCTCACCTAACACTAGTCAACAAAAAAAGTAGGTCTGGGGAAAAATAGTCCAGCCGGGGCATCCCGGGCAGAAATCCGACAACGGGAGTCCCGTCCGGCCGAAAACCAGAAGATACGCGCGTCGCGAGGGATCCGCAGAGAGGAAGGAATCACCGGCATGCTCTTCAAGTTCCGCCCGCTACCCTGTCTTCTTGTCACGCTCCTGGCGGGATCGGTCCTGGTCGGTTGCGGCGGAAGCACCGAGCCCAAGGGGCTCCAGCCTGCGGCCACCGCCGCTGACCCCGACTCCGGCACCGTGGGCACCCTGGTCGCCGTCTCCGGCAGCGACTTCCGGGACGGCGCCACCGTGCAATTCGGGGACTTCCCGGCCACCGGGGTCACCGTCGTCTCCTCGAATCTTCTCACCGCCTATGCCCCGGACAGCGTGACGGTGGGAACCACCTATACCCTCACCGTCACCAATCCCGGCGGCAAGTCGGACGCCATGGCCGATGCCTGGAAGGCGGTCCTCCCCGACTTGCGGGTGGTGAACGGCGTCTCCAAGCCGAGCGGGCTCAACGGCAGCACTATCCTCTTCGAGGGGCGCGCCTTCGGCGACCTCCTCGGCAAGGGGAAGGTGTTCTTCACCGACGGCGGCGGCCAGCCGGTGGAGGCCCCGGTCGCCCTCGAGGAGAACTGGACCAACGAGTTCATCGTGACCGTGGTACCCAACAGCGCGGCCACCGGGCCGGTCTGGGTGGAGACCCCCACCGGGGTGAGCCGCACCATCGACTTCCGGATCGATACGGGGGCCACCTTCAGCCCCTCCCAGATCTTCTGGACCCAGACCGGGAGCCTGCCCGACTCCTCCCAGGGACACGGGGCGGCGTTCCTCGGGAACGACGACCGGATGGGGGTCGACAACGTCATCTACCTGACCGGCGGGGCCGGCGGGAACCTCGCCCCGCGGGCCGACGTGTGGCGGGGCACGGTGGATCCGGTGGGCTCCATCGGCTCGTGGACGGCCATGGCCTCGCTCCCCGAACCGCGGGCCCTGCACGGCATGACCCTGGCCACCCCCTTCAACGCCTACATCGACACCGCGGCCGCCGGGCAGATCTACGTGGTGGGCGGCATCGACAGCAGCGGGGCCCCGACCCCGCAGGTCTTCCGGGCTCCGGTCTCCCTCAGCCGCTCGGTGGGGGCCTGGACGCAGGAGATGAGCCTGCCGGTGGCGCTCCACAGCATGGGGATCACCATCTTCCGTTCCTGGCTCTACGTGGCCGGCGGCGCCGCCGCGGGGGACTCGGCGGTGAGCACGGTTTACCGCGCCCACATCCTCTACGACGGCACCCTGGGGCCGTGGGAGGAACAGGCCGGACTGCCCACCCCCCGGGCCTACGCCAAGCTGGTCCAGTTCGCGGGCATCCTCTACGTAGTGGGCGGGGACGCCGGCAGCACGCCCCCGGGCTCCGCCTCCGTCACCGGCACGCAGTCCGCGGCCATCGTCTATCACCCGCTGGACCTGCGGACCGGGGAGCTGGGGAGCGCGGGTTGGACGACGAACCCCGCCACCCTCATCAAGGCGGTGGCCAAGCACACCGTCCTGGTGGCCGGGGGGACGATCCTGGTGAGCGGCGGGGTGTACAACGGAGCCGCGAATTCGTCCAGCGAGCACCAGTACGCCACCATCAACGTGGACGGGACCATCCAGAGCTTCAACGGGGCCACCGGGTCCCAGACCATCAAGAGCCAGGGCGGGGAGCCGATGTTCAACCACGCGGCCATCGTCTACGTGGACGGTTCCGGGAACGCCCACGTGGTGATGCTGGGAGGAAACAGCGCGGCCAACCCGGGCACTCCGGTAGCCGACGTCTGGTACTACTAGGCCTCCGGCCGGGCCCCTTCGGATCCACGCGGGCCGGCGGCCTCGATGCCGCCGGCCCGTGGACCTTCAGGACTCAGGGGACGCGCACCAGCTTCCGGGCCGCCGAGCCCCGCTGGCCACGCACGGTCAGGAAGTAGATCCCGCCGGGGGCGGGGCGCCCCGCCGCATCCCTCCCGTCCCAGCGGAAGATCGTGTCCCCCGCTTCCAGGGTGCCGGCAAAGAGACGCCGCACCAGGCGCCCCTCCACGTCCACCACCTGGACCCGGGCCGCCTGACGGGCCGGGCTCTTCACCACCAGGGAGGTGGCGCTCCGGAACGGGTTGGGGAAGGCGCGCAGGAACCCGGAACGGGCGTCGGGGAGGTCCCCGATGCCGGTGGGCTGGATCGAGTTCAGGGCGGCGTTGGCGTTCACGATCCCCGAGCCCAGGTCCCGCATGTCGTTGTAGGGCGTGGTCGTGTTGACCAGGATGTCGAACTTGTCGCCGGCGGAGAGGCTGGGCTTGTAGGACTCCAGGAGCGCGGCCACCCCGACCACGTGGGGGGTGGACATCGAGGTCCCGGAGAGGACGGCGACGTAGTGGTGGGTGAGGTCGGGATCGTCGGGGTTGGCGTAGGTGCTGAGGATGACGTCGCCCGGAGCGGCCACGTCCACCCAGTTCCCGTAGTTGGAGAACGAGGCGCCGGCCCCGTTGGAGTCGGTGGCGGCCACGTTCATGACCCCGGTCGCCGTGCCCAGATAGTCCGCGGCGCTGGAGTTGGAGTTCCCGGCCGCGTGGACGATCAGCACGTCGTGGGCCACCAGGTTGGCCACCGCCGCCCCCAGCCCTCCCGAGTTCGAGGAGCCCCAGGAGCAGTTGATCGCGGTCACGTTCACCCCGGCGTCCACCTGGTCGGCCACGTAGTTCATGGCCTCGGCCGCGTAGTCCATGCGCACCAGCCCGCCGGTCTGGCCGGAATAGCGGCCCAGGTAACCGATCCGCAGGCACATGAGCCGGACCCCGTTCGCGGTTCCGGAGGGGGTGCCGTCAGCGAACCCGCCGGCCACTCCGGCCACCGAGCGGGCGTTGTTGGTGATGGCGGCCACCGTCCCCGCCACGTGGGTCCCGTGGCCCACCCCGTCGTCGGGATCGTTGTCCACCCCGGAGCAGTCCTGGTCCAGGCACTGCACCCCGGCCCCGCCGGCCGAAGCCACGAAGTCCCAGCCGATGGTGTCGTCCACGTAGCCGTTCCCGTCGTCATCGATCCCGTTTCCGGCGATCTCCCCCGGGTTGATCCAGATGTTGCCGCCGGTGGCCACGCTGTCCGGACCCCAGAGCGCGTGGTTTCCCCCCAGGTCCACGTGGAAGTAGCGCACCCCGGAATCCAGAATGCCCACCACCACGCTGGAGTCCCCGGTCTCGGTGTCCCAGGCCAGGTTCACGTCCATGCCGGCCGGGTTCCGGTAGTGCCACTGGCTGAAGGGGAAGGAGCTGTCGGCCCCGGCCGGATAGTAGGTGTCGTTGGGGGTGGCCAGGACCGGCTCGATCCCGATGGTCTCCACGTGGTCCACCCCGGGAAGCGCCTCGAAGGCGGCCTTGGCCTCCTCCAGGGTCGTCCCGTCGGCGGGCAGCTTGGCCTTGTAGTACCCGGTGAGGTCCGGGAAGCGGGATCCCGCCGCCTGGGGGCGGGCGCCCCGGAACTGGCGCTGGAACCGCTCCACCCCCAGGTTGTCCAGCACCAGCTGGAGCCCGGGCGCGTTCACCCGGGGCCGGCCCTTGGCGTCGGCCGTCACTTGGAGTCCCACACGCAGCCCCGGTCCCAGGACCACCACCAGCTCGTCCTGGACGGTGAGTCCCGGAGGCGGGGCTTGGAAGGGAACGACTACGGTGGGGGCGGCCAGGACGGAAACGGCGAGGCAGAGCGAGGACAGCACGGAGGCAACAACCAGACGGGGATGATTCATGATGTCGGGATCCCGGGCACGACGAGGCCCTGGTGAGGCTGGATAAAGCGAGGGGCAATTATACCATGGCGGTCGGGAATCTCCCAGGAGGCGGATGCGGGGACCGCACGGCCAACGCACGACGGTACAACGAGCTAACCGCCGTCACCGCAGTCGAACCACCCGCCGCTCCACGACGAACCCGGGACCGGCGAGCCGGATGAAGTAGACCCCGGATGCCGCCGGCGCCCCCCATCCGGTGAGACCGTCCCAGGTGAGCCGGCTGTCCCCGACCGCCGGGTGCCCTTCCCAGAGCCGCCGCACCAGCCGCCCGGAGGGATCGTGGACGGTGACGGCAACCCGGTCCAGCGCCCCGGCCACCGTGGCCGAGAGCAGCACGGCCAGATCCTCCCGGAATGGGTTGGGCGACGGGTACCCCAGCCACACCCGCGGCACCTCCGGGAGCGGGCCCCCGCCCCCGTTCAGGTACTCGGCGAGTTCGACCAGATCCCGGAGGGTGGCCAGGGTGGATGCGTCACCCGGCAGGTAGACCCCGTAGCCGTCCGCGTCAGGATACGCGTCGTCGTGGAGCGCCCAGAAGCAGGCCCCGTCCCCCCCGCGGGCGAAGAGGAGCCCCACCGCGTCCCGGAAGTAGGAATCCCGCACTCCGGTGGAGGCCCGGGCGGCCGCCTCCGGGTTCGCCGACGGCCGGACCGGATCGGCGTAGGCCGTGGCCCGCCGCCGGGGATCGACCGTCACCGGCCCGGCCCCCGGCACCGGGTGGGGCCGGACCCCGGGGGCGAAGTAGGTGCGCGGGTCGTAATGGGCCGGAGCCCGCACGGCCACGCCGTCCCGCGGTTTTCCGAACTCCTCCAGGACGAGGGGCTTCCCCAGGAGCTGCGCCGCGCCGTCGGCCTGGCGGGCCAGGAGGTCCAGGGCCTGGGTGTCGCTCAATCCCCAGGCGTCGGGCCAGGAGTGCCCCACCGCGAAGTCCACCGCGGCCGGGGCGTGATTCCGCAGGTAGTCCACCCCAAGGGAGCCGTCCAGCCACCAGGATCCCGACGTGCCGGAGAAGAACCCCTCGCTGCCGGTGGCGACCAGGTGGTCCGGATCCAGGCTCTTCAAGTACGCGCTCATCTCCTCGATCCAACCCTGGAGGGTGTCCCCGCTGGGGTCCGAGGCGCAGCGCGGCTCGTTGGCCAGCTCCCAGGCCAGGATGGCGGGATTCCCCGCGTACCGGGCGAGCACCGTGGCCGCGAAGTCCTTGTACCACCCGCGACACGAGGGATCGGTGTAGAAGTCGTCGTGGGTGGAGGCGGTGGGGCTCCAGGCCACGTACTGGTCCATCCCCCCGTAGTCCACCCAGTTGTTGACCAGGGGGAGCACCAGCCGGAGCCCCAGGGAGTCGCACTCCTGGACCACGTAGTCCAGGCCCTGGAACACCGTCTCGTCGTAGACCCCGGGCGCGGTCTGCAGCGCGTGCCACCCGGCGCCGTCGTTGAAGGCCCAGGTCCGGATGGTGCGGAGGCCCACCGCCGCCGCAGCCCGGAGCACCTCGTCCACCCGGGGGCGGAGGGCCGGGTCGGCGGCGTAGGTCATGAGGTAGTAGCAGTCGGCGCCCAGGTGGTAGAACGGCGCGTCACCCAGCAGGAAGCGGTCGCCGTCCACCCGGACGAAGCCGGCCGGGGGTTGACCCCCGGCCCCTCCGGCCGTCCCGGCCAGGAGGACCGGAACCAGGAGCCGGAGACCCCACCGGGCGTATCGGACGCTGGACCGCATGGAACCGAAGGCCGCCTCCCTCCACCGGCAGCGGACACGCTCCCGCCTCCGCCGCCGGTCCGCTATTGCATCTTGACCGCCCGCGTGGTCCACGAGCGTCCGCCCAGATCCACGCGCACGAAATAGACCCCGGCCCCGGTCCGGCGGCCCTGGGCGTCCCGGCCGTCCCAGGAGACGTCGTAGGTCCCGGCCGGGCGGACGCCGCCCGCGGCCAGGGTGCGGACCCGCCGGCCCTGGAAGTCGAAGACCTCGACCCGCACCGGACTCGCCTCGGCCAGGGTGAAGCGGATGGCGGTCGCGCTCCCGAAGGGGTTGGGCAGAACCCGAGGGGGCGGCGCCGGCCCGCGGGTGACGTCCCCCGACACCCCGGTGGTGGCGCTGACCACCGCCGTCACCACCCCCGGCACGTCGTTGGTGTCGATGGTGACCTCGCAGCTCTCGGCGCCGGCGTGGTACGCGTAGAAGCAGAGATCGAAGGTCGTGGAGTCCCCGGGAGCCACCGAACTCGCGGTCCCGGTCAGGTCCACGAAGAACCCGGCGGAATCGCAACCGGTGAAGGAGATCAGATCCAGGGCCGCGCTCCCCAGGTTCTTGATTTGGATCGTGCTGCAGACGGTGTCCGGCCAGGTCACCAGCGGCATGGTGATGCTGGTGGGATCAACGGAGAGGACCGGCCCGCAAGCGCCCACCGCGGCGGACGACGTCCCGGTGCAACCGTGGGCGTCGGTCACCGTCACCGTGTAGGTGCCGGCCGCGGGGGCGGTGAGGCACGAGTCGGTGGCCCCGGTGCTCCAATCGTAGGTGAACGGCCCGCTCCCCGTGGGCGAGGCGCAGAGGTCCGCCCCCAGGCAGCCACCGTCCAGGGTGACCGCGGGCGGGGCGTACACGGTGCCGCTCCCGATGTCGGTGCAGCCCACCCGGTCGGTCACCGTCACCGTATAGGTTCCCGGCGCCGGCGAGGTCAGGCACTTGGTGGTGGCCCCGTTGCTCCAGTTGTAGGTGAAGGGGCTGAACCCGGCCACGCCGACACAGAGGTCCGGGCCCGCGCACTGATTGGGCACCGTCGCGGCGGGTCCGCCGCTCACCAGGGCGCTGGAGACGGCGGTGCAGCCGGAGTCGTCGGTCACCGTCACCGTGTAGGTTCCCGGCGCCGGCGCGGTCAGGCACTCGGTGGTGTCCCCGTTGCTCCAGTTGTAGGCGAAGGGCTCCGGCCCCCCGGTGGTCACCGCGCAGAGGTCCCCGCCCACGCAGATGTCGCTCAGGCTGACCCCGGTGCTGCAGGTGGAGCAGGCCCGCCAGGCCGTCTTCCAGCGGCCGGTGCCCAGGGCGGCCGGAGTGCCCTGGGTCCATGCGTACTGGTTGAAGACCCAGAAGGTGCGGTCGTCCGAGGGGTCCACCGAGATCCCGCTGTAGTCCCCCCACCGGTTCTCCCCGTCCCCGAAGTCCCGGTAGTAGGGGGCCACTCCGGCCCGCACGGTGCCGGTGGCCTGGACCGTGCCCGCCGGGTCGGCGGGCTCGCGGCCGGCCATGTAGGCTCCAGCGTAGATGCTGGACGAAGAGGCGGCGAACCCGAACTTCGTCTCCCCGAACCCGTTCACGGCCACGCTGGGGAACCAGGTATAGGTGCCGGTCCCCAGGTCCTCGGCCCCGAGGTTCCCCTGGTCGGCCAGGGTGAGGAGCCCGGACGGGCTGGCGCTGGAGGTGACGGCGCTGGTGTCCAGCTTCCACCAGTGGGCGGTGGCCTGCCCGCTGTTGGTCGCGTCGTAGCCCGAGCGCGGGTTGATGGTGCTCACCACCCACAGGGCCCCGTCCCGCCACACCGCGTCGTAGGCCCGCGGGTCGTTGACCGCGATCAGGTGGGTGGCGTCCCCGAGCTGCGGGGCGTCGGGGAGGGCGGGGAAGCCGTAGATCCCCCCCACGTCCTCGATGTTCCCCACGTCCACGTCCTCCTGGGTGAAGACGGGTCCTCCGGAGGCGCCCAGGGGATCGTCCACCCGCACCACCCGCAGGTACTCGTGGCCGGTGGATCCGCCGTTGGTCAGGCTGTTGTAGCTCACCAGGAAGGTGCCGATCCCGGTCCCCGGGCCGCCGGCGCCGAAGACCTTGGCCGGCATGAAGCTGAAATCGTTGCTGCTGGAGGTCGGCGCGTAGACCTCGTAGCTCCCCGTCCCGCCGTCGTAGAACCCGCCGGAGAGCCCTTTGTCCACGATCCAGAGGCGGGCACCGAGGTAGCCGCTGGTGTACCCGAAGTAGTTGACGGTGACGTAGACCGCATCCTCATCCACCTCCAGCCCCGGATAGTCGGCCCAGTAGTCCCTCCCCTGCTGGCGGATGTTGGAGTCGATGGCCAGGAACCACCAGGCGGAAGAGGTGGCGGAGATCGGGGTGGCCGTCTTGGACACGGCCAGGAGGATCCGCGACGCGTTGGCCGGATCCCCGGCCGCGGTCGCCGTCTGCTCCAGGGCCACCACCACGAACCGGTTGGCGTGGGGATCGAAGACGACCTTGGGATCGAAGGTGAAGGTACCGAGGGTGGCCGTGCCCAGGGGCGAGAAGAAATCCTTGAGGGCGTCCTGGTAGTAGAGACCGCCGGACTTGCTCCGGCACTCGATCCCCACGTTCACCACCGCCAGCACGCGGTCCGGGCCCGAGGCCCCGATCGGATCCGGGGGGATGAAGACGTATCCCCCGGTTTGGTTGACGTTGGTGGTGAAGTCGTAGCCCACGAAGCCGGCCCCGGGGTAGAAGGTCTCCGGGCTCAGCACGCCGCGGCCGGTTTCCGGGACGATCGCTTCCGGCGTCGGCACCGGGCCGGAGGCGAGCCGGTGGTGGTGGTTCATGACGCCGCCGGCGGAGATGACGGCCGGCCGGGCCGCGCGTTCGGCGCCTTGCGCCCAGGCCGTCCCCCCGGGCCCGGCCGGAATCGGCAGGGCGGAGAGCCCGAACAGGACAAGGACGATCAGGAAGAGCAGGGCGGGAAGGTGCGCAGGGCAGCGGGCTGCACGAGACATGGGGCCCCCATTTCTTGTGTTCATATGGCAAGGGATGCGAATCCGGGCCAGGGCCAACAACGGCGCCAGGGCCGCGATTTTATCATGCGGTCGCGGAGGGGGAAACCGCTCATCCGGCGGGAGCGCGTGGACGATCGCAGGCGCTGGAATGCTGCGGACTACGGGGATGCGCCCGCTTCCAGCGCCTGGGCCCGCTCCATGTATTCCTGCGACTTCGTCTCGTCGCCCAGACGCGCGTAGCTCACCGCGATGTTCCGGAGCAACACCGCATCCCGGGGATCCCGTTCCGCGGCCCGAAGCGCGGTCTCCAGCGCGCGCCGGTCGTCCCCGCTCATGCCGTAGGCCACGGCCAGGTCCTTGAGCAGGTTCACGTCCCGGGGATCGAGGGCGCTCGCCCGCTCCAGGGCGTCCACTGCGCGGTCCATGCGGCCCAAGCGGCCGTAGGACTTGCCCAGGGCCTGCCACGCCTCCACCGCCTGCGGATGCGTGTCCAGGTAGCGCTCCAGGAACGGCACCGCGTCCTCGAACTGTCCCTGGTTGAAGCGGGCGAGCCCCAGACCGAGCCGCGCCCGGGCGTAGGTGGAATCCACGCCCAGGGCACGCCGGAAGGTGGCCACGGCCGAATCCGGTGCCCCGGCCAGGGTGTAGCTGTTCCCCAGGTTGTTGAGGGCGTCCGGATACTCCGGATAGATGGCCACCGCCCGGCGCAGCTCGGCGATGGCATGAGCGATCAGTTCCTGCCGGCGGGCGGCGTCCGTCTCGGCCCGGCCCGCCTCGTAGAGCTGGGTCCCGTAGTTGTAATGGGCCCGGGCGCTCCGGTCGGCGTGGGCCACGTCCGCCGCGAACAGGGTGAAGTCGCTCCTCCAGTCCGCATTCCGGTCCACGGTGCGAACCGCGTAGCCGGCCAGCACCGCCGCGCCGAGCGCGGTCAGGAGCGGCCGGGCGCGGAGAAGACGGGTGAGGGAAGCGGTGCGGTCGGTGGCCCGCCAGGCCGGCCCGGCCAGGAACCAGCCGGCGGCGATGGCGAACCCCAAGGACGGGGTGAAGAGGAACCGCTCGGCGAAGGTGGCCCCGATCCGGAAGACCAGATTGGAGACCGCGAACAGGGTGACGGCGTAGAACAGGATACCCAGGGATACCGGGTGCTTCCGGCGGAGTCCCCAGACCGCCGCCGCCAGGAGGCCGGCCACCAGGAGCAGGGAGAGGAGCGCCTGCGGGCTCAGGAAACCCACCGCGGGAATCTGGTTGTAGGAATAGTCGTGCACCAGGTGCAGGGGCACCAGCAGCTTCCACAGGTAGAGGGGCTGCAGCGTGAGCGCGGTGGCCAGACGTCCCAGCGGTCCGGGGGCCGAGAGCACCGAGTTGTTGAGCACTCCCACGATGCCCGGGTCCATGGGGGTGGGCATGCTTGCGATCACGTGCTGGCGCCAGGCCAAGAGCACCAGCATGAGCCCGGCCAGGGACGCGGTCACCACCACCAGCCGCCGGGCCGGGGCGCGGGTGGTGAACCAGAGCACGATGGGGGCCGCGGCCACCAGGGTGATGGCGCTCTCCTTGGAAAGAAATGCCAGGGCCGCGAAGCCGAGTCCGGCGGCCAGGTCGCGGGGCCCGGGGACGCGCGCGTAGCGCACCAGGAAGAGGAGCGCGGCCGCGATCCCCAGGAAGGCCAGGATCTCGTCCCGGCCCTTGATGTTGGCCACCGCCTCGGTGTGGACCGGGTGGGCCACGAAGAGGAGGGCCATGAGCAGCGGCGCGGCCGGGTGCCGCTCGGGGAAGAACGCGCGGAGCAGGGTGAAGGCCAGCCATCCGGCCAGCGCGTACAACAGCACGTTCACGGCGTGTCCGGCCGCCGGGCTGTTGCCGAACAACTGGTGCTCCACCGCGTAGGTGACCAGGACCAGGGGACGGTAGAGCCCGTCGTTGAATCCGTGCACCCCGTTCAGCATGTTGGTGGTGAAGATGGCCCCGATCCCGGCCAGTCCCTTCTGAACGTGCTCGTGCTGGAGGATGACCAGGGGATCGTCCAGGACGTAGCCGTTTCCCAGGGTGTTGGCGTAGAGGACCACGGCCAACAGGGCCGGGAGAAGACCCCAGAGGGGGGAGATCGGTGTCCGGGAAGACGACGGACCGGCCGGCTTCCGGTCGGCTGGGGGTCCTGACCCTCTCCGGGGGCGCTTGCGCGACTTGGCCATGCGGGGACTCTAGCTCATTTGCCGGGCGCGGGCACCGGCCCGCGCAGCCAGGGGCGTTCATGAGCCGGCCGGGCTACGGGGAGTCCGGGCGCGAGGCTTCGGGCGGGTTTCGCGGCGGCTCCTTCGAACCTGGGGGCCGCCGTCCCAGCCGGCCGCGTACCTCCCCGAGCACGCCCCTCCGCCGGCGGATGGTGGCGGCGATCGGCCGGCTCAGGCCGCCGGCCGAGGGCCGGACCGCGATGGTGCGCAACAACACCCGGAAGGACGGTCCGGGAACCGGGGCTACCCGGACCAGGAGCAGGACCGCGGCCAGCCGGACCCCGGCCGAGACTGCGAACAGGGCCGCATACCCCGCCGGGGCGCCCCCCATCGCCTCGAACAGCGCCCCTCCCAGGAGCGATCCCGCCACCATCATGGCCGCGTTCAGGAGGTTGTAGGTGGTGAGCAGGCTGGTGCGTTCCTCCACCCGGATCACCTCGATCAGGAGCAGAAAGGCCGCGAATTCCTGGGCGGCCCAGCAGCATCCGGCCAGCACCTGCAGGGCGAGCAGGTACGGATACCGGGTGGAAAGGAGCCACAGGGCGGGCACGGCCACGATCCCGAACCCCGCCGCCCGCAGCACGCGCAGGATGCCGAAACGCCGGGTGATGCGGTCCAGCCCGGAGAGCATGAGGATCTTGGCCGCGAAGGACGTCCCGATCATCACCATGTAGGCGGTGTAGCTGTAGCCCAGCTGCTTGAGCATGTAGGGGGAGAAGAAGGGGCTGGCGATGGAGACCGAGGCGGTGAGCACCACCAGGTAGAGCAGGAGCCTCCCGTCCCGGCCGCTCCAGAACCGGCGCAGCAGCTCGCGCCCGATCACCATCCGCTCCCCGCCCAGCGGCGGCGCGTCCTCGCTCTGCACGGAGACCAGGCGCGAGGAGGCGGCGCGGAAGAGCGCGGCCACCGAGAAGATCAGCACGAACCCGAGGAGCGCCCGCCCCTGGCCGCGGAAGTGCTGCAGCACCGCTCCCCCGCCCAGGAGCCCGGCCAGCACCCCGATCTGGGTGGCCCAGGTCCGGCGGGCGAAGTAGCGCATGCGGATCGCTTCGGGAACAAGCTGGGTGACCCAGGCGTTCCAGGCCGGCCCGGCGGCCATGCCCGCCCCCCAGTACACCGCGGCCACCACGAACACGGCCACCCCGTGGAGCCGTCCGGTGGCCGCCCCCCAGATGAAGGGGCCGAAGGAGGCCGCCTGCACCGCCGCGCACCCCACCACCCAGCGCCGCCGCGAGCGGAGCCAGCCCACCCCGTAGGGGGTGAGGAGCTGGAGCGCACCCCCGGCCAGGACGGGAACGGTGGCGATGAGCCCGGCCCAGACCTCCCCCATCCCCAGGGCGAGCACGAAGGCGGGCAGGTAGGTCTCCCCCAGGCCCACCATGACGCTCCAGGCCACGCCCTCGGCGAAGATGGCGCGCAGGTCCTTGCGGGTCCGGGACGGCGGGCGGGCGGGGGGGAGGGTGGACACGGGCGGCTAGGGGGCCGGGGAGAAGCCGGCCGGATCCGGGTCGAAGCCCAGCCCCGGGCGTCCGGTCGGGTACAGCACCCCGTCCCGCAGGATCACCGCTCCCGCCGAGGGGTCGCCGACCAGGTCCAGGTGACCGTCCAGGTCCGCGTAGACCACGTTGGGCCGGGAGAGGGCGAAGTGGAGGCCGGCGGCGATGGCCAGGGCGGCCTCGTCCATGCAGCCGACCATGACCTCCAGGCCGGCGGACCGGGCCACCGCGTTGATGGAGATCGCCTCGCCGATCCCCCCCACCTTCATGAGCTTCACGTTCACCATGTCCGCGAGTTCGCCGCGGGCCAGGCGGAAGGCGTCCACCAGGGTCATGAGGCTCTCGTCGGCCATGACCGGCAGCGCGGTCTGCCGGGTGACCCGGCCCAGCAGGTCCGGTTCGCGGCGGGGAGTGGGCTGCTCCAGGATCTCGATGCCCGCGGTCTCCGTCCCCCGCACGAAGCGAAGGGCGTCGTCCACGGTGTACCCCTGATTGGCGTCGAAGCGGAGTTCGATCTCCGGGCCCAGGGCCTCGCGCACCCGGAGCACCCGCGCGATGTCCGAGGCCACGTCGGTGCCCCCCTTGAGCTTCACCGCCCGGAAGCCGCGGGCCGCGTAGTCCCGGGCCAGGGCCACCGTCTCCGCCTCGGGGAGGATGCCCACGGTGACGCTGGTGGCGATCCCCTCCCGGTATCCCCCCAGGAGCGTGCACACCGGCAGGTTCGCCCGCTTGCCCAGGAGGTCGAAGAGCGCCATGTCCACCGCCGCCTTGGCCGAGGGGTGGGCGAGCAAGGGTTCGCGGAGTCGCTCCAGCAGATGGAGCCAGCGGAAGGGATCCTGGCCCCGCAGCGCCGGAGCTACGATATCCCGGATCGCGACCGTCACCCCCGGCGCGTCCTCGCCGGTCACCGGCAGGTCCGGAGCCGCGCAGCCGACCCCGGTGAGCCCGCCGTCGGTCAGGAGGCGCAGGAACACGTTGGTGGTGCCGCTCACCGTCTCGTAGGCCACCGCGTAGGGCTCGGACAGCGGCATCTGGACCGGCCAGGTCTCCACCCCGACGATTTTCACCCCGTCCTCCTGGCCCGTCCCGGGCCCGACCCGGCTCCTCCGGACGGCTCAGTAGCGCCTCTGGTAGATCTCCTCCAGAGACAGGTCCTTGATGTCCTCGATCAGCTCCACCAGGTTCTTGACCATCACGTCCCACATCTTCCGCCCCTTCTCCGCCGAAGCCTTGGTGGGATCCCCCATCACCCCGGTCCGGGAGATCTTCTCCGTCCGCACGTACCATCCCACGCTGCGGCGGCTGGAGAAGTCCAGGTAGCGGTTGGAGAACCGGGGCACGAAGCGCCGCGCCTTCTTCAGGTCCACCAGGTCGGGACGCACGGCCAGGGTGGTGCTGGTCTCGATCTCCCCCGCGTGCACGTCGTTGGGGGTCTCGCTCATGCTCTCGATGTCCGCGTCGCTGGTCTCCCCGGTGTCCACACAGGTGAAGATGTGGGCGTCCCGGTTCACCAGCTGAGCCGCGAAGTGGAGCGCGGGCGAGTTCCCCCCGTGACCGTTCACGATCACCAGTTTCTTGATCCCCTGTCGGGCCACGCTCATCCCCACCTCCTGGACCAGCCGGGCCAGGGTGTCGGGGCTGATGCTCACCGTGCCCGCGAAGCCGTCGTGATGGTAGGAGACGCCGTAGGGGATGAGGGGGAGCACGATCGGCTTGGGATCCCGGCAGGCCTCGGCCACCCGCCGGCACAGGTAGTCGGCGTCGAAGGCGTCGGTGTCCAGGGGCAGGTGGTGCCCGTGCTGCTCGATCGAGCCCACGGGCAGGAGCGCCACGTCCACCGCGCGGAAGACCGCCTCCGCCTGGGGCCAGGTCATCTCCGCGAGCAGGAACCGGCCCCCGGCCGGGGACCGCGGCGCCCTCGATCCGGTCCCCTTTCCCCCCGGGGCCCCGGGCGCGCCGTCCCCTCCCTCGGCCGGGGCCTCCCCCGCCGCCGGGTCGGGGCCGAACCCGTAGGGGGCGTCCAGTTCCGGTGTCTGCCAGAGATCCACGTCCACCCAGCTCCCCTCCTTCCGCGCCACCGTCCCCCGGGCCTCCTGGAGCAGGAGCCCGTAGAGCGGCCGCCGCAGGTCCCGGGGGATCCCGTTCAGGGGCGAGCGCCGGGGATGGAACCGGAGCTTCTCGACCTCCGGCTGCTCCCGCGGCGCGGGGAGGCCTCGCGCCCCCCGATCCAGCACCCCCTTCCCGGTGAGCAGGAAGGCCAGGTGCCGCGCTCCGGCCGTCTCCTGGTGGATGCCCCGGGTGTGCAGGGCGGCCAGGCAGGCCTCGATCTTCGACTCGGAATAGCCGAGCGCCCCGGGATCGACGCCGATGGCGGTCAGCATGCCCACGATGCGGCGGCACTTCTCGCAGTCCCCGCAGGGGCGGACCCGGTCGCCGTCCATGTGGGCGGCGTGGCAGGAGACCTGGAGCCCGAGCAGGTCAGGGTACCGCCGGGCCAGCGTCTTCTGGATCAGGAACTCGGACAGGGGGCGCAGCACCGAGAACTGGGCCACCCCCCAGCCCTTCCGCGCGAAGTACCGGGACAGCGCGGCGTCGAAGAAGATGCTCTGGTCGTAGAGGCCGGCGTAGTGCGGGATGCCCTCGTGGACCGCGTTCACCGAGGTATCGAACTCGTCCCCGATGGCCAACCGGCCGATCCCCCGCTTCCGCAGGAGCGGCAGCACCCCGAACAGGAACACCGCCACCGTCCACAGCCGGATCGGGTACTCGTCCGACCGCCGGCGCTGGAAGTCCTGGCGGACGAAGGGCAGGCGCCGGAGCATCCAGTTGAACAGACGGTCCGAGTTGGTCCAGACCCGGCCCGTCCGCGGGTCCCGGGCGGCCAGGGCCCGGTGGGCGTTCAGCGCGGTGAACCAGTGCTTGCCCGACTCGTTCACGAACAGGGAATGGGCTTCCACCTCCGTCTCCGAGAGGAGGCCGTAGGTCAGGAGGCTGTCCTTCCCCCCGCTGGAGAGCACGGCCACCCGGGGATGGGACCCGCCCCAGGGAGCCGGCTCCCGGACCGGGACCGGAGGATCGGGGAAGCGGAGGACCGCCTGCAAGTAGGTGTCGAGCCGCACTGCGGGGAGGTGGGCCACCTCCTCCCGCAGGAACGGGTTGGGTTGCAGGAGCTTCACCACGAAGATCTCCCGCGCGGTGTTGGCGGCCATCGCCTCCAGCAGGCGGCGGTCGTGGCGGTCGAAGGGGCCGCGGAAGACGATCTCCCGGGCGAAGAGCCCGTAGTTGAGCGCCACCTGGGCCCCGATCATGGCGGCCAGGTTCTCGCCGGCCGGGTCGCCGGGAATGAACACGTCCTCCTCGTAGGAGTACTCGAGATCGAAGGTCTGGCTCGACCCGTCCTGGACCACGGTGTAGGGGCAGAAGAGCCGGCGCGGCTCGATGCGGACCGGCCCCACCTCCAGGCGGTCCAGGACCAGGAGCGGGGCCAACGCCTGGTGGGTGCCGCCGGCCGCGGCCCGGGTCGTGTCCTTCATCGCGGGCCCGCGGCCCGGGCCCGGAGATGGGGGAGCACCGCTTCCACCACCGCGTCCGCCCCCTGGCGCAGCACGTCCACCGCGGGAAGGCCGGTGCGCCGGGTGATGTCGGCCTGGGCCGCGGTCAGCCCGGCCGCGTCCAGGTTCTCGTGATTCACGGTGACCGCCACCACCGGCTTCCCGGAGATCAGCTCCACCGCCTGGATCTGGGTCTCCAGGGGATGCAGCCGGTACCCCGGGAACCCGTCGTAGTCCAGCCGCCCGGGGGCGTGCTGGAGCACCACCAGGTCCGGGCGCCCCGCGGCCAGGAGTTCGAACCCGCCGGGGTAGGCCGGGTTCATGAGGCTCCCCTGCCCCTCCAGGAGGATCACCTCCGGGTGCTGCTCCTTCCACGCGGTCCACACCGCGTGCTCGATCTCCCCGGAAAGGAAGTCGTTGACCAGGGAGTCCAGAATGATCCCGTAACGCACCCCCTGCATCCAGGCGGTCTGGCCGGTGCCCACGAGTAGGGCGGGATGCCCCGCCCCGGCCAGGGCGTCCCGCAACAGCCAGGCGGTGGTGCGCTTCCCCACCGCGGAGTCGGTGCCCAGGACCGCGATCTTGAGACAGTCGACCTCCTCGATCTTGCCGCTGAAGAAGTGCAGCCGGTCCCGGGGGGGCGGCATCCGCACGTCGCGGATCCGCACCCGCCGCTCCGCGGCCAGGGTGGCCAGTTCGGGGTCCTCGGAGAGGAAGTCGTGGAGGCCGCAGTCCACGTGGAGCCCCAGGTCCAGGGCCCGGCGCACCGCCTCCCGCCCCGCCGGCGGCAACCGCCCGCCGTCGGGGGCCAGCCCCACCACGCAGTGGGTGGCCGGGGTGCCGGCCTCCTTCGCCCGGGCCACCGCGTCCTCGACCCCGGCCAGGACCGGGATGCCGTTGGGGACACCGTCCAGGATCTCCCCGGCGTCGCCCCCGGCGTGGACCGGGTCCACCACCGAGAGCACCCGGTAGCGTTCGGTGCGGCGCACCAGCCCGTGGGCGGTCTTCCCGTTGGGGGTGTTGAAGGCCCCCTCGCAGTAGACGATCGCGTTCCCTTCGGGAAAGCCGGTCACGATTTCCTCCCGGTGAGGACGGCCACGTAGCGGTCCCCGGTCAGCGGTTCCTTGGCGTGGCGCTCCAGAAGGGCGATGAGACCCACGGTGGAGGCGGGGAGCACGTTCAGCCCCTCGCGCTCCCGGATCATCCTGGCCACCGAGAGCATGGCCTTGTCGCTCCCCGACCCGGCCCAGCCCCCGCTCTCCCGCACCGCGTCCAGGGCCAGGTCCCCGTCGATGGAATGCCAGTTGATCAGGGGCTCGTTGACCGAGGTCTCCCGCACCGCGTTGGGATCCAGGTCCTCGCAGGCGGGCAAGTTCTTCCTCCAGGAGCGGATGATCGGGTTCTTGTTGAACGAGGAACCGGCCACGATCCGGGGCACGCGGGAGGTCTTCCCTCTCCGGTAGAGGCTCTGGAAGCCCCGGTAGATCCCGGCCAGGGTGGTTCCGTTGGAGGTGGAGACCGCGAGCACGGCCGGGGCGTCGCGGAGTTCGTCGTAGATCTCGTAGGAGATCTCCCCGTAGGCACGGAGCTGGATCGGGGTGTTGGGCCCCCCCGGGTTGGCGTCGTAGATCTCCTCCTTCACCGCCCGCTCCCGGGAGATCTCCACCGCCCGCTCGTAGTCCACCCCCATGCGCACGATCTCGGCCCCGTGGGCCTCCATCTCCTGGATGCGCTTGGTCCGGTAGCCGACCGGGATGTAGATGATGCACCGGAGCCCGGCCAGGTAGGCGGCGAAGGCCACCGCCGCCCCGTAGTTGCCGCAGGTGGCCAGGATGATGGCGTCGAACCCCCGGCGGAGGGCGTCGGTGACCTGGGCGGCGGCGATGCGGTCCTTCTGGCTGCCGGTGGGGTTCCCCCCCTCGAACTTCAGGTAGAGCTGGCGGATCCCGAGCTGCCGCTCCAGGTTCCGGGCCCGGGACAGCGTGGTGTCCCCCACCTCGCTCTCGATGATGTCCTCGTAGGCCTCCAGCCGCTCCTCCAGGTCCAGCTTGGGGTCGGCGGCGACGTTCCGCCGGGAGAGGAGCCCGGGGTCGATGATCGGGGCCTGGGGGGAGGCGTTGTCCAGGAGGTTGAAGGTCAGGGGGGGCACCCAGCCCTCGCCGTTGGGGGCGCCGTTGGGGGCCGCGTCGGCCGGGGCCGGCGGTTGGACCGGGGCGGCCGGCTTGGCCGGGGTCTCCTCGCCCCCGCCGGACGGAGGTCCGTAGCCGGGGGAAACGGCGTTTTCGGGGGTGGACTCCGGGGTCTCGCGACGCTTGTTCAATGAATCTCGCTCTCCGGACCGGAGCCCGGCCGCCGCCCGGAGCCGGTCACGCATCGGTCCCTGTCTTCGCACGAACGATCCGGATCCGGTGGCGGCGGACCGGACGGAGCCCGGAACCTTGAGAGTACGCGCCGGATCGGGGACCGGGCAAGACCGTCCGGTGGGCGGGGCCGGAAAACTGAACCGGGGGCGGCCGGGGGGTGCCATCCAGAAAATGTACAGGCCGGCGTCGGCCTCGCGGTCGTATGGTTGCCTTCGCCCGGCGCCGCCGGCTGCGGTCGCCCGCGCTCCGCTGAAACGGACCGGCCGGCCGGCGCGCTCGATACCCCAACCCACGGGAGGATCCTTCTCATGAAGACGATGCTCGGTTCCCTTCTCCTGGCCGGAGGTCTCGGTCTGGCCGCCGCCGCCGCCGCCCAGGACGTGGCCGTCAGCAAGATGGCGTTCATGACCTTCAAGGGGGACGTGATGATCCAGGCCGCCCCCGCCGCGGTGTGGTCCGCCCTCACCGACGCGGACAAGGCGCAAAGCTGGTGCCCCTTGTGGAAAGACGCCAAGACCACCACGCCCCTGACCCGGGTGGGAGCCACCATCGGCTTTGCCAACGAGTTCGGGGACGTGGGGAAGTCGGTGGTCCTTTACGTGGATCCCGAAAGGGAACTCCGGATCGCCCACGTTCCCGACAACGGCAGCTATGCCTGTCAGACGAGCATGGTCCTCACCCCGAAGGAGGGCTGGACCCTGGTCCACGTGACCGAGCAGTACAGCGACGCCATGGACGCCCCCCTCGACGCCGGCGCCGCGGCCGACACCAAGGCGGAGATCGAGGGCACCATGAAGGCGCTCAAGGACCTGGCCGAGCACGGGATGCCGCAGGGGAAGGCCAAGTAGCCCCGGCGCGGTCCGCGAAGGCCGGCGCCCCGGGCGACCGGGGCGCGGCCGGGGCCGGACCGGGTCAGCCGTCCTTGCGCTTCTTGAACAGGGCTTCCCATCCCCGCTGGATGGCCGGGGCCGAACCCAGCCCCAGGGCCAGGGCGGTCCCCAGCCCCAGCGCTCCGAACACGACCAGGAACGCGGAGAGCACCACCTGCCGGGCCAGGCCCAGTTCCCAGAGGGCGATGGTGGTGACCAGGGCCAGGAGCAGGCCGCGCAGGATCTTGGCCAGGATCCCTGCGTGGGTGAACTCCTCGTCCTCCAGGGCGTCCTCGGTGCGCTCGGCCACCAGGTTGGAGAGGAGGATCCCCACCAGCAGGATCAGGATCACCATCCCCAGGGTGGGGAGATAGACCACCAGGTTCTCGATCACCCGGGAGACGACCGAGAGACCCAGGATCTGGAGCGCATTGTCCAGGAAGACCAGGATGACCATGATCATGGCCACCGTGCCCAGCAGGTTGTAGAGGGCGGCCCGGACGTCCCCCTTCCCGAAGGCGGCGCGCCAGCCCGCCCGTCCCCCCAGGCGGTCCAGGCGGAGCCAGATGAGGATGCGGACCACCATGCGCTTCACCACCCAGCCCACCACCACCCCCAGGGCCAGCACCACCAGACCCCCGGCCAGGGTGGGGAGATAGCTGATCACCGTCTTCGCGAAGTCGTTCAAGGGTCCGACGGATTGGGTTTCCATGAGCTAGTCCCTTCTGAAAAACAGCCGCTCGAAACGGTGGGACCTCTGGGGCTCCACGTCCCGGACCACGAGAACAGGGTTCCGCCCCCGCTTGGCCACCACCGCCGGCACCGTCTCCCCCACGATCGGGGTCACGTCCCCGCCGCTGGGGGCCCCCATCACCAGGAGGGTGCCCTTGGTCATGGCCCGGGCCAGCCCCCAGGCCACCTGGGAGCGGCGGAGCACCTCCAGATTCGCGGTGAGGCCGGCTTCCTTGAGGGTCCGCTCCGCCCCCGCCACCTGCCGTTCCGCCTCTTCCTTGGGCAGACCCTTGTCCACGATGGTGATCGGGCGCAGCGGCACTTTGTACCACGCGGCCAGCTCCGGCCCCAGCTCCGCGGCCAGGAGCGAGTTCCGCCCCTCGGTGATCGGCACCGCGATCTGGCTGAGATTCTCGGGGTGCACCTTGCCGTAAACGACTCCCACCTGGCATGGCGCATCCCGGAGCACCCGCTCCACGATGGAGGCCACGATGCGCTCCATGATGGAATGGGCCCCCGAGCGCCCGATGACCAGGAAGTTGCACCCCTCTTCCCGGGCCGTGCTCACCACCCCCTGGGTGACCCGGCGGGCGATCTTGACCACCCCCCGGGCCTCGACCCCCCGTTCGGTGGCGTAGGCCACCGCCGATTCCAGGAGCGGCTGGAGTTCCCGGGCGGTGCGGCGGCCGGTGTGGAGGCTCTCCCCCTCCGGGACCTCGGCCACGGTCATGACCACCAACCGGCCGTTGTGCCGCTTGGCGATGGCGATGCCCATCTCCATCAGGGACTCCAGGGTGCGCGGGCTGGAAACGGCGACCAGAACCGAGTACTCCTTGCGCTCGATCCGTTCCATCCAGGCCTCGCGCTCCTCGAAGGCGGCCTCGCTCTTGGAGCTGTACCCGCGGTAGACCCCCACACCGCCCACGATCCACACCCCCACCGCCAGCCAGGCGACCGGATAGTGGGTGAACAGGAAGACGGCCAGGAAGAGCATGGCCCCGATGGCCACGATGGGAATCAGGGGAATGAACGGCACCCTGAATCCCCGGTCGAGTTCCGGACGGCTCTTGCGGAGCCGGATGACCGCGACGTTCACCGCGGCGAAGAGGAGCAGGAACATGATGTCGGCGGAGGCGGCCACCGACTCGATGGGAAGCAGCACCGCCATGAGCACGACGAGCGCCGTGGACATGGAAATCGCCACGTAGGGGGTGGCGTAGCGCGGGTGGACCTTGCCCAGGAACTGCGGAAGATTGGCGTCCCGGGCCATGGCGAAGGCCACCCGGCTCGAGGAGTAGATGGTGGCGTTGAGCGCGGAAAGGGTGGAGAGGAGGCCGCCGATGAGGAGCACCACCCCGCCTCCGGTCACGAACTGGCTGGCCGCGCTGACCAGAGCCACCTCCTTCTCCTGGGCCAGGTAGGCGGTGATGGCCATCCCCTCCGGGGGGCGGACCGCGCCCACGGACACGATGGCCACCAAAAGGTAGATGGGCACCACGATGAGCAGCGAAAGGAACATGGCCCGCGGCACGTTGCGCTTGGGGTTCTCCACCTCCTCGCTGGTCTGGGCGATGATCTCGTAGCCTTCGAAGGCGATGAAGGTGAGTCCCATGGCCGCGAACACGCCCCCCCATCCATGGCTCAGGAAGGGATGAAAGGCGGGCTGCCAGTCCGGACGCCCGAACATCACCCAGAGACCGACCCCGATGAAGGCGCCGATGATGAGGATCTTCCCCACCGTGACCACGTTCCCGGCCTTGCCGGTCTCCGACGCCCCGCGGATGTTGATGGTGGAGAAGAGGGCGCACACCACCACGGCCAGCCATTTCTCCAGGCTCATGAACCCCAGGTGGACGTCGGGAACCCCGAACGACTCCAGCACCAGCCGGAAGTAGGCCCCGAAGCCGAGGGCGTAGAGGGAGCAGGCCACGGCGTGGGCAAACCAGTCCATCCAGCCGGAGAGGAACCCGGCCGGATCGGGAAGCGACGCCTTGATCCAGAGGTAGCCGCCGCCGGCGCCGTGAATCGCGCTTCCCAGTTCCGCATAGGCCATGGCGGTCAGGAGGGCCACGAAGCCGTTCAGGCCGAAGACGAGGAAGAGGGCGGGGCCGGCCACCCCGGCCGCGATGCCGGTGAGCACGAAGATGCCGGCGCCGATCATGGCCCCGACGCCGATCATGGTGATGTCGAGCAGCTTCATCTCGCGGCTCAGCCGGACTTCCATCGACATCGCTGCCCCCCTTAGGCCTGGCGTCGCCAGTGGACGCGGGGGCCATTCTACGGGGGGGGCTCGGCGCCCGACAACCCGGAGGCCGGCCGAGACGGGCCGGGGCCGGGATGCTAGGATCGGCCCCGAAGCCCACCACCCGAGCCGGAGCCCCGGATGGAACCCTCTACCTACACCATGACCCGGATCGACGACGTCATCGTGATCGCGGTTCAGGGCCGCGTCTGGGGGACGATCGAGGCCTACCAGCTGAAGGACGAGGTGCGGGTGCAGCTGGCCCAGGGGCGCCGCCGCTTCCTGGTGGACCTGGGCGGGGTGGAGGCGGTGAACTCCGTGGGCACGGGAATCCTCATCTCCGCCCTCATCGGGATCCAGCGCGAGGGGGGACGGCTCAAGGTGGCCGGGGTCAGCGAACGGTCCCGGTCCGCCCTGGACATCGTGGGGGTGTTGCCCCTGCTCGACCTCCACCCCACCACCGAGGACGCCCTG